>Ga0182030_10013045_pt1 | contig 16580 bp, 10 predicted proteins | sample 812S3MmetaG_FD_121299 | JGI IMG/M metagenome (GOLD analysis project Ga0182030, IMG submission 121299) | Permafrost microbial communities from Stordalen Mire, Sweden - 812S3M metaG (Illumina Assembly) | ecosystem: Environmental > Terrestrial > Soil > Wetlands > Permafrost | place: Sweden...
GCGTGATCCGTCACGTCAATAAACCGCGGCTCGCAGGCCGACACTTCCATCGCCGACTTGGGCAACAGCGTCAGCCGTCCAACCACGTGGAAGGGCGCCTGCGATTCCTTCCATTCCACGGTGGCGTTCTCCACCCAGAAGCTCGCCTCGCGATGCATCCCCCAGTGCGTCATCTTCCCGGTGTCCAGCAGTTGCAGAGCAATGTCGAACGAGCTCATCTTCTCGTCTTCGTCCAAATGACGGATCAACTCATCGCGCAGCGCGTCCGGCTCGTTCTGCGGTTCGTGCGCGTGATTGTGCGGACTCGGCATGGCCGAATACATTACCGCTTCGAATGGCCCGTTGCGGAACGGCACCGTGCTCCAGTAGCGGATCTTCTGGTAGGGCAGATACTTCCCGTGAAGCTGCAACTTTCCCAGGATTGCGGCCTTTAGAAAGCGGACCTGATCCGGAAGTGAAAGAGACAATATGGCTTTGAGCTGATTTCGATTGCTGCCCGCGCTCAACACACTCATCAGCACCGCGAAGGTGTGCGAGTCGTTGATGGGAAACACCGGGTTGCTCTGCAGCGAATAATCCTGGAACTGCGAGGCGCCTGCCAGCTCCGGCGGAAGCTCCACCGAAAACGACATAGCGCGCAGGTCGGGGTCGCGGTCCGGATAAATCGTCGATGCCGCATTGGCAAAGCGCACAGTGGCCGGATAGATGCCCGGCTTGGCGTAGATGCCGTGCGCCAGCCGCGCCGCCAGCGTGTGATCGTGGACTTTGTGGGAGAGGTCGAAGACTTCAAACGTAGCCCGCGCGCAAACGCCCTTGGTGTGCGTGCCGCGGCCCAGCGGCCGATTCTGCGCCGCGGCGAAAGACGCCTGCACTTTCAGAATTCCGCGCACAATGTCCGCTGCATCCAGTTCATCATTTGCGAGTTTCCGCTCGAAATCGACCATGGCTGCCTCACTCCATCTCAGACAAAAGCGTTCGTGCGCCGATCAGGTCGGCGGTCGTATTTCCTTCAGTGAACCAATCGTAGACAGGCGCCAAAATGGCCCGTGCTTCGTCCCGCGCTCCCGTTGCCAGCAGCACCCTGGCCAGCGCCGTGGCCGCGCGCAGCTCAAACGACTTGGCTCGCTGCTCGGCCGCCTGGTGCAGCGCCACCCGCAGGCAGGCCTCCGACATGGTGGTGTCGCCCTTCAACTGCAGCAGTTGCCCGCGCACCCGGTGCAGCTCGGCAAGGTATCCGCCCTCATAGGTTGCATTGGCGTGGAAGAACCCCTCATCGATCGCCTCCAGCCCTTCGTCCAGACGTCCTGCCGCCCTGAGCGCATCCGCCAGGAGTGCCAGAAATGCCGAGCGCACCAGTCCCGCGGAGATTGCCTTCTGCTTCGCCAGGCTGTCCTTCAGCACGTCAATACCCTCGTCAGTCCGCCCCAGCAAATGCAGCGCATACCCCTGGAAGCCGCGGCTCCATTCCGCTTCCTGCGGCAGTTCGTAATCCCGGCACAGGCCGCGGATCTCGTCGCCGACAGCCAGCGCCTCGGCCGCCTCACCGCGATACAGATGAATGCCCTGGATCACCACCAGCGCAAACGCCACCATGGTCGGATGTCCCTGCGACCGCGCAATGCCCAGCGTCTCGCGTGCCCGCTCAATTGCCCGGTCAGGATACCCCAGCGCCCACAGCGGCCTGCTCGACATGGCGCGCCCGATGGTCCCCGGATCCTGCCCATACATGGCCGCGTAGGCCAGGTGTTCGGGAGGCCGATGCAGTTCGCGGCACCGCTCCAGCATGCGGCTTGACTCCACCATGTCGCCGATGAACTCGCGCACCACTCCGCCGATGTGAAATGCCGCCATGATGTATGCCTGGTCGCCCGATCGCTCCGCTTGCCGCATCATCTCGTCGGCATTGTCGCGGCACTCCAGCAGGTTTCCGCGGATCAGGTGGAACAGCGTGGTGGCCCACAGCACCGGGATCAGCTCCGGCGGATCGTCCAGGTTCTGCACCAGTTGCCGCGCCCGCGCAAACGTTTGCTCAATCTGCGGCGTTGACCATCCGCTGGTGGAGCGCAGCGCGATGCCCTTCATCATCTGCAGCACCAGCTCCTGCTGCTTGCGTGCCGGGCCGTCCGGAAGCGCCTTCAACGCGTTCAGCCCGCGTTCCGCCAGCGCCAATGCCTCCCGAAAAGCGAATAGCCCCACCGACCGCCCCGCGGCAATGTGGAAGTACTGCGCCGCGGCGGAAAAATCGCGCGCCGTCTCAAACAACACCGCCACGCGTGCGGCCACAGTCGGCACCTGGTCGCCGTAGCGGGCCACCAGCGCCTTCGCCACCTTTCCGCAGAGAGTTGCCCGGCGCGTCGGCTGCAGCGAATCGTAAAGCGCATTCTGATACAGCACATGCACAAACTGGTAGTTCAGCGTCAGCGAGTGGTCGGGGAACTCGCGCTCCTCGCCGCGCCGCACGAACACATTGATCCGCTCCAGAACGTCCAGCCGTTCCTCCACGTCCGCCGCGTCCATCTCCACCACTTCGGTAATCACCGCGGTATCGAACTCGTGGCCTTCCACGCTGGCCGCCGCAAGCAGTCTGCGGTCGCGATCCTCCACCTGCTCAATCTTGCGCTGAATCATGCCGCGTACCGACTCCGGCAACTCGCGCGGCTGTTCCGGCAGCGACCGCGCCAGCGCCCACTTGCCGTCCTCGTCCACAATGCCGCCCGTGTCGTGCAGATAGCGCACCAGGTCGGCCATGAACAGGGGACTGCCCTCGGTCTTGGCGTGAATCACCGAAGCAAAGTCGCTCGGGAATCCGTGGCCGGGGAACTCAAGCTCCAGGTAGCGCTCCACGTCCTCAACAGTCAGGAACGGCACCACGATCTCCATGAACATTCCCCGCGATTGCAGATCGTTGCGGATATGCAGGAACGGATGCCCGCGCAGCGCCATATCCGACGGCCGGTAGCTGCCCAGCACCAGCACGCGCGTCTCGGAAAAACGCCCGGCCAGGTAGTTCAGAATGTCGATCGTCGAAATATCGGCCCAGTGCAGATCGTCGATGAAAAGCACCAGCGGCTGCAACCGCGAAAGCTCCTGCACCAGCGCGGCGAACTCCCGCTTCATGCGCTCCTGCGATGCGGCTGGCGCCTTCTCGCGCGCTTCACCATTGCCTGATGTCTCTACCGAGTCGCCGCCCACCAGCCCGTACCATGTCGGCGCAACGGTCTTCATAATGCCCGCGAACGACGGGCCCGATTGCGGATGCAGCAGGCTTTCCAGCGCCTCCAGAATCGGCAGGTACGGCTCGTCGCCGGCCAGCCGCTGCGAACATCGCCCGCACCCCACCACAGGCTTTTCTCCGCGGTCGCCCAGCTCGGCAATAAAGTCTTCCAGCAGGCTCGTCTTGCCGATGCCCGCCTCGCCGGTAATCGCCAGAATGATGCCGCGGCCTTCCTTCACCCGCGCGTAGGCCCGGCCCATTTGGGCCCGCTGCACCTCGCGGCCCACGTTGGTTCGTCCCGCGGTCGAAATCGGCGCAGCGCTCAATGCCTCCCGCTTGCCGTCCGCGTGGTGCGCAATCTGCTCCAGCGCGGCCCGCAGTTCAGCCATCCCCGCATAGCGGTCCTTGGGCTTCTTCGCCAGGCACTTCGCCACAATGCGCTGCAACTCGGCGGGCGCCAGCAGAGGCGCGGGCTCATCGCGCAGCAGCGACCTCAACACCGCCACCGTCGACTCGCCGTGAAACGCGCGCTTGCCGGAGAGCATCTCGTACAGCACCGCGCCAAAACTGAAAATATCCGAGCGCGCATCCAGAGTGAGACCCTCGGCCTGTTCCGGCGCCATATACGCAATCGTGCCCAGAATCGCGCCGTCCATGGTCCTGGTCGTGTCCTCGCCGGCCACCGTCAGCTTGGCCAACCCGAAATCGATAAGCTTGGCTGTGCCCTGCGCGGTCACCAGGATATTGCCCGGCTTCAGGTCGCGATGCAGAATGCCGCGTCCATGCGCCTCTTCCAGAGCAAGCGCAATCTGCACCGCCAGCTTCAGCGCGTCCTCCACGGGCAGCGGCCCCGCAACCGGCTGACCCTCCACAAACTCCAGCACCAGGTAGTCCGGCCCGATGTCGTAAATCTGGCAGATGTGGGGATGATTCAAAGCGGCAATGGCGCGGGCTTCCTGTTCAAAGCGCGCGCTGAACTGCTGAGCCGCAACCTTGATGGCCACATCGCGGTTCAGCCGCGGATCGCGCGCGCGATACACCACGCCCATGCCGCCCGCGCCAATGGGAGCTAGGACTTCATACGGCCCGAGTTTGTCGCCTGCGGTGAGTGCCATGGGGGGATGGGGAAGCTAGTCCAGCTAAGTCTACCCGACATAATGCAGATTGTGGAGGGATTACCTGCGAATCACTCCCCTTGTGCACCGTTCGCAATATCATGCGTATCAACCAGCCGGCGGCGCTGCGGGGAAGGGAAGTCAAAGCGCGGGATTCTTGTTTACTTTGCGGAAATAATCCGGCCGCGATTGCCAGTCACCTACTCCGTCTTCACCAGCGTCTGGATCAGCGAGTCCCTTCGCCGGTTCGCCATGCCTTCAGCGTTGCGCAGCACCCGCAGCCACCCAAACACCGAGGCCGCCGCGAGCAGCAGGAAAATGGGCCCTGCAAGCCACAGGCGATCCCACAACCAGCACAACCCAAACACCGCTGCGCCCACCGCCATCACAGCCAGTTGCGTCAGAAGGCTCAACAGCGCGTTGGCCTGCGATCCCCGCTGCCGGGTCAGCCTTCCGGGGTTCACGCGAAACGGCATGGTGATGGAAAATATGTTGCCCACGGCCAGGTTCATGGGCAGCGCAAACAGCAGCCAGCCAATGGTGCCCGCCAGCATCGCGCCATCAGGAGGCCCCAGCCGCAGGCTGACCAGGATCCCCGCAAGCAGCGCGTTTAGGCCGAACAGCACCGCATGAAACACGTTCTTGGCCAGCAGCACCGTCCGGAATGGCGTGGGCGATAGAAACAGCAACTGGATCCCCGCTCCTTCCGTGCCAAGGTTGTTTGCGAACAACTGCGTGAATCCGAGCATGGAATATGCCATGCACAACGGCAGCGCCGCCGCGAACGCGTGTCCGCCGCCGGCGCTCGAATGGAACATGCCGCCGAAAATAAACACCATCAGCAGCGGTGCGCCCAGTACGTAAAGCTGCGGAATGGAACGCATCAGCGTGCGCAGGTCTTTTTCGATCACCGCCGCCATCTGGCCCACCCACGCGGGCCGTTGCCCGCTCGCGCTCTGCGCCTTCGCCGCCGTGTTTGCCGTCGTCCCCGCCGCAACTCTCGCTCGAATCGGCGCCGCCTTGGTTCGCTTCGGAGTCTGGCCAAGATTCTCGCCGCGGTATTCCGCTTTCAAGCGTGCCCCCAGCACCGCCCCCGCCGTCAGCGCATACAGTCCAATCAGTCCCAAGGCCCCCAGCGCCACTCCCGGCGCCTGCCCGCCATTCTGTCCGTCTGCCCCGCCCGCTGCCTGCCCGGCAGCCTGCCTCAGCGCTTCCGCGGCCAGACCCGGCGGAAACCACTTCTGCACAGCATCTGCGGTCTTCAGCCAAGGCTCATAGCGTGCCAGCATTTCGCGATTCTGCTGCACCTGCCGCACTGCTTGGTTGTGCGTGGGTTGACGAAAACTCGGGAAGTTGCCGTGCAGCGCCGGGTTCAGCAACTGCACGCTCAATATCATCACCAGGAACACCGCGCCCAGAATCTCCCGCGTCTTGCGCTGCGCCAGCCAGCGGTCGATCCACGAGAAGATGGCGCGCACCAGCAGAATGTTGAACACCGCAAACAGGCCCACCGTCAGCGTGGTCCAAACAAACATCCCCGGCAGCGCCACGGTGATGCCGACCCACAGGCCCACGCAGCAAAGGCCGCCCAGGATGGTGGAAATATCTGCCAGCCCGAACACCGCGAAGAGCAGAAAAAACGACTGAAAACTCACCGGGAACCGCAGCAGGCTGCCCAGGTCGAACTGCTCCTGGAACGAAGCCATCAACACCGGAATCATCTGCCACAGTACAAACGTCGCCCAGAACAGCAGCGGCACAAACCGCCATTGGTGATTTGACGTCAGAACGAATGCGCCCAACCCCTGGCTCCCGCCCAGAATCAGCCCGGTGATGCCGTAAAGCAGGAATCCCAGCGTGCGCACGCCCAGCTCAAGCGCGCCCTTGCGAAACCGGAGGCCGTTGCTCAACATCTGCCAGCGCAGCTTTGCCAGCGCGCCATATTGCGCCCGCGCAACCGGCCCAAACGCGCCGCCTCCAAGCGGCATCAGGCCGCCGTCGCCGGTCCCATTCAGGCCAGCCCCTAAGCCAGCCCCTACGCCAGCCAAGATAGCTCCGCTGGCGGTTCCGCCTGCTCGCCCGCACCCACGATGGAGAGAAAAATCTGCTCCAGCGTCAGCCGCTGTTCGTGCTCCGCGCCGGGCAGCGTGGAAGCCACACCCGACCTCAGCTCCTGAATCGATCCGTTCGCCACCAGCCTGCCCTTCGAAATAATGGCCACGTGGCTGCAAAGCCGTTCCACAATCTCCAGCACGTGCGTGGTCAAAAAGATCGTGGCGCCCCGGTTGATCATTCCCTGCAGCATGGACTTCAGCATCCCCGCCGCAATCGCGTCCACGCCCTCAAACGGCTCGTCAAGAAACAGCACCTTGGGCCCGTGAATCACCGCCGCGGCCAGAGCCAGCTTCTTTTGCATGCCGTGCGAGAAGTCGGTGATCAGTTTCTTGCTCTCGTTGGCAAGCTGCATAAACTCCAGCAGCTCGTCGGTGCGCTGCCTGGTCGTCTCACGGTCCAGCCCGTACATCCGCCCCACAAAGTGCAGGTACTCGGGAGCGGTGAGCCGGCCCAGCAGCGCCATGCCTTCCGGCACCACGCCAATCTGCCGTTTCAGCTCCAGCGCACTCGCCCCGAAAGGCTGACCCAGAATCTCCATGCTGCCCGCGCTCGGCTCCAGCAGACCGGTCAGCATTTTGATGGTTGTCGACTTGCCGGCTCCGTTCGGACCCAGAAAACCGAAGAACTGCCCGGATGCCACGCTGAGCGTCACATCCTCCACGGCCGTCAGCGCGCCAAAGCGCCGGGTGAGACCGTAGGTTTGAATCGCGGGGGTTACCATTTCCCGCAAGCATAACAAGAATGGCTACCGGAACAAAGCTACCTGCGGTGGGGCGGACGGCACCTGCGGTGCGGCGGACGCTTGCGGAAGGCTCGCACTAGCGTACTGCGTGTGCCCCATTCATCGCGGCTCTTCGCGATGAGTGGAGCGGCAACGGTGCCTTCAGCAATCATTTGGGCGGCGCAATCGACGGCACCCGCTCCGGATTGCCCAACCCGCCCGCCGCATCCAGATACCTTTCCACGTCCCTGAGCGCCGGATCCTCGGGAAACAGAGCACGATACCGCTCCACCACCGCGCGCGCCCGCCATGCTTCGCCGCCCGCCGCGTAATTCCGCGCCAGTTGCGCAACCAGCGGCCCGCTGTACGGGTAAGCCGCAACCCCGCGTTCCAGGACTGCCCGCGCCTCGTTCGCGCGGCCCAGGTTCTCCAATGCAGTCGCCAGGTTCAGAAACGTCGTCGGCTCCTCCGACCCCAGCTTCAGCGCCCGCGCAAAATCCTCCGCGGCCTTCGCATTGTCCTTCTTCTGCGCCAGTTCCACCGCTCCCAGCGAGTTCAGTACCGTGGGATCGTCCGGCGCCGTCCTGCTCAGCTCGTCCAGCTTGCGCAGCCAGTAGGGCCACAGGCTCGAATCCTTGCGCGCCACGGTGAAATAAGCTTCAAGTTGCGCCACATCGGGCATCCGCTCGCCCGGTTTCCGGTTCAGCCACAGCAGCCCCGGAAGATCGGCCGTCGGCTGCTCAAAGGCGACCTTAGGAAGCGGCTGCCCCGGAAACCGCACGATGCGATGCTTGGTATCGTTTGAGTGCGCAATGCCCGCCACCGGACGCTTCTCCATGTGGCACTCAATGCAGTCGTCCTTCGCCTCCACCCGCCTGGCGTCTTCCGGCTTCAGCGTGCAGCTCGCCGTCGTGTGGCACCCCAGGCACGCGGCGCGGTACGCGGCCCGCTCATCCGCCACCTTGGGCGCATGGTGCACGGAGTGGCAGGTGCTGCATGTCAGGCGCCCGTGGCTCGCCTGGTAGCACTTGCTCAATTCCAGCGTCGAGTTCTTCCACCACAGCGGCTGCTCCAAACTGCCCCGGATCGGCGGATTGGTCTCCAGCCGGTTGGCCTCCTCGCGCTGCCCGGCCTTGATCGGCCGCTTCACAATCGCCATGGTCTCCGTCAACGCGGTTCCCGGCCGGTAATCCAGGTAGCCTTTTCCCGGATACAGCACCACCGCATCCCCGGCCTGGTGGCACTCGCGGCACAGGTCGTCGGCCAGCCTCGGCGACAACTTTGCCGGATTCACAATCGACGTATCCACCTCACTCGGCCCCAGAACGCGACCCTTCTTCCCCTCCATCGCCTTCACATGCAGTTCGCCCGGGCCGTGGCAGGCTTCGCACCCGATTCCCAGCTCGCCGAAGCGGAACGGAGGCTCCTTGTACATGCCGTCGCGTTTGGCTTCCGGATCGGGTTGCCCGTTGTGGCACAGCAGGCAGCTTGTCGTCATCACCCGGTTGAACCCTGGATCGTCTGCAACGTAGCCCGGTGAAAGCTCCCAGGTCTTCGAGTGCGCGTAATAGGAGAGCGGCGCTTGAAAGATCCACGGCCCGCCCCGGAACAGATAGCTGTAGCCGGTTCGTTCGCCCCCGGTCACGTAATCAATCCGGTGAGCGATGATGTCGATCCTGTGTCCGTTTCTGTCCAGCTCATACGTGCTCTGATACAGGTCTCCGCTTTCCTGATACACCGTGTAGTAGCGGTTGCCCTTGGCGCTGAAAACAGTGACCGGTGCGGGGACCCGGCCTAATTCAGCGGGCGTATTCGCCGGTCCCATGGATTGCCCATGCGGTGTTGGAGAATACGTGCGGCTGATTTCTTCGTGGCAACCCGGCGCCGCACAGCTTTTCGATCCCACGTAAGCAACCGAAGGTGCGGTATTGCGGAAGATGTTTCCGTCGCTGCTTTGCGCGCTCAGCAGGCATGACGCCGTCAGCAAGGTAACCAGTCCGATACACCAGCGTGGGGAGAAAATGCGGACAAAAGAGCTATTGCGGTTAAACTGCATCAGGAGTTCAACTTACTTACGGGACTTTGCCCACGCAGTGACGAGGGGCACATTGACACAACAGTGGTCATTCCGGGCCAACATCTTTAACATGATGAATCAGGGAGGAAGGCACGATGCTTGAAGAGTTGGAGGGCCGGCTTAGCTGGGAACAGAAGCCGGGCGGCATGGTAGTTCACATCCCTTCGCGGCGGGGTTCATTGTTTATGCTCTTTGGACCGGTCGTCGGCGTGTGGCTCATGTTTGCGGCGGCTCACTATTCCGTTTCGGTGGGTCCGAATGCCACGCCCGAAGAAATCCAATCCGCGCTCACGTGGCTTATTGTTTCCGGCTTCGGCGTCACTTTCTGTATCCTCCTCGTCTGGGCCGCCTGGGCATTCACCAGCGAATCCATGCTCACCATGGATCAAACCACCATCAAGATACAGAACCGGGTCCTCGGCATTGAAATCATGACCAAGACCTTCCCGCTTATTGACGCGCATAACTTCAGATTCATTCCCCCCGGCGGCTATTCCTCCGGCAGCAAAGTAGTCGATCCCAGAACCAGCAAGATCCAGTTCAAGGTCGGGTCCAAGGTCTACACCTTCGCCAGGGGAGTTACCGAGTTGGAAGCATTCGTCCTGATGGAGCGGATGCACGACTTCTACAAATTCCCCGATTTCCAGAAACCCAGGAGAGGGTAACCCGCGCTTCATCCAAACACAGGTTCGAATTGGGTGAGAGCGGGTGCACCTGCGGGTTGAAGGAATGAGGGGTAGCCCATGTCTCGCTCTTGAGACATGGGATTGAGAGAGCAAACACCCAACGGCTCATCCATCACGAATCTTTATCCATCCGCAACTTACGACTCTTCCGCCAACTTCTGCGGCTCCGCAAGCGGGTCCAAATCCCGGTCCGTAACATCAACCAGCGCGGCCAGGTGTTCGGCCAGCTCCGGCGTCCAGCTCCGCTCCGGCGCGCGCCAGCTCCAGTTGCCCGCACCCACCGCGGGCGTGTTCATGCGCGCCTCCGAGCCCAGGCCCAGCAGGTCCTGCGCCGGCACAATCGCCAGCTCGGCCACGCTCGCCTCGGTGGCGCGGATCAGCGGCCAAACCGGGTGCCCGGCTACCGGTCCCACGTAGGCCTCCACCGCGCTGTGCTCCGTCACGCCGGCCGAATTCCACCATCCCTGCGTCGTATCGTTGTCGTGCGTGCCGGTGTAGGCCACGGTCCCCGGCGTAAATTGGTGCGGCAAGTGCATATGCGCTCCCTTGCCGCCAAACCCGAACTGCAGCACCCGCATCCCCGGCATCCCCAGCTCCACCCGCAACGCCTCCACTTCCGGCGTAATCAGGCCCAGGTCCTCGGCCACCAGCGGCAGCGGTCCCAGCGCCGCCTTCAGCGTCTCAAACAGCTTTAGCCCCGGCGCTTTCACCCATGTGCCGTTCACCGCCGTCTCTTCCTCTGCGGGAATCGCCCAGAACGCCTCAAACCCCCGGAAGTGATCGAGCCGCACAATGTCGAAAAGCCCGCACGCGCACTTGAGCCGCTCAATCCACCAGGCAAATCCTCGTTCCTCCAGCACATCCCACCGATACAGAGGATTCCCCCAGCGCTGCCCCGTGGGCGAAAAATAGTCCGGCGGCACACCCGCAATGCGGATCGGTTTCAGCTCTTCATCCAGCTCAAACAGGTCCGGGTGCACCCACACGTCCGCCGAATCCATGTTCACAAAAATCGCTACGTCGCCCAGGATGCGTATGCCGCTTTCGGCCGCCTTCGCCCGCAGATCGTTCCATTGCTTTGAGAAGGCAAACTGCAGCACCTGCTCCTCGGCCAGCGCCCGCCCGTGCTTCGCCGCAATCTGCGCCAGAGCCTCCGGACGCCGTTTGCGCACTGGCTCCGGCCATGCCGTCCACGCCCCCGTGTTGAACTGCCGCCGCAACTCCGCATAAAAGGCGTAGTCGATCAGCCAGTCGGCCTCGGCGCGGCAAAACTCCTCGAACTCCGCCCATTGGCCCGCGAGCTTCGCATCCTGCGGGGCGTGATCGAGAAAATTTCCTGCGGCCTCATACAGCAGCGGAAGCTTCCGCGCCTCAACTTCCCCAAAATCCACGTTGCCGCCGTGGCCAGCCAGTCCGCCAATCCGCGCGCCCTCAATCCAGCCCCAGTCCGCAAGAAACTCCAGGCTGATCAGGTACGGATTGCGCGCAAACGCCGACGAGCCCGCATACGGCGAGTTCCCATACCCCGTGGGGCAAAGCGGAAGCACCTGCCAGATGTGCTGTTTGGCGGCAGCCAGAAAGGCCACAAACTCGTGCGCGGCAGGCCCCAGGTCGCCGATGCCCCCATACGAGGCAAGCGAACTGACATGCAGCAAAACTCCGGATGATCGTTGAAACTCCATAAGACTATTATCCATCCCCCTTCTGTCCCTTCGAAGCCTGCTGTCCCAAAGCGTCATCCGGGGTCCGCACTCAATCCATCTCCCCGGCAGATGGGAACCATCCGTATCTTTCGTCGCTGCGATTCGCAATCCGAGGTATCAATAGAAGAGAGGTCAAGTTCCGGGAAGACTTTCCCCGCGATGCACCCGCATCATCATTACCGGAACCGTGAAAGCGTTCTTCGGAGGCCAACCCAGGTGAAGCTGCGCAGCATTCTCGAAATGTTTCTGCTCTCGGCCGTATGGGGAGCATCGTTCATCCTCATACGCCTCTCGGGCGACGATCTTCCTCCCGTCTGGGTCGCCTTCGGCCGCCTTCTCTTCGGCTCCATGCTGCTGTGGATCGTGCTCGCCGCGGGGCGCCACAAGATGCCGCCGCTCCGCACGCTTGCGCCGCTCTTCGTCGTCGCGCTGCTCAACAACGCGCTGCCCTTCTGCCTCTTCGCCTGGGGAGAGCGCACCGTCCCCTCCAGCATTGCCGGCATCCTCAACGCCACCACGCCCATCTGGGCGCTGCTCATCGGCCTGGCCACCGGAGGCGCTCGCGCCACCCGCCTAACCGCTGCCGGGGTCGTCCTCGGTTTTCTCGGCGTGCTCGGCGTAGTCTACGGCCACTCTTCAGGAATCGCAGTCGCCAGCGGCTCCGGCGGATTCCTCCTCGGCGCACTCGCCATCTCCATCGCCACACTCAGCTATGGAGCCGGCGCTGTCTCCGCCAAGCGCTGGCTGCAGGGCGTGCAGCCGGTCGTCATCGCCACGTTGCAGTTGTCCCTGGCAGGCCTTGCGCTGCTTCCCATTGCGCTCATCGGGCCCCATCCCACCGCACTCCATTTCAAGTCCGTCGCCGCGATCATTGTCCTTGGCGTCCTCGGCACGGGCCTCGCCTACCTGATCTTCTTCCGCCTGCTGGCCACCATCTCGCCCACGCGCACCGTTGCCGTCACGTATGTGCTTCCCATCTGGGGATTGTTCTGGGGCTTTCTGGCGGGCGAACAGATTCACTGGACGGCCCTCGCAGGCGTAGCCGTAGTCCTCGCCGGACTGCTTCTCCTCAATGTGCGCACTCAACCGAAGCAAGCCGCGGCCCCCGACCAGCCCACCACGGCTACCGTCTCTGCTCAGGAGCCCTGCCCCGCCGAGCAGTCCTGAACAACCAGCTGTTCTTTGAAAGGGCACGACTTAAGTCGTGCCGCTAACGCCTCAAAACCAACGTGGGCTTGAGCCCCTGAGGGATGCCTTGCGGAAACTTCACTTGATGTGTGGCCCTCTCTCCCAGTCTCCTTCAGGCCCCTGGATGCTGCGTTGCAATCGGAGTGGCTTAAGAGTTTGCGGAAAAGCCGTGCCTCAGACCGAATCTTGTGAGAGACGTCCCTCAGCGGCTGAAGCCGACGCTCATTTCATAGCGTTTATGGCACGATTAAAATCGTGCCCTTTCAAAACAACGTCATGAATGCCGATTGGAGCCGGGTGCCCCATCCATCGAGCGTTCCGGGGTCCCCGGCGACAGGTCTTCGTCGCTGGGGTGGTGGGCGATGGGTGGGAAACCACAAGGGCCAACAATCGACCCTCGGGTCTTTTCATCTTCCTTTACGGGATTTGCGGCCTCATTTTTATTTACTTACCGCGATGCAAGCCTCACCGATCCCGGCTCGACCGCACTCCTCAAGATGAGCCACCTCGCCACGAGAAACCCCGCGCAGCATCGCCGGCTCCCAGTTCCTACTCCGCTGCGAGAACCCCGCATAAAACGCATCGCAGTCGCGGAGACTTCCCCGGCGATGTGCCGCCTCATCGAACGCATCCGGCAGATAGACCATCACCGACCCGCGCCCCTGCGCCTCCGACTCTCCGCTGAACCAAACGAACGCCGCATCCTTATCGACATCCGCGATTCGCCGCAAAAGCGCCTCCATGCTGGGGCAATCGATATGCAGCGGCGCAGCCGCCATCGTCTCCTCAAAATCCGGCCCCACAAACACGCGCTCGGCCACTACGCGATGAGGAACAAACGGCGGCACATGCAAGCGCGTCTTGTGAACGCCGATAGCAGCAGTAGGGAAACCGCGAGGGCGCTTTCCGGCGGTGAACTTTCCCGCAAAGTGCATCCACCGTGGCCCAAACCAGTTGTCGATGCGTACCACGTAAAGCCGGGCAGGCGCATAGTCTCGGGCGACGCCAACCGCAAGGTCTCGCGCCTTTTCAATGAACTCAGCCGAATCTCCCAGCTCGGTAGAAACAAACTCCGCGACAGCGCCGAACATGCCTGCCTCCAAACCTCCAACAACTATACGCGCGCTCCGATTGTGCCGCCTCAGTACTCCATCCCCACAAACAAAAAGCCCGCTCCCCAAGGGAAGCGGGCTTTTTCCCCAACCAATCCACTACATGGTTCCCGGAATCTGCGGTCCTTCTGTCTTCGCCTTCGCGCTCATCCGAATCCGCTTGTTCTTCTTGTAGTCGTCCATCACCCCGGCCAGGAAGACGCTGAACGCCTCCTGCCGCCGCTGGTCCAGCATCTGCTCGCGCATCTGGTCAAGGTTGCTGGCAATCTCCGCCGGATTCGGCTGCGCCTTGTCCACAATCTTCGCCACCACCGTGGTTTGCCCACTCTTGATCGGTGAGCTCAGGTCGCCCGGATTCAGATCGAAAAGCTGCGGCGCTACCTGGCCCACCTGGCCAAAGTTCGGCACCTGTCCGGATTGCCCCACCAGGTCGCTGGTCTTGAACGTGGCCCCAACTTCCTTGGCCGCCTTGGCCAGATCGCCTTCGCTCTTGGCCTTCGCTTCCAGCTCGTTGCCCTTTGCAGCCAGCAGCGCGGGTGCCTGCTCCTCGCGGTAGGCGTCCAGCACGTGGCTCTTCCAGTCCGCGAAGTTCGGCGCATGCGCCGGCGTCACGCCCGTAACCTGGAAAATCGCAAAGCCTTCGCCAGTTGCCGCAAACTGCGGCGGATCGCCCTGCTTGGCCAGAAATGCCTTGTTCAGAATCTGCCCGCCATCCGGCAGCGCCGCAATCGTTCCCTGGCGGTTCACCGGCGCAGTCGTCACCACTTCCAGGTGGTGCGCCGCCGCGGTCTTGTCCAGCCCGTTCTTGATTGCTTCAGACGTCAGAGCCTGCGCGTAGTCCTGCTCCGCCTTCGCTTCTTTCTGGCGAATCAGCGTGGCCTGAATGGTCGGCAGCACTTCGTTCAACTGCTGCGAGTGTGCGGCCTGCCGCTCCTCCGCCTGCACAATGTGATAGCCGAACTGGCTCTTCACAATCTTGATGTCGCCGATCTTCTGCGTGAAAATCGCGTTGTCGAACTCCGGTACCATCCGCCCTTTTTGCGAAAAGCCGAGTTCGCCGCCCGTGTCCTTGCTCCCTGGGTCGTCGGAGTTCTTCTTCGCCAGGTCTGCCCAGTTGCCGCCGTTCTGCAGCTCCTTCAGAATTCCTTCCGCCTTGGCCTTTGCCGCCGCGTCCGTCTTCGCATCCGCGCCCGCATCCACCTTGATCAGGATGTGCCGCGACTTTGCCTGCTCCGGCGTGGTGTACTCATTCTGGTGCTGGCTAAAGTACTGCTGAATCTCCTGCTGCGATGGCTGCGGAACCCCGCCCGGCAACTGGTTCGGCGTAAACGCAAAGTACCTGACCTGGCGCTCCTCGGGAACCGCCGTCGCGAACCGCGCCGCATTCTTCTTGAAGAACGCCTCCAGGTCCGCATCGGAGGGATTGATCGTCTTGCTCAAGTCGTCCGCCGACAGAAACGCGTAGTCGAACTTGATCTTGATGTTTTCCTTGCGGTACTCGTCCTGCACTTCCTTGTCGCCCACCGTAACCCCGGCCGTAATCAGCGCCTGCAGACGGCGGATCACGATGTCGTGCTTCACGTCCTCTTCAAAATCCTTCACCGAGAGGTTGAAGCGCGTGGCAATCATGTTGGTGTACGCATCCTGGCCAATGAACTTCCCGTTGGGGAAAAGCACCTGGCCGGGCTGGCCGGTGTGCAGGTACTGGATCACGTCGTCATCGGTGGCATGAATCCCCAGCTTCTCCGCCTCGGTCAGCAGCACCTGCGCCTGGATCATCTGCTTGCCGACACGATCCTCAAACAGGTTCAGGATCATGGGGCTGTCGGGATAGCGCTGCTGCTGCAACTGCTGCCGTGCCATCATCTCCACCTTCTGCTGGCTCACCGTGTCGCCGGAGCCAAAGTAGAGGCTCCACCAGTGGGGGTAAATGGTGGCATAGCTATCGGCGGCCGATGCGCTCTGGCCCGTAAGTCCCGGGATCAGGTACACCACCATGCCCACGGAAACAACGCCGATGATGACTACAAAAATCGCCTTGGTAATGCGGTTGTCATTCTGCAGGAAACGAATCATGAATGGACTTGAACCTTCAGCTCTCTACGCGCGGTCGGGGTATCGCTCCGGGCCAACACAAGGTCGGCGGCCATCCCCGCGGATGCGCAATTCTCGCTCCATTTTCGATGGACGCGATTCATTGACATTATAGACGACGGGGGCCGGAGAAGGTCCGCCGGGGTGGTGTCCTGATAGTGCGAACCTGCGAGTGGCATATTGCCTGTGGGTCGCTTACTACAACCTCCGTCGCCGGCATCAATCCCTGCGCATCACGCCGGCGATGGAGGCTGGAATGGCCTCACAAGTCTGGTCAATTCGGGAGTTCGGCTCGTTACTAGACGATCCTCTCGCCCACTACTATTCGTTTGACATCGCGTTTGCCATGCAGAATTCGTATGACCTTAAGGGTGTCTTTTTCCAGCAAATAATAAATTCTGATGGCCTCGAATCCGGCAACCGGCCACGTCCGAAGGTTTTGAAGTTGGGGTTACTCGAATAAAAACGTGGCCCGACCAAGGGATGCTGTAATAGAGATTGAATTGTATGGCGGACAGCGTCACGAAAGCGAACAGCCACTTCCGGGAGATTCAA
>Ga0182030_10013046_pt1 | contig 16579 bp, 19 predicted proteins | sample 812S3MmetaG_FD_121299 | JGI IMG/M metagenome (GOLD analysis project Ga0182030, IMG submission 121299) | Permafrost microbial communities from Stordalen Mire, Sweden - 812S3M metaG (Illumina Assembly) | ecosystem: Environmental > Terrestrial > Soil > Wetlands > Permafrost | place: Sweden...
ATTGCGGGTTCCGTTCGGCAGGCCGACGCACACAATCCGACTGGAGGGTGACAGATTGGCGTCAGTAAATTTTCTCTTCCTCGATATTTGACTCATGAGCCATTGAACTCAAATCGATGGTTAGGCGACTCCGGTATCCAAGGCCTGACGTAACAGAAGCGCAGCCCCGCATTGGCGGTTAGCAGACCCGACGTTGGCGTCATGCGACGACCGTGCGTGCGCTCGAAGCTAGATCTTGGGATCGAGTCGCACTACCTGAAGGATCCGCACGGTGAGAGTTTCGTAGTGGGCCCATCCGGGGTAGAAGGCAGTCAATATGGGCCACATGATGGATCTTTCTTCGGTGTCAAGAACGTGGGCCGCGGCGTCGAATTTTCTTGAACCAGCTTGGACCTTCACGTTTGGCTCGTGTCGAACGTTGTGAAGCCAATTCGGGTTACTCGAACGGCCCCCATTCGAGGCAACGACGTAGTAATGACCCTCGCGCTCAAGATAGAGCAGGGCGTGTGAACGCGCGACACCTGTTCGTCGTCCGGTGCTGGTCAAAAGGAGCATGGGCCCAGCGGGGCTCCTATGTCCGACACGGCCCCCGGTAAGTCGATAGAGGCGATTGTGGACGGGGTAAGAAATTCTTCCGAGGATTCGATCGAAGGTGACGGTTACCGTTCCTATCGCTTTTTGTTTCTGCTCGATTTTGATCAGCAACCTCCATGTCACGAACTCTTACGTATGGGGTCCAAGCCTCTGGGTGGAGGTGATGGGATTCGAACCCACTGCCTCTACATTGCGAACGTAGCGCTCTACCAATTGAGCTACACCCCCGAAGGAGTAACTACTTTAGCCCACGGCGTAACGAGAAGGCGAGTCGCGACGCCACTGCTCATCGTCACTTTCAGAGTAAAACTCTGATTCGTACTCGTCGTCGTAGTCGCCATGGAGAGGCTCAATGCTGGCCACTCGTCGACCCTGGGGAATGCGAACGGGCAGTGACGATTCGTAGAGGTAGCCCTGACTTACAGCAAAGAGTGCCAACGCCACGTAACACACGAGTCCGACCCACGCGAGGATCGCGAGATCCTCAATGAACGAATAACCAACCGCAAAGTTGATGCCGCTGAGCACGATTGCCGTGGCTCCGAGCATCAGGAACACTACGGTGCGTCGTGACTTCATCGAACCCGCACGCATCGGCGGGTCGTAGGTGTTGAGCACCTCTTGTTCGTTGGGTACCGAGGAGTACGCCGAGACATAACGGTTCGTCGGCTCAGCCGGTCGTGAGAGTTCGTCTTCGCGCTCGTAGTCGTAGTCGTTCGCCCATTCATCCCACGACGTGCGCGATTCCAGTGAGCGGTAAGTGTCGTCGGGGTGAACGACTGTCAGACGTGGACGCGCTTCGACGTCACGACGCACTTCTTGCTGTTCGAAAGGGTCGAGACGGTGCGCTGGCGGCACCGAATATTCCTGGCGGCTCAATACTTCGTGTTCGGCGCGAAAGGAATGAATCGATTTTTCGGTCCCGCTGTCACGGAACCGCCGCACCGCTACCGGTACCAAAATAGCGACCCAAACGATCCCTAGAATTATTAGAAGCACTTAGGCTGCTTGCCAATAAAACACACGTACATTGGCTACAAATGTACCGTCCACCCAACTTTTATTGGTGGATATCAAGCAATTTCACGCCTCGTGTAATCCGCACTCTTCTTTATCAACACCAACCCAACGACCCGATCGCCGATCACCCGGCACCTGAGGTTTGACGGTCACCGGTGCGCATCCAATCGAGGCGTAACCCTGCGCCCACAGGGGATGCTCGCGAAGTTGGTGCGACGCGATGTAATACGAGACGTCGTCGTCGCTCCAGGTGGCCAAGGGATTCACCTTCACCAGATCAAATTTTTCGTCCCACAGAAGGGTTTTCATGCCGGCGCGTGACGGCGCGTCCACTCGCTTCACCGACGTGATCCAGGCCGAACGCCCCGAGACCGCCCGCTTGAGGGGCTCAACCTTACGCAGCTCGCAGCACCGTTCGCTGCCACACGGCCACGCGTCGGCTTCCGGTCCGGGCGTCGTACGTGTGAGATTAAGTGACCATTCGTCTTCAATTCGGGCCACGAATGCCAGCGTCTCGTCAAAGTGAGCCATCGTGTCCAGAAAAATTATTTCCGTCCTTGGCCGCAACTCGTGCACCATGTACAACAGCGCGAGGTCCTCAAACGAGCACGCCATGGCCACGTCGTCGTCGAATCGCTCAAAGGTCCACTGAAGGATCTCCAAGGGGCTCGAGTGCTCAAACCGATCGTTGGTACTTTCGAGTTCGTCGAGCAGTGTTGCGGCGGGTGTCGTCATGAGAGTTTCCGGGAAAAGTCTGAGATTTCCATTGCTTTACTAGGATATAAGAAGCAAACGAGATCTATGACGCCCACCCCCCTACGCCCACCCCAGACCGCTGACTACCTCGATTTACTTGAGTCCCACGCCATCTTCATTCTGCGTGAGGTGGCGGCCGAGTGCGAACGACCGGTCCTGCTCTTTTCCGGTGGCAAGGACTCCGCCGTGTTGTTGCACCTCGCGATGAAGGCGTTCACGCCCCAACAGTTGCCCTTTCCGGTCATGCACATCGACACGGGCCAGAATTTCCCCGAAGTGCTCGATTACCGCGACCACGTCACGACGTCGCTGGGTGTCAAACTCATCGTGGCCAAAGTGCAAGACACGATTGACCAGGGCAAGGTCGTGGACCCGGGTCCAATGGGTTCGCGCAATCGTTTGCAAACGGTCACCTTGTTGCACGCCATCACCGACAACAACTTTGACGCGGCCTTTGGTGGCGCCAGGCGCGACGAAGATAAAGCCCGCGCCAAGGAACGCATCCTGTCCTTCCGCGACGCTTTCGGCCAGTGGGACCCACGTCAACAGCGTCCCGAACTCTGGCAGCTCTACCAGGGCAAGGTAAATCCCGGCGAACACCTACGCGCCTTCCCTCTTTCTGACTGGACGGAACTCGACATCTGGCAGTACATCGAACGAGAACACATGGAGCTGCCCTCGATCTACTTCGCCCACGAACGCGACGTGGTGCTGCGTGACTCGATGTGGTTGGCCGTGGGACCCTTCGTCGAACCACGCGAGAACGAGACCGTCGAGCGGCGTATGGTGCGCTTTCGCACCGTCGGCGACGCCAACTGCACGGGAGCCGTCGACTCACCGGCGACTACGTTGAATCAGATCATCGACGAGATTGCGAGCGCCAACGTGTCCGAGCGTGGTGCGACCCGCGCCGACGACCGCTTCTCCGAAACCGCGATGGAAGATCGTAAGCGCGAAGGATACTTTTAGAGATGCGAACCGCGACCAAGGACCTACTGCGCCTCGCCACCATTGGCTCGGTTGACGACGGCAAGTCAACACTGATTGGACGACTACTCGTTGACACCCGTCAACTCTTCGACGACCAACTCGACGCCGTGGTGGCGGCTTCAGAAAAGCGTGGCGTCGGCGACCTCGATCTCAGTTTTGTGACCGACGGGCTTCGCGCCGAACGCGAGCAGGGCATCACGATCGACGTGGCCTACCGCTACGCGTCAACGCCCAAGAGGAAATTCATCATTGCCGACTGTCCCGGTCACGTGCAGTACACGCGCAACATGGCGACCGGCGCGTCAACGGCCGACCTCGCCCTCGTGGTACTCGACGTAGCGCACGGTCTTAAAGAACAGACCCGACGTCACCTGTGCATCGCCGCGCTTCTCGGCGTGCATTCACTGATTGTCTGCGTCAACAAGATGGACGGCGTCAATTGGTCCCAGAACGCGTTCCAGAGCGTCGTGGACGAGATCGACACCCTTTCGCGAGAATTGATCTTTGACGAGGTGACGATCATCCCCGTCTCGGCCCTCTACGGCGACAATGTGGTGGACGCCTCGGCGAACTCTCCTTGGTACGACGGTCCCACAGTCCTGCACGCCCTTGAGACATCCGATGCCGGCACCTGGACCAAGACTCGCCACGGCGCGCGCCTCCCCATCCAGTGGGTGCTGCGCCAGAGCGGCGGCGGGCGCACCTACGCCGGCATGGTCAACGGCGACTCGTTCTTCGTGGGCGATACCGTGACCTTGCTGCCCGCCAATGTCGAGACGACGATCCGGGCAATCTCCTTCGGCGGCGTTGGTCGCATCGAAGCCAACGTCGGACTATCAATTGACATCGACCTCACCAACGAGACCGACGCCGGTCGGGGCGACCTCATCGCGACCACCCCCCTGCCTACGGTCACCAAGGAGTTAACGGCGACCATCTGTTGGTTCGGTGAGAAGTCGCTCGAGGTCGGGCAACGTCTTCGACTCAAGCACACCACCAAGGTCACGCCAGTGCGCGTGAACGCGATCACCGGCGTCGTGGACATCGAGACCCTGCGCATCGACGAATCGTCGTCGTTGGCCACCAACGAAATTGGACTCGCCACGTTGCAGACCTCCGACTGGCTCGTCGTCGACGACTATCGCGACAATCGAGTGACGGGAAGTTTTGTCCTCATCGACGAAGTGACCAACGCCACGGTGGCGGCCGGCATGGTCGGACGCGCGTCGTTTTTCTAAAACTGCACCAGCATCACGATGAAGGCAATCGCCACCAGCGAGAGCAGCACGTCGATGGACATCATCAAGCGACGGCCCTGCTCGGGACTCGCCTGTCCGTCACGGTGAATGATCGCACCGATTGAACGTTCCAGCGGCAACACCCGCGCCTCGAGGTGTCCGGCCGCCGCCACGTAGATGATGATGCCCAGCACTATCCAGAGATGGCCAATGGACACGCTGCTGCCACCACTCGCCACCATGATGAATCCTGAAATCGGCAGCAGGTGGATCGCGCGCGCCGCCCAGTTGCGACGCTCGGGGAATCGGGCCCGTTGCGTGGTGGCGTCGGCACCGCGAGCGACCAGTTGGGCCGACCAGCGCATCACGATGAGGACGATGAGCGTCGAGACGGCCGCGATGATGTGCACCAGGAAGACCAGGTCGTAGGCCACCGACGTCGCGATCATGAGGCTCCGAGCAACGTCTCGGCCGCGCGGTAGGGATCAGTGTGCCCCGCGAGCAACAGGTCAACCTGTGTTTCGTAAGCCGAACCGTGGGCCAGACCAGCCACCCGCGAGCGCACGGAAGCCGACAACACTTTGTCGAGTTCCGCGCGAGTACGCGTGCGACGGTGTTGCTCGAACCTACCGTCGAGCAAGAAGCGGCGATGGGTAAGAACCGAATCCCACAACTCTTTGACGCCGGAGCCGTCGGTGGCGACCGTCTCTAAGATTGTCGGCCGCCACTCATGCTCGCCGCCGAGATCAAGCATCTGTTCGAGGTCGCGCCGCGTTTCACGAACGCCCGCGCGGTCGGCCTTGTTGATGACAAAGACATCGGCAACCTCGAGTAGTCCGGCCTTGTTGGCCTGCATGGCGTCGCCCCATCCGGGGTTCATCACGACAATCGTCGTGTCAGCAGCTGAAGCAATGTCCACCTCCATCTGACCCACGCCCACCGTTTCGATGAGCGCTAAGTGAAAGTTCGCCGCGCCGAGCACGCGCACGGCGTCGGGTACCGCGAGCGAAAGTCCGCCCAGGTGGCCTCGAGTCGCCATGGAACGAATGAAGACGTGCTCATTGGTGGCGTGGCCCTGCATGCGGATGCGGTCACCGAGAATGGCGCCGCCGGTGAAGGGCGAACTGGGATCAACGCACAAGATGCCCACTTGGTCGAGCGGTTCGGCGCCATCAAAGGAACCGTGGCCCAGCACGACGGAAATCAACTGGTCAGTTAACGTTGACTTTCCGCCTCCGGGCGGCCCGGTGATGCCGACCACGTAGGGCGAGGGCTCGGCGTAGGCCAACGCCGCCGTTGCGAGTTGCGCCGGTCCGCCCGATTCAACGTAGGTGAGCAGGCGGGCCAGCGCCGTGCGCGAACCCTCTCGCGCCTGGGCCACCAGTTCGTCGGGGTCGCGCGAGATCATTCGACCCGCGTCACTTGCGCGCCTAAACCAGCCAGTCGATCCACGAAACCTTCGTAACCTCGGTCAACGTGCTCCAGACCGTTGACCGTCGTCTCACCATGAGCCACGAGCCCGGCCAACGACAATGCTGCGGCGGCCCGGATATCACTCGCGTCCACCGTGGTGCCAACCAAGTAGTCGACACCGCGAATCATCGCGTGGTGCCCTTCCGTCGTGATGCGCGCGCCGAGGCGCACCAGTTCGTCAACGTAGCGAAAGCGGCCCGCGAAGAGATTCTCGGTGACCACCGAGTCACCCTCGGCAATACTGAGCATGGTCGTAATGAGTGGCTTGTAGTCCGTCGCCACCCCGGGATAGGGCAGCGTCGCTACGTCGCAGGCGCTCAATTTTGTGGGCCCGCGCACCGAGATCCCCGGGCCGTTTGCGTCCACGACGCCGCCCATTGACTCGATGGTGTGCAACAGCATCTCCATGTGATCTGCCCGCGCATCCACGACGCGCACCTCGCCCCCCGTGATGATGCCCGCCGCCAGGTACGTGGCCGCGACGACCCGGTCGGGGATGACCTCATGGATGGCTGGCTTCAAGGTTTCCACGCCGTCGATCGTCAGACGTGACGTGCCGAGCCCCTCGATCTTGGCGCCCATGGCAATGAGCTGATTACCCAGGTCTTCGACCTCGGGTTCGCGCGCGGCGTTGTCAATGACCGAGCAGCCCTTCGCCAGCACGCAGGCCATCATCAAGTTGTCCGTCGCAGTATGGCTCGGATACGCCAGTGAGATGCGCGTCGCGCGTAGGCGCGAACGCCGACCAAGGGTGGCATGGATGGAATGCTCGTCGTTCTCGAACGTCGCGCCCATGGCCGTGAGCCCGTCAGTGTGAAAGTTGATGGGACGAGTGCCGAAATCGTCACCACCGGGTAAGGCCATGTTCGCCTCACCGCAGCGCGCCAGCAATGGTCCGAGCACCACTATGGACGAGCGAGTTGCCTCAAAGAGGTGGGCCGGAGCCACCGGATGGATGTCCGGCGCGTCGGGGACCGCGATCATCAGCTTATGCGCGCGTAGCCACGTCACCTTGCAGCCCAGGGCTTCCAGCAGTTCAATCATGACGTGCACGTCGGTGATGTCGGGCACGTTGCTCAGTTGGTGGGTGCCCGAAGCCAGCAAACAGGCCGCCATCTGCTTCAATACGGCGTTCTTCGCCCCGCCCGCTTCCACTTCGCCCGCGAGAGGTCCGGCCGGTGTAATGACAAGAGAACTCACCCCCTAAGTATGGCCGAAAGAGGAAATAGTGCCTAAAAATCGGCCTAACGGGCTCTTACTTCTCCGGAGTACGCTCAATCCGTGCAGCCACCGTTTAGGCCCGATCGCAACATCGCCCTCGAAATGATTCGCGTCACTGAAGCCGCGGCCATCGCCGCGGCTCGCTGGGTGGGTCGCGGCGACAAAAACGCCGCGGACGGCGCCGCCGTCGACGCCATGCGCTTCGTTTTGGGCGGCATTTCCATGGACGGCATCGTGGTCATCGGCGAGGGCGAAAAGGACGAGGCTCCGATGCTCTACAACGGTGAACTCATCGGCGACGGTCAGCCGCCCCAGGTCGACGTCGCCGTTGATCCGGTTGACGGGACGACGCTCACCGCCACGGGTCGCAAGGGCGCGTTGGCGGTGATCGCCCTTTCCGAGCGCGGCACTATGTTCAATCCCGGTCCCTGCGTCTACATGAAAAAGATCGCGGTCGGACGTCGTGGACGCGGCTCCATCGACATCAACGCGACGGCCACTGACAACCTCAGTGAGCTCTCCAAGCGCCTCAAGATCCCCGTACAGGAACTCGGCGTCGTGATTCTCGACCGACCCCGCCACGACGACCTGGTCGCCGAAGTACGCGAGCTGGGTGCGCGGGTCCTGCTCATCTCCGACGGCGACGTAGCCGGCGCGATTGCCACCGCCTGGCCCAACTCGGGCGTTGACATGCTCATTGGCATCGGGGGTACTCCCGAGGGCGTCATTTCGGCGGCCGCGTTACAAGGACTCGGCGGGGAAATACAGGGCATCTTGCACCCACGCGACGAGGCCGAAAAACAACTCGCCGAATCATTGGGCTACGACTTCGATCGAGTTCTCAGCAACGACGATCTCGTCGCCAGCGACAACTGCTACTTCTCGGCCACTGCCATCACCGACGGCGATTTCTTGCGCGGCGTTCGTTTCCACGAATTTGGCGCCACCACGCAGTCACTCGTCGTTCGATCAATGTCGGGCACGGTGCGCACCATTGAAACGTTCCACCGCCACGACAAATTGCAGGAGTTCACTACCGCCGGCTTTTAGCGATGAGAGTTTTCTTCTTGTTCTATTGTTCACAACCGCAGATTTTCTTATGAGGATTTCAAAATGTGGACCTATGGTCGATTTGGGAGTCCAAAAAGGGCCCTTGCGCAATTGCGCTTAAAGAAGGGGGTGCCCAATGCGCGTCTCGAATCTTTTGGCAAACAAGGGGCATGACGTAGCCACCATCTCACAAGAGCGAAACGTCACCGACGCGCTCGCAATATTGAAGGAGCGCGGCGTCGGAGCACTTGTCGTCACCGGTCCCCTGCCACCGCTGGTGGGAATTCTCAGTGAGCGCGACATCGTGCGCGCCCTCGCCGCAAAGGGAGCCGAGGCGCTCGAGACCAAGGTCGCTGATCTCATGACCAAGGAAGTCAGGATCTGCGATGAGGAAACGACGATGGCCAGTCTGATGGGGCTCATGACCGAGCATCACATCCGCCACGTCCCCGTGGTGCAGAACCTGACCTTGGTGGGACTGGTGTCGATTGGTGACGTGGTCAAGGCGCGTCTTGATGAACTGGAACTCGACAAGAAAGAACTGCTCGACTACGTCTCGGCTCGCTGAGTAGTTACTTCGCCCCAACACTGAGTCGCAGTTCGGCACGCGCCAACGCGTCGACGGCCATCTGGTGCGCGGTCTGATCCACGAGTTCCTCGCGCGTGGCGACACCCAAAAGGGCCTCGGCAGTTTCCTTGGCCGCCAGCGCACGGGCCACGTCGATTGACGTCGTCAGTTCCGCCACACCCGCCAATACCGTCACCTTGGTGACGCCGTCGCTCGGACCGTGTTCGACCTGGAAAAACCCACCGTGCACCAGAAATGCGATTTCGCCCTCGGTGGTGTCAACACGCACGAGGCCGGGCACCAAATCACCCACGGTGTCGGTGTGCTCGGGAAGCACGGTGAAAAATCCATCACTCGATCGAGCGATGAGGGCCGTGGCTTCGCCCGCCCACAACGCCACTTCGGGCGACACGATCTCCACCTGCAGACTGGCCATGGTTAGTCCCTCTGAATCTCGGCGGCTTTGCGCTCGACGTCACTGGCTCCGCCGACGTTGAGGAACGCCTGCTCGGGGAAGGCGTCGAGGTCGCCTTTCACTAGGTGCTCGAAGGATTCAATCGTCTCCTGCACCGGCACGTTGATGCCGTCGATACCCGTGAAGATCTTGGACACAAACATGGGCTGGGAGAGAAAGCGCTGAATCTTTCGGGCCCGTGACACCGTGATGCGGTCGTCTTCGGAGAGCTCGTCCAGACCGAGGATGGCGATGATGTCCTGGAGTTCCTTGTTGCGCTGGAGGATCTGTTGAACCTGACGAGCCACCGCGTAGTGGCGGTCACCCACAATTTCGGGCGCCAGAATGTTCGACGTCGAGGTCAACGGGTCAACCGCGGGGTAGATACCCAGGGCCGCAATTTGACGACTCAACTCCGTCGTGGCGTCAAGGTGCGTGAAGGTCGTGAACGGCGCCGGGTCGGTGTAGTCGTCGGCGGGCACGTAGACGGCCTGCAACGAGGTGATGGAACGACCCCGGGTTGAGGTGATGCGCTCTTGAAGTTCGCCCATCTCGTCGGCCAGCGTGGGCTGATAACCCACGGCGCTCGGCATACGTCCCAGCAGTGTGGAGACTTCCGAGCCCGCTTGGACAAAGCGGAAGATGTTGTCGACGAAGAGCAGCACGTCCTGGTTCTTTACGTCGCGGAAGTACTCGGCCATGGTCAGCGCGGCCAGGGCCACGCGCAGGCGAACGCCTGGTGGTTCGTCCATCTGACCGTACACGAGGGCCGTCTTTTCAATAACGCCGGACTCGCGCATTTCGAGCAACAGGTCGGTGCCCTCACGGGTGCGCTCGCCCACGCCCGCGAACACGGACACGCCGTTGTGCTGCTCGGCCACGCGACGGATCATCTCCATGATGAGCACGGTTTTGCCCACGCCGGCTCCGCCGAAGAGGCCAATCTTGCCGCCCTGCACGTACGGGGCGAGCAGGTCGACGACCTTGATGCCGGTCTCGAACATGGTGGCACGAGGCTCGAGTTGGTCGAAGGCCGGCGGGTTTCGGTGAATCTCCCAGTGGTCCTCGGCCGGGCCGATGTCGTCGGTGTCGAGCGATTCGCCCAGCACGTTAAAGACGTGGCCCAGGACCGCGTCGCCGACCGGCACGGTGATGCCGCGGCCCGTCTGGCGCACCACGGCGCCGCGGACGAGTCCGTCGGTGGGCTTCATGCACACGCAACGCACGCGTCCTTCACCAATCTGCTGAGCGACTTCGCCGGTGACGGTGATGGTGTTGCCATCGAGTTCAATGTCGAATTGAACGGCGTGGTTGATCTCGGGCAGCGAGTGCGGCGGGAACTCAACGTCCACTACCGGTCCGGCGATCGCGACGACGCGTCCCGTCTCCAGGTTGGTCTTGTCAGGAGCGATGGTCATTTGTTTCTCACTTTCCCGAGCGGAGCGCTTCGGCGCCGCTCACGATTTCCATGATTTCGGTGGTGATCGAGTCCTGTCGGGCCCGGTTCATGATGCGACTGAGATTCTGTCCGAGCTCATCAGCGTTGTCGGTGGCGGCCGCCATAGCGCGCTGCTGGCTGGTGTGGAACGACGCGGCACCTTCGAGCAGGGCCGAGAATATTTCACTCTCGAGCGCGCGCGGCGCCAACGACACGAGCAGCTGGGCCACTTCGGGTTCGAACTCGGTGTAGCCCTTCAGTTCCGCGGGTTGCTCGGTCACGACCACCTCGGGAATAGCCAGTGGCAGGAGCTGCTCGATCGCGACGCTCTGGCTGCCGGCCGAGTGGAACCTGGTCGAGACCAAGAGGATCTGCTGGACCTCTTCGTCAACAAAGGGGGCCGCGATGTTGGCCGCGATGAACTGCGCGTCAGAAAATGTCGGGCGGTCGGCGAAGCCCACGAAACTGCGTTCAACGGGCATGCCTCGGAATCGGTAGAAGGCGGCCGCCTTCTTACCCACGGCAAAAAGTCGGGCGTCCGTGCCCTCGGTACGCAGGCTCGTCACCAGTCGCTCGCCGGCACGCATGACCGACGCGTTGTACGCACCAGACAGTCCGCGGTCACCCGTGATCACGAGCACCAGGGCCGTCGTAATCTTCTCGGGCATTGTGAGTAACTTCTTGGCCGCCGCCGGATCGCCCATCGCGGCCTCCACGACGATGCGCTGCATGCCGAGGCGGTAGGGGCGGTTCGCAATGATACGAGCCTGACTGCGAGAGATCTGTGAGGCGGCGATGAGTTCCATGGCCTTGGTGATCTTGCGCGTCGCGAGCACCGTCTTGATCCGTTGTCGAAGTATTCGTTCCTGTCCGCCCGCCATGGTTCCTCCTCTCTTCCTCAGTCGTCTCTTTTACTTAATTGCTGATCGCGAAGCCGTCAACAAATGACTTGATCGCGGCGTCCAACTTCTCCGCGTCGGGCAGCGTGCCCTGCGAGCGCACCTGCTCTAACAGGTCCGCGTGCTGCGCGCGAAAGTTGGTGAGCAGTTCCGCTTCGAAACGTCGTACGTCCTGAACCGGCACGGTGTCGAGCCAACCCCTGGTGCCCGCATAGATGACCACCACTTGCTCTTCGACCGGGACCGGCGCGTTGAGGCCCTGCTTCAAGAGTTCGGTCAGACGGTAGCCGCGGTCGAGTTGCTGCTGTGAAGACTTGTCCAATTCCGAACCGAACGTCGCGAAGGACTCGAGGTCGCGGAACTGAGCGAGGTCGGTCTTGAGCGTGCCGGCGACGGCCCGCATGGCCTTCACCTGCGCGGCGCCACCGACTCGTGACACCGAGTTACCCACGTTGATGGCCGGACGAACGCCCGAGTAGAAGAGGTCGGACTCCAAGAAAACCTGGCCGTCGGTGATGGAGATCACGTTGGTGGGAATGTAGGCCGAGATGTCACCGGCCTTCGTCTCGATGATCGGCAGCGCCGTCAGCGATCCACCACCGAGTTCGTCGCTCAATTTGGCGGCGCGCTCGAGCAGGCGACTGTGCAAATAGAAGACGTCGCCGGGATAGGCCTCGCGACCTGGCGGACGACGCAACAGCAGGGAAATCTGCCGGTAGGCCTCGGCCTGCTTGGACAAGTCGTCGTACACCACCAACGCGTGTTCGCCATTGTCCATCCACTCCTGGCCAATAGCGCACCCGGCGTAAGGAGCGAGGAACTTAAACGGCGCCGGATCGCCGGCCGACGCCACGACCACGACCGTGTAGGCCATCGCGCCGTGGTCCTCGAGCGTCTTGACCGTCTGGGCCACCGACGAGTTCTTCTGACCAATGGCCACGTAGATGCACTTCACGTTCTGGCCCTTCTGGTTCAGAATCGTGTCGATGACCACTGTGGTCTTGCCGGTCTTGCGGTCGCCGATAATGAGTTCGCGCTGACCTCGACCGATGGGCGTCATCGCGTCTATGGCCTTGATACCCGTCTGCAACGGTTCGCTCACGGGTTGACGTCCAATGATGCCCGGAGCCTGCACTTCCATGCGACGGCTCTTGGGATTCACCAGCGGTCCCTTACCGTCAATGGGTTCACCCAGAGCATTGACCACGCGACCCAACAGGGCGTCGCCCACGGGCATCGAAAGGATGCGGCCGGTCGCGCGCACGATCTGCTCTTCTTCAATGCTGTCAACGGAGCCCAACACGACGGCGCCGATGGTCTCTTCGTCGAGGTTCATCGCGAGGCCCAGCGTGCCGTCCTCAAACTCCAGTAGTTCGTTCACCTTCGCGGCGGGCAGCCCTGAGACTCGCGCGATGCCGTCGCCGACTTCAACCACGCGTCCCACCTGCTCGGCGCCCACGGTCGGGTCGAATTCGGTGACGTGCTTGCGCAGCGCGTCGGTAATCTCGGTGGCACTAATGGTGAGCTCTGTCATCACAGTTTCCTTTTCTTAGTCGTTTCGATTCAAAGCGGATTCATACAGGCGCTTGGACGCCACGGCGTCGTGCAGCGCGCCCAGACGACCCCGAGTAGTGGCGTCGAGTCGAAGATCGCCAACTTCCACGAGTACGCCACCCAGCAAGTCGGGTTCTTGCGCGATCTGCAGTTCCACGTTCTTTCCGGTCAGCGTCTTGAGCGACGTCACCAGGCGCTCCTGGCTCGACTCGTCGAGCGCTCGGGCGGTAAAGACACGCGCCACGCGCCAGTCGCGCGACCTGGCCACGAAGTCAACCAGGTAGTCAAGTGTCCCCACGACGTCGCGCGGGCGGCCACCTTCGATGACGTAGCGGCTCAACAGCAGCGTGACCTTGTTGACCTTGCCTTTCAGCAATTGTTCGACGGTACCAAGTCGCGAATCCAAAGGCGCGTCACGATCGAGCAGAAGTCGGCGAAGGTCGAGATTCGCTTCGATGGTGCGAGCCCAACGAAAGAGTTCCTCTTCGATGACGGCAAAGTTCTCGGTGTCGATCTCATCGAGCAACTCATCGGCGAATCCGCTCACGCGTTTGCGCGCGGCGATGTGTCCGAGGTTGGCCTGGGGAAACTCGCCGGTCTCACTGAGCACGTTTGCCGCGACCGCGAGTTCGTCAATAGCGCGCGGCACCTCTTGGGCTGGCGCGGCACTCGCCGCGTAGACGCTGAGGCGAAGGGTCGACCCAGCAACCTTGTTAGTGAGTAGGTCACGGAGGATCTCGCCACGGGCGTGGCCGGCAATGGAGGTGTCGGTTAAGACCGCGCGAAGATGGGCCTGGCTCAAAATGGTCTGCTCGAGCGAGCGAAGTTCGACGGCCACCGTCGCCAGCGCCGTTTTGTCGAGCGAGCCCAAGAGTGCGGCCGCATATCCTTCGAGCTTGGGGAGCATGATTAGAGGCTCGCTCCCTTTTGGGCTTCAGCGTTGAGCGCGGCTACGGCCTCGCGGATGAGCTCGTCGTGAGACTTTTGATCGACTTCGCGTCCGACGATGGTCGACACGAGTTCGAAGACGATCTCACCAATTCGGGCCGAGGCCTCGTCAATGGCGCGCTGACGGGCGGTATCAACTTCCGCGTTCGCCGAGGAAACAATGCGTTCGTACTCCAACTCCCCGCGCCCTCCGGCCTCGGCCTTCACCTGATCGGCCGTGGCCTGAGCTGCGGCGACGATCTCGCGGGCTTGATCGCGTGCCTGGCTGAGAACTTTGGCGCGTTCGTCAGACGCCGCGGCCGCCTCGGCGCGGGCCTCGTCGGCCAGCTCGAGCGATTGGCGAATCTTTTCCTGGCGCGACTCCATGGCCTTGTTTAAGGGCGGCAAGATTTTCTTCCAGGCAATGATCAATATGACAATGAACGCGGCGAGCTCAACGAAGAACGTGCCATTGGGGATGAGGAAGATTGACTCGGCGAACATCACCACGACCTTCTTTCACTAGAGGGAGAAATGAGTTACGACGCCCCCGAAAGGGCAACGCAACTTGGGAACTACTGCTTTTGGAAGACGTACACGAAGACAACCATGAACAACAGGTTGATGAAGTACATGGCTTCGACCAATCCCACCGTCAGGAAGAAATACGTACGAGCTTTGTTTTCGATCTCGGGCTGACGGGCAATGGCCGCGATGGTCTGGCTACCGGCCAAACCGTCACCAATTGCCGCACCAATGGCACCACCGCCGAGGGCGATGCCGCCACCGACGAGCGCGCCAGCAATGCTGATTGCAGACTCAAGTGTTTGTGTAGCCATTTTTTGTTATTCCTCCTGGTTGGATTAGTGGGAAACCGTGACGACCGCGGGCTCTTCGTGATGACTGGTCGCCATACCGAAATAGAGCATTGCGAGCAGCATGAAGATATAGGCCTGAATGGTGCCGAGAATACCGAGGTCGAAGAGCTTCCAGACGATCTCGCCGAAGGGCACGACGTAGATCGGCAGCAAGGTAGTCATGACGGCAATCATGAGCCCCCCGGAAAAGAGGTTGCCGAAGAGTCGAAACGTCATGGTGATCGGCTTGGTGATCTCTTCGATGATGTTGATCGGGGTGAGCGCGACGTACGGCTGACCGTAATGCTTGAAGTAGCCGAGGAACCCGCGGGCTCTAAATGAGTCGAGGTGCACCCAGACAATGACGAACAGCGCCATCGCGACGGGTAGGTTCACGTCACTCGTGGGCGCGGGCAATAGTTCAAATGACTTGCCTGGGTGTAGCGAGGACGGAATGAAACCAATCCAGTTGCAGATGAGAATGAAGAGGAAGAGCGTGACGCCCACCGGCACGTAACGACGTCCGCGAGGGCCCATTGACGACTCGGCCAGTTCGCTGACCATGCCCACAATGATTTCCCAGAAGAGTTGCAGTTTGTTCGGCACGCCATCGGTGACCTTAGAAACCATGCGAAAGCCGAGGAACAGGAAGATCGCCATCGCGAAGATGGTGGAGGTGACGATGTCGGTGTCAACCGCGAGACCAAAGACATGGATTGTCGGGTGGACGCCAACTGAGATCGTTTTCGCCGCGTACAGCGTCTTCACTCAATTCCTCCCTGACTGGCCACGATGCGCATGACATTGATAACGAAGACAATTTGATAAAGCACAAGCCCTGCCACAATACCGATTCCCAGGGGGGCGTCAAGCCAGACGAGGGCTAACACAACCACGGTCATTACCGCGAGACGTCCGACGGTTTTCCCGCCCAATTGACGGCGTACCGCCTTGGAACTCTGTTCGCCCTGGAGTTCAACCTTGGCCGCCTGACGGTCAAGGAAACGCAAGTTCAAAATGGCGAGGCCGACGCCAATGATGAGACCGAGGGCCGCCAATGGTGGCGCAAGAAAAAGAGCAACAACAAAGGCCACGAAGCCCACAATGATGGCCGAAAGTGTGGTCCGGCGTAGTAGTCGTGGAAGTGTATTGGCGGGGAGGTTTTCGAGCACGAACGATAGGGTTTCTAGAGGAAACGCCGGACTTGCTGTAAAACGCTCACCACGGCGGCGACCGTCCCCAATACTAGTCCGATTACCAGCCACAGGGGCGCGCCGCCCCATTCGTTGTCGGCCCAAATGCCCAGAAATACTCCGATTCCCACGGTGATGGCGATGGTGAGACCCATGGTCAAAAATGCGGCCGCGCCGGGCAGATCCTTCACCTCTTCGCTGGGAGATTCTTCCGCATCCGGGTCGTGGGGATCGGTCATTTGCTTCGACTATGGCGCGGCAGCGGCGTGGACTCATGGCGCGCACGACGACGCAACCAAGTGGGACTCGACCACGTGAAGAGTCCCACAACGAGCACCGCCACGCCC
>Ga0182030_10013048_pt1 | contig 16577 bp, 14 predicted proteins | sample 812S3MmetaG_FD_121299 | JGI IMG/M metagenome (GOLD analysis project Ga0182030, IMG submission 121299) | Permafrost microbial communities from Stordalen Mire, Sweden - 812S3M metaG (Illumina Assembly) | ecosystem: Environmental > Terrestrial > Soil > Wetlands > Permafrost | place: Sweden...
ATGGCACTGTTTTGCCGATACGTCGTGCGCGGGTCGATTGAAACGTCCGTGGGCGCCGCCAGTGAAAGTTGCTTCGCAATGTAAGACAGGGTTGTTGCCGGTATCTGCGCGAGAGGCAGGAAGTGACCAATGCTCTGAAATACCTTCAGTTGAGTCAACAATACAACCATCGATGGGCCCCGCCGCGCCGCCGTTCCCGCCCACGCTCTCTCTTCCGGCGCCAACCGGAATTGGCCCGCCAGATCGGCCTCCGTCAGCGTCGCCAATAACTTGGGGTAGACAATCCGTGACCCGCCGCGAGACTCATCCATATCGCCGCTTCCCGACAATGATTCCGTCCGGGAATGTACCAAAGCCGCACCAGAAAGGGCGCAACGTCGAGGACTGTTAGCGTGAAAGTCCTATTTTTACACCAATCTTACCTTGGGGCCAGAATAGTGCCGTATTGAAAGAAAACCGACAAACATCGCAGCCGCCGCGAAACTTTAGCAGCGGAGGCAACGCGAAATCGGCGGTTCATGATGTTCAGCCGACGGTGACGAGCGTTCGGCCAAGCTTTGAGCCAGCCCCATAGCCGGCGAATTGACCCGGAAGATCGGAGAAAGAGACGGTTCGATTCGCGATCAAATCGAGGTGGCGCGGTTTCAAGTCGCTGGCAATGCGATTCCAGACCTCGAGCCGCTGAGTACGCGGATTGGCCACGGAGTTGATGCCCAGGAGATTCACGCCTCGCAAAATAAATGGCATGACGGTCGTGGTGAGATGGGGGCTTCCGGCAAGTCCAATGCTGGCGATATTCCCCCAGTAGTTGACGGTGCGCGTGAGCCAGGAGAGGATCTCTCCACCCACGTTATCGATGGCGCCGGCCCACTCGGCCGCTTCGAGCGGCCTTTGGCTAAACGCAATATCTTGGCGGCGCAATATCCGGGTCGCACCTAGAGTCCGAAGATAAGCATCCGCTTCGGCCTTGCCGCTGACGGCCACGACCTGGTAGCCGCGACCGTGGAGGATATCAATCGCTATCGAACCGACGCCGCCGCTGGCGCCTGTCACGACGATGGGCCCCATGTCGGGTGCCTGTCCATTCTGCTCCATCCGGTGGATTGCGAGCGCGGCAGTGAAACCCGCAGTACCAATCCGCATCGTGTCGGCCCGCGTCAACCCCTTCGGTACCGGTATCACGCAATCGCCGTCGACGCGGGCGAATTCGGCATAACCACCATCGCGGGTCTCGGAGAGGCCGCATCCGGTCACGAGCACTTCGTCCCCGGGCCTGTACCGGGTGTCGAGCGAAGTGATCACGGTGCCCGCGAGGTCGATTCCCCCCACGAGCGGATAGCGCTTGAGAATGCGCCCGGTGCCCGTGGCGGCGAGAGCGTCCTTATAGTTGATCGACGAATAACTCACGCGTATGACCACATTGCCCTCCGAAAGATCGGCGAGGGAGAGGGTGTCGAATCGCGCCACGACCTTCTTGTCGATCTCGTGGATTCTAAACGCCTTAAATGGACCCATGAATTCTCCTCAGGTCGGGCGAGCGCCGATGATAAGCGGTGGCGGCTACGAAGCACAGGACGCTCAGCACGGCTCCGCCGACAGTGAGATAGCCGACGCTGCCATAGGCGTGCGGCGCCACGAAGAGCGCGGCGACCGCAGGCCCGATGCTCGCGCCCGCGCCGTGAAATGCGGGGGCGAGGGCGACGCCGCGGCCGCTGGCATCGACCGCATTCACCGCTGCGTATTGATAGGCCACCGAGAAATTCCACGAGAAATTGAGCAAGCAGCATGACGCGATGAAAGCGGCCAAACCCATGTGTCCCTGAATGAGCCACACGGCCGCCAGCACCATGAGCGCGCCCGCCGTGAGCAGGGCGTTGCGCGGCAGGCGCGCCCCGCACCAGGCGGCGGTGAGCGCGCCGATGAAGCCGGCGAAGACGCCGATGACGAGACTGCGGGCGATGTGCTCTTCGTCGAAGCCTGCGTCCTCGCCGATGAGCGCGATGTATGTCCAGTAGCACCCGGCGCTCAGCATGTAAAAGGTGCAGCCCATCAGGGCAATGAGAGTCCCGGGCCGCAGCAAGGTTTTGAAGGGCACGTGAGCGGGTACGTCCCGGCCGCGGACCGGCATGCGCCCGGCGATCAGAAGTCCGGCGGCGGAGATCGCCACGAACGCCGTGAGCAGCCCATCGATCCCGCCCCCGTGCAGCAGCCAGGGACCGGCATACAATCCGATGGCCTGAAAGGCTACCTGGGCAGCAATGACGATGCCGAAGTCGCGATCGGGTTGTTCGCCGTCCGACAGTATGGTGAGGGTGAGGGAATAGAGCGAGCCGGAGAAAAATCCCGCGACGAATTGTAGGAAGAAGAAGACGGCGTGGGCGTGGAAGAAGATTGACAGCAAATTGGCTGCGACGATTCCGTAGAGTGCCGCGCGCGCCGCGGTCGGCCACGCAAGGCGCCGCACCCAGTACTTCGCGACCATCGATCCGACGGCGCTGCCGCCCATGATGAGCGCCGACAAGGAGCCGACTTCGCCGGCCGTGAGGCGCAGGCTTTGCTGGGCGCCTTCTACCATGGTGGGCATGACGTCGAATGTCGCCACGCCGACCACGTTGAGCGCCACGACGGCGGCGAATACGCCCAGCGCGCCTTTCGGCGAAGTTTCCGGCCTATTCTTGTCGACCGAATGGGTCAATGAGCGGCCGCGATTCGAGTGGACGGCGTCTCGGCACTCGTCGACACATGGATGCCCGGCCGGCGATCGCGCCACGGCAGCGCATTCTCCAGTACGGAGGAGAGCCGGATCAACGTGGCGTCGTCGCCGAAACGCCCGACGAGTTGAATGCCGATCTGCGAGCCGTTTCGGGAGACGAACAGCGGCAGGGAAATCGCCGGCTGCCCCGTCACGTTGAATACGGGGGTGAAGGACTCCGGGGTGAATATGTGGCGCGTCCATTCCTCCGCGGAGAAGTCCTGGTCTTGATTGTGCGCCGCATGGGGCAGCGCGAGCTGGGTTGTGGTCGGCGTCACCAACAGATCGTAGCGTTCGAAGAAGGCGCCCAGCTCGCGCCGCACTCCATTGTACTCATCGAGCGCCGCAAGATATTCATGCGCCGTGACCGATTTTCCGTACCGGTACGTGGCCCAGGAGGTGCGCATCAAATTCTCGGCACTCGGCGTACGCCCGAGCCGCTCGCCGAGCACGTCGCACGTGTACGCCATCCCGGCGGACCAGATCACGTGCGTCGCCTGGATGAATCCCGGCCACGAAAATCGCGGCGACTCCTCCGTGAGGGCATGCCCGAGTCCTGCCAAAACCCCAGCCGTCTGCCGCACGGCATCGGCAATTTCCGGATCGAGAGGATTACCGTCGAAGGTCTGTGTCGTGAAGGCGATCGCCAACTTCCGAGGCGCTCGGCCGACCTCCTCGAGAAACGGACGCTCGGGTAGAGGGGCCTGATGAGGATCTCCGACGGCCGGGCCCTGCAGCACGTCGAGCATCGCCGCGGTATCGCGTACGGTACGGGTCACGGCGAGATGGGCGGACATGCCGGCATTCGGATCCGCACTTCCGGGCCCATCGCTCACGCGGCCGCGGGTAGGCTTGAGACCGACCAGGCCGGTATACGCGGCCGGCCCGCGCGTGGATCCGCCGCCGTCGCTGGCGTGTGCAATGGGTACCATGCCGGACGCGACCGCCACGGCCGCACCGCTACTCGATCCGCCGGGATAGGTGTCGAGATTCCACGGATTTCGCGTCAATCCGGCAAGGCGCGTGTCGCAGGTGCTCGCCCAGGCAAGCTCAGGTATCGTGGAGCGGCCCAGAATCACGAGGCCCGCCCGACGAAGCCGCAGAACCACCTCGCTGTCGTACCAGCCGACGAGGCCTTTCGTCAGCAGCGAGCCGCCCTCGGAAAGCGTGCCCTTCTCGAACTTATAGACATCCTTGAGCAGCGTGGGAACACCCGCCAGCACGCCGTCGGGCAGCGTCGCGCCCCAGGCTGCGATGCGGTCGGGGTAGGTTTGCAGGACGCAATTGAGAATCGGATTGAGCCGTTCGATCGCGCGCAGCGCCGCATCGCCGACCTCTCGGGAGGTGACCTGGCCGCCCCGGATCAGTTCGGCGAGTCCGATGCCGTCAAATCGTGCGTATTCACCGAGCTGCATGGCCATCGTTTGCCAACCTTTCGACTAGCCTAGATGCTGTCATGAAGTTATAGTCGAGGCGGCGCAAAAACATTATTCTAATATGCGGCGAGGCTATAGTTACATGCGACTGCCCTCATTTTCCAACCTGATCGCCTTCGACGCCGTGGCTCGGAACGGCACGCTCACGCGCGCGGCGGAGGAACTCAACGTGTCGCAGCCGGCCATCAGCCGGCGGCTGAGTGCGCTCGAAGCGGACTTGGGCCTGCCGTTATTCGATCGCGCGACGAAGCCGCTGTCGCTGACGAAAGGCGGCACTGAGCTGTTCGACGTGTTGCGGTCGGGGCTGAGCCGGCTCGAGTCGGTGATCGGACGGCTGCGCGGTTCCCGGGACTCCGACGTCGTCACCATCAGTGCCGGCTCGGGCTTGGCGACGTATTGGTTGATTCCCCGGCTGCCGAAGATACAGGCGGCGTTTCCCCGCCACCGGCTGAAGATCGTCAGTCAATCGCACAACAACGAGGACGACGTCTCAGGGGATCTGCAAATTCGATTCGGCCAAGGCGGCTGGGTCGACAGCATGGCCACGAAGATGTTCGGCGAAAACGTCTTTCCGGTGTGCAGCCCGCTGCATCTGGGGCGCCGCAAGCTGCCCTTGTCGATCGAAAACCTGAAGACGGCGCCGCTCTTGGACATGAGGGTCACGAATCAGCCGTGGTACGACTGGCATTCCTGGTTCGACGCGGTGGGCTCGCCGGCTCGAGCGCCGCTCATGGCGCTGTATTTCGACAGCTATCCGCTGGTGATCTGCGCCGCCTTGGCGGGTCAGGGAATCTGTCTCGCCTGGGATGGGCTGCTCGATGATTTTCTGAACTCCGGCGCACTGGTGCGGCTGACGCCGCGGTATGCGGAGTCGACGCGCGGCTACTTCGTGACTCACGACAATAATCTCGCGCCGGATGCTCCGGCACGCGCCATCGCGCGATGGCTTTTGGACGGCGCCGCGCACGCATAGTCGCCGGCCGCAGGGCCCGCACGCTCGATGCGCGGAGTGCCATGGGCGAAGTGAACATAGCCACTGCGTATTTTAGTATGAGCTTTTTGCGCATCGGGCACGTTTGGCGGGTGGCAGACTGCCTGCTCATATGGACAGCAAAAAACCGCCCGCCGCAGACGACGGCCATCCCGCTCCGCCGCAGGCGTTCCGGGTCAGTCTAGAGACTCAGCCTCTCGAAGGCGTCGCCGACGCCCAATCCGGCAATCTGAGTTGGCGCACTCTCATCTCGGCGGATCGCACGCCCTCCGCCGAACTCACGGTGGGCGTCGCCGATTTTCCGCCGCATGGCCGATTGAATCTGCACCGGCATGAACCCGCGGAATTCTATTACGGCCTCTCGGGCGAGGGCACGGTCACCGCCAACGGCCGGCCGCTCAAGATCGCCAAAGGCATCGCCGTCTTCATTCCCGGCAACACCGAGCACGGCGTCGAGGCGGGCGATGCGGGCCTGTCCATCCTGTATGGATTCGCGCGCCACGCCTTCCGCGACGTGGTGTACCACTACACGCCGATCGAGCCGGCGCCGCCATAACCATGAGAGATAACCTATGCGCCACCGTCCAGCGTTGACTCTAGCACTGTTGGCCCTGTGTGGGCCCGTGGTTCATCCCGGAAACGCGCGTGCGGCGGTCACCGCGGCCGACGCATCGCTCGACGAGGTCATCGTCACGGCGCGCAAGCGCAGCGAATCCTTGGCGGACGTCCCGGCGAGCATCACGGTTTTTTCGGCGCAGGCCCTGCAAGAGCTGAACATTCAATCGTTCGACGACTATGCGACCAAGGTGCCCAACGTGTCCTTCACCTACGGCACGGGACCCACCGGCATCTCGGAGGCACGCACCGTCGCCATCCGCGGCATCACGGGACAGAATATCGTCGGCTCCTCCGGAGCCACCGGCTTCTACATCGACGACACGCCTATTCCCGGTTCGGTCGATCCCCGCGTCGTCGACGTCGACAACATCGAGGTGCTGAAGGGCCCGCAGGGAACCCTGTTCGGCGAGAGTTCCCTGGGCGGCAACGTGCGCCTGATCACCAAGCGGCCCGATCTGAGTAGCGACGGATACGGATACATGGCGCAAGCGGGTTTGACGTCCGGCGGCGGCAGCGCCGACGGCGGGGGCAGCCTCGTCGGCAACGTGGTGCTCGTGCCGGATATCCTCGCGACGCGAGTGGTGCTGTTCGTCAATCATGACGCCGGCTACCTGACGAGAACCTTTCCCAATCCGTCGAGCGCCGCCACGACGGATCCTTTTCTCGCGGCACCGCGCGACTCCGTCGGCAATCAGGGTGCACAAACGACGTACGGCGGCTCGGTGGCGACGCTTCTCAAGGCGACCGATCACTTCGAAGCGCGTCTGCGGGTGATGTTTCAAAACTCGGTGGATCACGGCTTCCCCGCAACTTTCGCACCGTTGCCCGAGTTCACGCCGGTCTACACGATCGATCGCGCCTTCGACGTTCAACCCCGGGCGTCCGACGACTGGGCGCTGCCCTCGCTCGACCTCAAGTATTCCGGCACGGGTTGGTCCCTGGTGTCCTCTAGCAGCTATTTCTACCGCCATACCCAGGACATCGAGGACTCGACCTACGGCACGCAGCAAATATTCAACGGCTATTACGGGGTCACCGGCTTGCCGGCACAACCGTTCCTGTGGGAGGGAGACCGCTTTCACAATCAGTTGACCGAAGAGCTGCGCCTTTCCTTCGATCCCATCCACGACGTGAGCGGCACCGTGGGCGCGTATTATTCTCGCGCGCACAGTAAGTTCGGAATCCCGCCGACGTATGCGAACGGGCTGGTCGCGGCTACCGCCGGCAATACGGTGGTTGGGCCGTGGCCCAATGATCTGATCTGGACCGACAGCATACCTACCACGCAACAGGATGAGTCGGTCTTCGCGGAGATTTACTACAAGTTCTTCGAGCGATTCAATCTGACCTTGGGCGGTCGGCAATATTGGCTGCAGCAGCACACTGATTACACGGCGGATGGATTCATGAATTTCGGACCGACGCTGAGCGCGCCAACTCAAAACAGTGAGTCAGGCTTCGATCCCAAAGTGAGTCTCTCCTATCAGCTCTCGGAAGCCGTGATGGTGTACGCCTCCGCCTCGGAGGGATTCCGGGCAGGCGGCGCGCAGCCCTTGACGCCATTTTGTGCCACCCCGACTTTGTCGGCGTCGGACATCACGCAGTTGAAGTCCGATACGCTGTGGACGTACGAGGTGGGCACGAAGATTCAGACGCCGCATCCCGGAGTTTTCATCTCCGCCGCCGCCTTCCACATCGACTGGAAGAATCTGCAGCAAGAGGTCGCACTGCCGTGCGGTTCCTACTTCGAGATCAACGGCGGCAGGGCCAAAATCGACGGCGCCGAAATCGAGGTGTCGGCCCATCCGGTGAAAGCGCTCGAGCTGCGGCTGGGCGCCGGTTACGAAAAGACGGATATTTCCAGCCCCGGCGAGCTCAGCCTGGTCGGCATCACAGCCGGATCGCGGATTTTGGGTACGCCGGCATGGAGCGCCTCCGCGGGCTTCGTGTATACGCAGCCCATCGCCGATGCCTTCGACGGTTTCCTCGAGGCCGACTATAGCTTCACGGGCAACAGCATCAGTCTTCTCAACAGCGGAGGGCTGGGATCGTTTGCCACACGCCCAGCGTATTCGCTGGCAAATTTACGGGTGGGCGTCAAACATGACGATTCGGAGGTGTCCCTCAATGTCCGTAACCTGACCAATGCCAAGCCCAATCTCGGCGATCTCGGTTATGACGGCTACGCGCAGTACAACGCGCAAGGGGGCCTCATTCCTCAAGTCGCGACGCTGCAGCCTCTGACGGTTTTGCTGCAATATCGTAAGAACTTCTAGCGCGGCGGCGAAGCGGTAGGTTATTGGGCCAAGGGCGAATGAACGAGGATCACTACGCCGAACTCTATCGAAGATCGATGAGGGATCCCGCCGGCTTCTGGGCGGACGCAGCGAACGCCGTCGATTGGACGACGCCTTGGACGAGCGTGCTGTCGCATGATCGTTGCGGTGCCGCGTCATGGTTCGCCGGCGGCATGACCAATACGTGCTGGAATGCGCTCGATCGGCACGTTGCCGCAGGACATGGCGGCCGGTTGGCGCTGATCTACGACAGTCCGGTCACGAACCAGAGGCAGCGGTTCACGTACTCGGAGTTATCCGCCCGCGTCGCGAAGGCGGCCGGAATGTTGCGAAATCTCGGGGTCGGCAGCGGCGATCGCGTCATGATCTACATGCCGGCGATCCCCGAAGCGTTGGTCTCCATGCTGGCGTGCGCGCGTATCGGCGCCGTTCACGCCGTCGTATTCGGCGGATTCGCCGCCCCCGAACTGGCCTCGCGCATACGCGACTGCCGACCTACAGTTCTACTGGCGGCCTCGTGTGGAATCGAGGGCGGGCGCGTCCTGCCCTACAAGCCGGCGGTGGATGCGGCCATCGTGCTGGCGCCCGGTATCATCACTGCCTGTGTCATCGTGCAGCGACCGCAGTGCGCAGCGTCGATGGCGCCCAAAATCGACCATGATTGGGACGAACTGATGGCGACATCGACGCCCGCCGGCTGCGTCGCCATGTCCGCGACCGACCCCCTCTATATTCTCTACACATCGGGGACGACGGGGCGACCGAAGGGGGTCGTGCGCCCCATCGGTGGCCATTTAGTGGCGATCGCCTGGAGCATGCACGCCTTCTATGACGTCCACGGCGGCGAGGTCATGTGGACGGCCTCGGACATCGGCTGGCAAGTCGGCCACTCGTACACGGTGTACGGTCCTCTCATCAACGGCAGTACGACGCTGCTGTACGAAGGCAAGCCGGTCGGTACTCCCGACGCAGGCGCATTTTGGCGTGTCATTGAGGAGTACCGGGTCGTGACCTTGTTGACGGCGCCCACGGCCCTGCGGGTGATCCGGCGTGACGATCCCGAAGCGGGCCTGCTGCAAGGGCGCGACACTTCCTCTTTGCGCGCGATATTCCTGGCGGGCGAGCGCTGTGACCCGACTACCATGCGCTGGATCGAACGCGTGTTACGCCGGCCTGTCGTCGATCACTGGTGGCAAACCGAATCCGGTTGGCCGATCGCGGGCAATCCGCTCGGCATCCAGCGGTTTCCCACTCGATACGGCTCGGTCACCAAGCCGATGCCCGGGTGGAATGTGCGCGTCCTGGATGATGCAGGGAATGAGGTACCCCACGGCCAGACCGGCTCGATTGTATGCAAGTTGCCGTTGCCGCCTGGTGCTGCGACCACGCTTTGGGGTGCTCCGGAGCGCTACGCCGACGCCTATCTAAACCGGTATCCCGGATACTATCTTACGGGCGACGCCGGGTTTTTCGATGGCGACGGCTATCTGAGCGTGATGACGCGGACCGACGATGTGATCAACGTTGCCGGGCATCGCCTATCCACCGGCACCCTCGAGGAAGTCATCGCGGAACATCCCGCCGTGGCGGAATGCGCCGTGGTCGGACTCGAGGACGGCGTCAAAGGACAGGTGCCGCTCGGCTTCGCGGTGCTGCGGTCGACCGCGCAGGAGGTCGACGATATCGTGGAAGAAATGATCCGGCATGTGCGCCACTCGATAGGGGCGATTGCTTCGCTCAAGCAGATCGTTGTGGTCGCGCGCCTGCCGAAGACACGATCCGGCAAGATATTGAGGAACACCCTCGCGAACATGGTCAATGGCCATGAGGTCAGAATTCCACCGACCATCGATGATGCGTCGGTTCTCGAGGACGTGCGCGAGGTGCTGCTGCGGTCGAAGGTGGGAAAATCGGCGCTCGCTACGCGGGCTCAAAGTTCTGACGCAGGGCCTGCCCCGCGGCCCACGCGGCGCCGATGAGCCCTGCGCGGTCGCCGAGCCGGCTGGGCGCGATGGAAATGGGTCGTGAGAAGAGAGCCGGAAGGACTCGTCGGACCCGCTCATAGAGCTCGAGACGCACGCCGATGCTTCCCCCGAACACGATGAGCTCCAGATCGAGGAGCGATTGCAGTGTCACTATAGCGAGGGCCACATAGCGCGCTGTCGTATCGAGGACCGCCGCCGCGACTTCGTCTCCTTGCTCGAGGAGCGTGAAGATCAAGACAGCGGTGCAATTTCTGGTCGATCCGGCTTTGCGCGAATCGGTCAAGGCCGAGTGGCTTGCCGCAAGGCCGTCATAACAACATACTAGCGGGAAGCCGAAGATCTCTTCCGCGCCCCCGGGGTCCTCGATTTCCGCACGGGCAGTCTTGTCGAGGCCGTCGCTGGTGTGTATGTCGCCAGCTTGCGCAGCTGAGCTTGGGTGCTATTCAAGTCGCCGTCGGAAAATGGTAGCTCGCGCCGCTACGGATTTGAGCCGCGGGCCAGCGTGCAGTCACTACCTTCGCCCTAGTATAGAAGGATACGCCTTCGGGCCCGTGGATATGCTTGTCGCCGAAAAGCGATGCTTTCCACCCGCCGAACGAATAGTAAGCCATCGGCACCGGTACCGGCACATTAATACCTATCATGCCGACTTTTACCCCTCGCTGGAACTCGCGTGCCGTCTCGCCGCTAGAGGTAAACACTGCAGTGCCATTGCCGTAGGGATTCGAGTTAATTAGGTCTATGGCCTCGCGCAACGAGTGCACACGAACCAGAGATAAGACGGGACCGAAGATCTCCTCGCGGTATACGTCCATGTCCGCTGTCACCCCATCGATTACCGTGGCCCCGAGAAAAAAGCCGCGCTCGTGACCTTCTAGCCTGAGCTTACGTCCGTCGACGGTCACTTTCGCGCCTTGCTCGGTTCCCGATCCGATGAGGCGGGTCACGCGCTCGCGGGCCTCGTTCGTGATGAGCGGTCCCATCTGGCTGGAAGGGTCATTGGACGGTCCCACCTTGAGCGCCGCAGCTTTAGCATTCAGTGACTCCAGTAGTTCATGGCCCACATCCCCCACGGCCACCGCGGCAGAGATCGCCATGCAACGCTCGCCGGCCGAGCCGAACGCGGCGCCGGCGATTTGTTCGGCGGCGAAAGCACAATCCGCATCGGGCAGTATGACGGCGTGGTTTTTGGCTCCTCCTAATGCTTGCACGCGCTTGCCAGCCGTGGTGGCGCGAGTGTAAATGTACTGCGCAATAGGAGTAGAACCCACAAAGGAGATGGCTTGGATCTGGGGATGATCGATAAGCGCATCCACAGCAGCTTTGTCGCCGTGCACCACATTGAACACTCCTTCGGGCAGTCCGGCCTCTGCCCACAGCTGCGCCAATAGAATAGAAGCGCTGGGGTCGCGTTCGCTGGGCTTGAGAACGAACGTGTTGCCGCAGGCGATGGCAACCGGAAACATCCACATCGGCACCATGGCAGGAAAGTTGAACGGTGTGATGCCAGCGACTACGCCCAAGGGCTCACGGAAGGAGAAAACGTCCACCCCACTGGACACCTGATCGGAATACTCACCCTTCAACAGGGTTGGGATACCGCAGGCATACTCCACGATTTCCAATCCGCGCTGCACTTCCGCCTCGGCATCTGTGATTATCTTGCCGTGCTCGCTGGCAATGACATTCGCGATACTTTGAGCGCGTGCGTTCACCAGCTCGCGAAACGCAAACAGAATCTTCACACGGCGACTCAAGGAGAATTGTGACCAAGATTGAAAGGCGCGCGCCGCCGCACTGACAGCCTTATTGACTTGTACCGCATCGGCCAGGGCTACCCAGGACTGTTGCTCGCCAGTCGAGGGATTCCACACGGGTGATCGCCGACCTGACGTTCCGCTGGCCGACTTGCCGTCGATCCAATGTTCTATGGTGTTCAAAGCGCACTCCTCAGGTAGATGTCTGGCCGTTTGGGGAAAAAAGATGGCATCACAGTCGTGTGCGGTATACAGCTCCAGTCTTTCCCGAAGAAGAAGCGATGGCTTAGACCGATGACGCGCGGCGGTTCAGATAACGGCTTCTATTGCATTGCCGACTGCCGCAATCAGGCGATCGAGTTCTTCCTTCTCGCTGACGAAGGGCGGTGCGAGCTGGATGGTATCCCCGCCATAGCGCACGTAAAAGCCATGATCCCAACAATGCATCGCGATTTCATAGGGACGACGGGCCGGCTCGCCCGGCAGAGACGCGATGGTCAATCCGGCCGCCAAGCCATAGTTGCGAATATCTGTGACATGTGACAGTCCTTTGAGGCCATGCACTGCGTCCTCGAAATGCGGTGCAAGCGCTTTGACGCGTTCGATAGCGCGATCCTTTTCAAGCAGGTCGAGCGCGGCCAACGCGGCGGCACAGACTACTGGGTGCGCTGAATAGGTGTAACCGTGGGGAAGCTCCAGCATATATTCGGGGCCGCCGGCATTCATAAAGGTGTGGTATATCTCATCCTTCACGATCACAGCGCCCAGCGGCAAGGCGCCATTGGTGATTTGTTTGGCCACATTAAGGATGTCGGGCGTCACGCTAAAGGCGTCAGCGCCAAACATTGCGCCCGCTCGCCCGAAAGCGGTGATGACCTCATCGAATATCAGCAGAATTTCGTGATGCGTGCATATTTCCCGCAAGCGTTGTAAGTAGCCCTGCGGTGGAATCACCACGCCGGCTGATCCGGAAAAAGGTTCAACGATGACAGCGGCGATGTTGGAGGCATCGTGCAGCGCAATCAGCTTCAGAAGGTCATCCGCCAATTCCACTCCATGGGCTGGCATGCCCCGGGCAAAAGCATTTTGGGCCAGTTGCGTATGAGACAGGTGGTCCGCCGAGATGCCCCCGCCGAATACCTTGCGATTTGGCCCCACGCCCCCCAAACTCATGCCGCCGAAATTAACGCCGTGATAACCCTTCTCGCGTCCAATCAGTAAGGTTTTGGAAGCTTTGCCGCGATGGCGCCAATAGGCGCGCGCTATCTTTAAGGCCGTATCGGCTGCCTCGGATCCCGAACTGGTGAAGAACACGTAGTCCAATCCCGGCGGCGTCAACGCCTTGATGCGATTGGCGAGCTCGAAAGCTCCTAGGTGGCCGAATTGGAAGGCCGGCGCATAGTCCAGCGTCGCTGCCTGATTTTGAATGGCGGCGGTGATCTCCGGTCGGCAATGGCCGAGGCCGCTGCACCATAACCCCGACAGGCCATCAAATATCTGCCTGCCCGAGATATCCTCGTAATACACCCCGCTGGCCTTGGCGATTAGTCGCGGCTTTTTCTTGAATTCGCGGTTGGCGGTGAAAGGCATCCAGTGGGCATCGAGGTCCACGGATGAAAAGAGCTCGGGGCTAATGTGGGGTCGCTTTTTCACGCTGTCACCTTCGCATCGCTACATGTGAAGTGCCAGGGACGGTCGGGATAAAAGCCGTCTGTACCGTGCTGGTTTTTTGCCCAGTACAGTGGGTTTGCTGGAATAGGAGGAGCGCTTTATTAAAATAACGGGATTGGTGACAACTTCGTCCAATACAAGCGGGGATATCGCACGAAAAAAATGATGTTGATGCTGGAGCTTCCTCGCCGCAACCTTCCGCGGCATTCAAGGCCAGGTGGTATTGGCCGCGTGACTTGATTGCTCAGCAGTCTACTAGCGTCGAAGTGTACCCAGAAACTTATGCACACGCGTATCATCACAGTGAGCGACGTTGAACCGCCAGTAAGGAGTGGCCTTGGCATCCGGCCTGAACAGTTCGCCGGGTGCCAGGAGTATTCCTGCGTTTAGCGCCAGTCGCCACAATTTGCCCACCGGTTCTCGAGAAGGCAGTTTTCCCCACAGGAACATTCCCGATTGAGGTTTGAAATCGAGCTCGACACCGTTGGCTTCCAGCGCATGGCTTACTTTTACCTGAGTCTCGGCCAGGCGTCGGCGAAGTTTCTCCAAATGACGTCGATAATGTCCGTCAGTCAGGATCTGCAACACCACATGCTCGATCAATTCGCCCGATGCAAGTGACGTCACGACTTTGGTGTGCGCGAGCTTCTGTGTAACGGCCAGAGAACCAACCAGGTAGCCCATCCGCAATTCTGGTGATATCGTTTTAGAGAGGCTAGAGATGTATATAACTCGCTGCAAGTTATCCAGGCTCGCAAGGGTCGGTTCCGGGCGCGAGGCGAAATCCGCAAAGATGTCATCTTCCACGATCCTAAAGTTATGCCGGTTCGCCAACTCCAGGAGCCTATACGCCACTGCGGGACGGGTCGTGGTGCCAGTTGGATTGTGAAAACTGGAGTTCGTGAACATGAGCTTGGCGCGCCTGTGTCTTAGAAGTTGCGCCAGCTTGTCCGTGTCGGGACCGCTCTCGATGCGCGGAACTGCCAGCATTTTCACGCCGCGCGCCCGCAGCATCTCGAGAAAGGGTGGATATCCGGGATCTTCCACGATGGCCGTATCGCCCGGCGCCAGGGTGAGTCTAACGACCAGATCCAAAGCCTGACTTGCTCCGTGAGTGAGCACGACTTGATCTTCAGCCGCTTCGATGCCTCGTAATTGAAGCTGCGAGGCCAGGTGCCGACGCAATTCCGATAAACCATATGGATTGCCATAGCCTCCCATCCCCACGTCGGTGGCTCGTCCCACGGTGCGCAGCGCACGGCGAATGCCCTCCGTGAAGAGCCAGTCAGCCGGCAACCATCCGCATCCGGCGTCGACTTTAATCTGCTGTCCATGGCTTTCCCGACGACGTTCCCAGAGTGCGTCGGTGGGGAATTCCGGAAGTCGCAACTCATTTCGGATTCTTTCATGTGTAACCGGAACGAAGTATCCGAGCCCAGGCCGCGCTTCCAAGGTACCAGTCGCGACGAGTGTGTTATAGACTTCTGCCGCCGTGAACGTGCTGATCTTGCGGTCCCGAGCAAGCTGACGCACAGAAGGTAGGTGTGCCCCTGCTCGTAAGAGCCGGGACTCGATCTGCGACCGCAATTCCTCCGCAATGCGTTTAACTACTGTCGTAGAAGGAGCGCGTGGCATTTTCGCAATCCGTATGGCAGAAAGCCTACGCAGTATAGAGTAAAGAGAAGGATGCAGTGCCCATGAGGCAGTTCCGACGTCAGTCGATTCCACGCTGCGCCATCCGAGAGCGCGACCGAACGACGCAGGTCCGGCAGCACGCCGCCCGATTGGGCACCGGCTCCGTGGCAACGATAACAATGCTGCGCATAGAGCAGCCGCCCCGAGTTGACCTGCGCGTCGCTGAAGTGCCCGGCTGGGGGATTGATCCGCGCGAGCGTGCGAGACGCGTCGCCGCATCGAGGAGTCTGCCACTCATGCGCAGAAACCCGATCTGCAAGGCAAGCCCGAGCTTGAGCTCCGGCCGGCGGCGTTCCTCGATGATCCGGGCCTCCTCGGCCGAGAACTGGAAGAAAACCTCGACCTCGAAGGCCGTCACCTCGCGCGGCAGATGCCGCAGACCCAGAAACGTCGCGTGCCAGCTATCCATTGCGCACCCCCCTCAAGGTCGCACAATACACCCCGGCAAAAGGCAATCAGCAAGTCATTGAATAAGAAACGAGAATCGGCCGTGCGCCCTGCAATTACAGCCAAACACTACCGTATGTTATTGCACGGAAAACGAGAGGACCCCGATGAGTCGCGACATCAGCATATGCTCATGAAGGAACCTACCGGCACTCTTTAGGCAAGCGCGCGGTCAACGCGCCCCGAAGTGACGGGACGGCATAGTCTCCGACATTGTTGTCACGTGCCACGATGCATGGCACAAGGTCTGCCGGTAGGCCCTCCGCGGTCGAGCATAACAAATTGTGGGCTTCGAGCGGCAATAGGAACTCCATTTCCGAATGCTAAGAACTCCCTTCTATTGAAATTGTAACCTAGCGCATCGTCGGAGCACTACCAAACTCTCACAGCGAGGTGTAATCGGCGGCGCGCAGTCCGTGTATTCAAAACGGATTGTTGGTGCCGGCCGGAATTTTGGCGATCAGCTCCCGGGCGAGGTCGGCCATCTCCAAAAATTCCTTCGCGGTGCCGCTCTGAACAACGATCTGATCGACCTGGCTGTTGCCGAGCTCTAACATTTTCGCCACCTGCTGCTTTTTTTCCGCGAGCTTGTCGCCGGGACACCTTTGTATAACCAGCAGCCGGCGCTCCGAATCTCCTCGTAGGCTCTGCGTCAGCATTTTGTTTATATGGCCGTCCCCGAAGCCGTAGCCCAAAGCGACGATCAGCTTCGTCTCCAGAGACAGGTCTCGAAATTTGTAGGCAAAGAACAGATACGGATCGGCCGCCTCCAGCTTGAATTCGCGGCCGAAGATGAGTTCCATGTTGGCTTGGCCGTGCAATGAATGTCAAAAGTGCCGTTTTGGAACACAGATTTGTCCGCAGTGCGGTGTGTTTTCGGGGCGGCGCCTGTCCGCCGGGGTCGTCGGATCGCCCACCGCAGGCGACG
>Ga0182030_10013051_pt1 | contig 16573 bp, 11 predicted proteins | sample 812S3MmetaG_FD_121299 | JGI IMG/M metagenome (GOLD analysis project Ga0182030, IMG submission 121299) | Permafrost microbial communities from Stordalen Mire, Sweden - 812S3M metaG (Illumina Assembly) | ecosystem: Environmental > Terrestrial > Soil > Wetlands > Permafrost | place: Sweden...
AATAGGGTTTGCCGGACTTTTTTGAGAAGCCATGCGTGACCGCCGAAATCATCCCGCCGATGCGCGTCAGACTGCGGTTCGGCAGTTCGCCGAGCTTTGCCAGGTTGGTCAGTGTGTATCTTTCCAGGATCGGTGCGAACGGCGTGAGCGGATGGCCGGTGACGTAGAAGCCGAGCAATTCTTTTTCGTGCGCGAGCAGTTCGTGCTGCGGCCATTCAGGCAGGTTGCTGATGGCGTCGGGCATCGGTGAAGCTTTTTCTTCGAGCGCGTCAAAGAGCGAACTCTGCCCTTTCTGCTTGTCGGAAAGGATGCTCGCTGCGCGCGATAGGGTGCGTTCGATTTGTGCGAACAACGAAGCGCGGGTCTGGCCGAATGAATCACACGCACCGGTTTTGACGAGCGCCTCAATGGTTTTGCGCGTCAATGAACGACCATCCACGCGCTCGCACAGTTCGGAGAGCGATTTAAATTTTCCGCCTTCCATCCGTGCTTTCAAAATGGCTTCAACGGCGGCTTCACCGACGTTTTTTATCGCAGCCAGACCGAAGCGGATCGCTTTGCCATCGGGTGCCGGCGCGAAATACATCTGACTCCCGTTCACGTCCGGCGGCAGAACTTCGATCTTCATCCCGCGCGCCTCGGCGATGTATTGGCTCAATTTTTCCGTGACGGCCATGTCATTCGTCAACATGGCGCAGAAAAATTCGACCGGGTAATTCGCCTTCAGATACGCGGTCTGATACGCGACGATGGCATACGCGGCGGCGTGCGATTTGTTGAAACCGTAACCGGCAAATTTTTCCAACAAATCGAAAACCTGGTTCGCCTTGGCCGCCGGGATGTTGTTCTTCTCCTTGCAGCCTTTGACGAACGTCTCGCGCTGCTGCTGCATCTCCTCGACCTTCTTTTTGCCCATCGCGCGTCGCAACAAATCCGCTCCGCCGAGCGTATAACCGGCCAGCAACTGCGTCGCCTGCATGACCTGCTCCTGATAGATTAAAATGCCGTAGGTCTCCTTGGAGATCTGTTCGAGCAGCGGATGCTCGTATTTGATCTCGATTTCACCGTGACGCCGTTTGATGAATTCGGGAATCAGTTCCATCGGGCCGGGCCGATACAACGACACCAGCGCAGTGATATGCTCCACGGAACTGATCTGAAATTTTTTGCACAGGTCACGCATCCCGCCAGATTCCAACTGAAACACGCCGAGCGTTTCCGCGCGATTGAGCAGGTCGTAGGTTTTTTTGTCGTTGAGCGGCAATTGATCAATGTTGATTTCAATACCCTGCGTGCGCTTGACCATTTCGCAGGTGTTGCGGATGACCGTCAACGTTTTTAGTCCGAGAAAATCCATCTTTAACAGGCCGAGATCGCCGACCGGTCCCATCGCGTATTGCGTGACGATTGCGCCGTCTTCGTCGGTCTTGAGCGGAAGCAAATTCACGAGTGGTTGATCGCCGATGACGACGCCGGCTGCGTGAACGCTGGCATTGCGCGTGAGGTCTTCAAGAATGAGCGCGGTGTCAATCAGTTCACGCGTGACTTCTTCGGTTTCATAGGCCTCCTTGAATTCCGGCGATTGCTTGAGCGCTTTTTCGAGCGTCATCTTGAGATCGAACGGAATCATCTTGGCCAGCCGGTCACAATCACCATAGCCTAGTCCCATCACGCGGCCGACATCACGCACCACGGACTTCGCGCCCATCGTGCCGAACGTGATGATTTGCGCGACGGAATCATTGCCGTATTTCTGGCGCACATATTCGATGACATCCGCGCGGCGGTCGTCGGCGAAATCAATGTCAATATCCGGCGGATTGACGCGTTCGGGATTCAGGAAGCGTTCGAACAGCAGCCCGTAGCGGATCGGGTCCACATTGGCAATCTCCAGCAGATAGGTGACGAGCGAACCGGCGGCACTACCGCGCGCCACGCAGGAAATGCCCTTGCTGCGTCCGTAACGGATGAAATCACCGACAATAAGGAAGTAGGAGATGAAGCCGGTCTTTTCGATGACCTCCATTTCCACGTCCAAGCGGTCAATAACGATCTTGACGGCGGCGGCGATTGCGGAATCGGCCAGATTATTTTTTAGACCGCCCTCACCCTGACCCTCTCTCCCGGGGAGAGGGGACAGCAGTTGGCTGGTTTTGGTTTGTTTCGAGTCGTTCGAGCCGCTGACAGACGCAGTTTCGCCAGAAAGCTGGGAATGATTCTCCCTCTCCCCGGGGGAGAGGGCCGGGATGAGGCGGTTGCTGGCGCTATACGTCGGCAGCCACTTCGGATTATCAATCCCCTCGACAAGGAATTCTTTACCGACGGCTTTAGCATGAATCGTATAGCGGGTGAACAGTCCTTCCGCGAGCCATTGCCGCAAATATCCTTCTCGCGTGAAATGTTCCGGGGGATGAAACACTGGGTAGTGCAGATCCTTCGTCGCCTTGGGGAACTTGATCTCCAGGTTGCACATCTCCGCCACTTCCCGTGTGTTCAAAACCGCTTCAGGAACTTCTACGAACCGCGCCTTCATCTCGTCAGCGCTGCGCAGATAAAATTGTTCCGGCACATAGCCGGCACCCATGCGTTTGGGATTGCTCAACAAATCCTGCGTGCCGATGCAGACGAGACAATCGTGCGCGTGCGAATCGCTTTTGTTGATGTAATGTACGTCATTCGTCGCGACCAGCTTCAGGCCAAACTCCTTCGCCCACTTGATCAAATGGCTATTTACCTTGGCCTGTTCCGGGATGCCATGATTTTGCAGTTCGAGGAAAAAATTTTCCGCGCCGAGTGTCTGTTTGAAAAAATCCACAGCGTCACGCGCCTTGTCCAACTGGTCTTTCATGATCCAGTCAGGGATTTCGCTGGCGAGGCAGCCGGACATCACGATCAAGCCCTCGCTGTACGCCGCGAGGATTTCCTTGTCAATGCGCGGCTTGTAATAATAACCCTCCAGATGCGCTGCGGTCGTGAGCTTGATGAGATTTTTGTAGCCTGTCTCATCCTTCGCCAGCAGGCCGAGATGATGATATTTCTCGCCACCATTCAATTTCTTTTCCAGCCGGCTGGCAGGCGCGACATAGACTTCACAGCCGATGATGGGCTTGATGCCTTTAGCGCGCGCGGCCTGATAAAACTCAATCGCACCGTGCATTGCGCCATGGTCGGTGATGGCCATCGCGCCAAATTTCAGTTCATGCGCCTTGTCCACGAGCCGGTCCAGACGGCAGGCACCATCGAGCAGGGAATACTCGGTGTGCAGATGAAGATGGACAAAGTCCGCGTGCGACATGAGGACAATTTAACTTTTAACCACCAAGACACCAAGCCGCAAAGTTTATGAATTACACACCGAGGCACAAGGACAACGGAAAATGGATTTTGCCCGGTGCTTTCTGCAACTCTGTGGCGGAATTATTTTTTGAAGAATTGCTTGATAACTTCCACCACGCGCTGGATTTGCACGTTGGTCAGTTCGGGATAAATCGGCAGACTCAAACATTCGCGCGCGGCTTTTTCGGCCACCGGAAAATCACCCATCTTGTAGCCGAGGCTCGCGTAGCATTTTTGCAAGTGTAGCGGCAGCGGATAATGCAGCGCGCAGCCGACGCCATTCGCGTCGAGATATTCTTTTAATTTGTCACGCTGCGGATGGCGCATGACGTAAAGATGGTAGGCGCTCTCCGCATGAGCGGCTTCGCGCGGCAGTTGCAGCGGCATGTCCTTTAACAGTTCGTGATAGCGATGCGCGACGCGGCGGCGTTCGTCCGTCCATTTTTGCAGATGCGGCAGTTTCACGCCCAGCACCGCACCTTGGATGCCTTCCATGCGATAATTGAAACCGACTTCGTCGTGATAATAGCGCACGGTCGAGCCGTGTTCGCGCAATGATTTGGCGCGCGCGGCAAAAGCGGCATTGTTCGTGACGAGCGCGCCGCCTTCACCGGCGGCGCCGAGATTTTTACCGGGATAAAAACTGAAGCAGGAAATTTCGCCGAACGTGCCGATGCTTTTGCCTTTGTATTTCGCCGCGTGCGCCTGCGCGGCGTCCTCGACGAGCGGCAGTTTATGTTTTTTGCAAATGGCGAGGATCGGATCAATGTCAAACGGCTGGCCATAAAGATGCACGGGCATGACGGCCTTGGTTTTTGGCGTGATGGCACGTTCAATCAACTTCGGATCGAGATTCATCGTTCCATCTTCGATGTCCACATAAACGGGTTTGGCGCCGACGTATGAAATCGCCCAGCTCGTCGCCACAAAACTGTAAGGCGTCGTGATGACTTCGTCGCCCGCGCCGATGCCGAGCAGCATCAGCGCGACGTGCAGCGCGGAAGTGCCGCTGTTGAAGGCGACGCAATGTTGCGCACCGCAGAATTTCGCGAAGTCTTTTTCAAATTGCACCACGTCCGGCCCCAGGCAGAACGAGCAGTTGTCGAGCGTGCGCGCGATGGCGGCGTCCAATTCTTTGCGGACGCTGCGGATTTGCGCCGGCAGGTCGAGATAGGGAATTTTAGCGGTCATTTATCCGGAGAAAATAATCCGTGCGGACGGAATTGGACAGTGCAAATTTACAGCCGGCAACATCACGCCACTGCCAGCGGCGCGAATTTCTTCAATTCCGCGAAAACTTGTTCCGGCGTGATGGCGGCGAGGCACGGATTCGGACTTTCGCAGACACCAACATTGCCGCAGGTGCAGGCAGTGCCGGTCAGAAACCGATGTTGTAGGCCGACCGGTGCCCATTGCGCGGGCGAGCTGGGGCCAAATAGCGCCAGTGTCGGCACGCCAAGGCCGGCAGCAAAATGTAGCGGGCCGGTGTCGCCGGAAACGAAGGCCTTCGTGCGTTGGAGTACCGCAAGATACAAAGCGACGTCGGGAACTGGTTCCAAAATCGGCGCAGCGGGAGCAAGTTGTTTGAAATTTTTCAGGAGCGATTCTTCCCGCCGGCCGACGCCGGTGCTGAAAATTAATTCGACTCCGGCAACGGCGGCCATTTGATGCAATGTCACCCAGTGCGTCAACGGCCATTCTTTTTTCGGCTGGCTCGAAGCGATATGACAGAGAATCGTTCTCGGCGGCAGCAATTCCTTTGCGGCCACCGCCAAAGCCGGATCTGCGCGGATTTCAGCGGCAAGCGATGACGGTGCGATGTCCCACGCGGACAACACATGCGCCAGCCGCGCCGATTCGTGCCGCACTAAATTTTCTGGCGCAAGCCGCTGGTTATAACAAAATTGCCGACCCAAAAAACCACCGCGCTCTGCCCAACCCAGCCGTTGCCTCGCGCCGATGAGAAAACTTAAAATGGCACCACGATCATTACCGGCAAAATCCACCGAGCGGTCGAAATGCTCGCGGCGCAGGGCGCGGATGACCGGCCAGGTCAGGCTCAAGCTGGCGCGCCCGCGTCGGCGCGGCATGGGCCAGACGCGATTGATCCACGGCAAATGCTGGAGAACGGGCGCGATGGGTTCCGGCACGAGGACGTGGAGTTCACTGCGCGGAAATTTTTCGCGGAGGGCGCGCAGCGCCGGCGTCATCAACACGGCGTCGCCAAAGTATTTGAACTGAAGCGCCAGAATTTTTGGCTCCGTCGGCATGGAATTGGTGCGCTGGCTTCAGGTCAGGAACTGAAGTTCGTAGAGTTTTTGATAGACGCCTCCGCGCTGGGACAATTCCGCATGGGTGCCGGTCTCGACGATGCGGCCTTGATCCATCACCACGATCATGTTGGCGTGCAAAACTGTCGAGAGCCGGTGCGCGATGCAAATGGTCGTGCGGCCTTTCATGAGTTCGTCAAGCGCGACCTGAACGGCGCGTTCGGATTCCGTATCGAGCGCGCTGGTGGCCTCGTCCAAAATTAGGATCGGGGCATTGCGCAAAACGGCCCGGGCGATGGCGATGCGCTGGCGCTGGCCGCCGGAAAGCGAAACGCCCTTTTCACCGATGACGGAGTCGAAGCCGCCCTCCTTTTGCATGATGAATTCGTAGGCAAAGGCATGACGTGCGGCGGCAATGATTTCTTCGTTCGTAGCCCCGAGCCGGCCCAGTTCGATGTTCCGGCGGATGCTGTCGTTGAACAAAATGTTTTCCTGGGCGACGACGGCAATCTGGTTGCGCAAATCGCGCGTGGTGACTTCGCGAAGATCCATGCCGCCGATGGTGATCGCGCCTTTCGTGGGGTCGTAAAAACGCAGGAGCAAATTGGCGAGCGTGGTCTTGCCGGAGCCGCTGGCGCCGACGAGCGCGACGAGCTGGCCGGGCTTGACGACGAGATTGATGCCGTGCAAGACGGGCTTTTCACCATAGGCAAAATGGATGTTATCAAACACGATCTCGGCGTTGGCGGCATAAAGCATCTTAGGCGCGACAGGTTCCGGCACGGAATTTTTTGTGGCGAGCAGCTCGAAGACCCGTTCGCTGGCGGCGCGGGCCTGATGAAGTTGGTTGTGGAGCCGGGTCACCGCCTTGATGGGCGGATAAATCAACACGACGCCTAGAATGAAGGCCGTAAAGTCTCCTTGCGATGGCTGCTGGTCTATCGGCAGATGATGGACATAAAGAAAAACGAGACCGATGCCGATGCCGGCAAATAATTCTACAAGCTGGCCGGGGATTTCATTGGCACGCACGACGCGTAAGACCTGGCTGACGTACTTCCGCGTGGTGGACTTGAACTCGGCGATGACGCTGTCCTCCAGATTGTAGGCCTTAATGACACGGTTGCCTGTGAAAGATTCGTGCATGAGGTTGCTCAAATCGGCATTGTATTCCTGCACGGCGCGGGCGGACTTGCGCACCTTGCGCCCGAAAATGATGGCGGGTATAAGGCACACTGGAAAAATGATTAACGAGATGAACGTCAGCTTGGGCTGGATGAAGATCTGATAACCCACCAGCGAGATGATGGTGACCGGCTCCTTGATCACGGAAACGAACGCGCCGCCAATGATGCTGGAGAGCACCCCGGTGTCGTTGGTGATGCGCGCAATCAGGTCGCCGGTGCTGGAGCGGTTGAAGAAGCCAAGCGAGAGATTCTGTAGATGAGCGAACAATTTCGTGCGGACGTCGGCGATAGCGTGCATGGCCGCCCAGTTGGTCAGGTAAATGTTTAGATAAGCCAACGTGATTCGCAGCACCATGATGGCCGGGATGGCGCTGGCCACCAATACCCAGCCGAGTTCCGACGCCGGCGCATGAAATTCCGGCAGGACGGACGCAAGCCAATGCGTGAAGGGTTGTATCCAGTGCGGTGCTTTTTCGAGCTTTTCATGAAACTTGGTTGCGCCGTTAAAAAATAAGTCCAAGACAACCTGCACAACGCCAAGCAGAATGCCGTTGGTCACGCCGTAGAGCACGCCACACAGCAGTCCGAGAAAAAAGCGGACGCGATACGGATGGACAAACCCCCAGACACTGCGGAGAAAAACAATCATTTAAACCTATTTTGCCGACGACGGCGAAAAGTGAAAGTTTTGTTTTCAACCTCCGGCCAACTCGTTAGATTCCTGCGCAACGGCCAAAAAGCCAATCGCACCGACCGACAGTCGCACCACCAAAACCAACGCAATTGATTCATGGATGTCAGCATCGTCATTCCCGTTTTCAACCAGTTGACCTATACAACCAACTGCCTGAAAAGCTTGAACGACGCCGGCATCCCGGATTCCCGGGTCACCATCGTCAACAACGCTTCGACCGATGGCACGACGGAATTTCTTGCCGCCCGCCCCCAAATCCGCGCGGTCAACAACCCTGAAAATCGCGGCTGCGGTTGCGCCTGGACGCAAGGCGCAAAAATATCCGGCACGACGTGGACGCTGCTGATGAACAACGACGTGCTCGTGCCGCCGGGGTGCATCGAAGGGCTGATCAGCTTCGCCGAAGAGAGAAAATTCGACATCGTCAGTCCGGCCATGTGCGAGGGCGAAGAGGATTATGATTTTCCAGCGCACGCGGCGGATTTCATGCGGCGGCTGCGTGATGCGTTTCGCCGCGACGTCGCGCACGGTGTCGCCTTTCTGGTTCACCGGCGGGTCTTTGACGCCATTGGTTATTTCGATGGCGACCCCAAACTGGGCGGCTATGAGGACGACGAATATTTTCGCCGGGCGCGCGGTGCGGGATTTTGCATCGCCATCACGGGACGGGCATTCTTGCATCATTTCGGTTCCATCACGCAAAAAAGCATCCAGGCCAAAAGCGGCCAGCTGCGCAAAAGCCTGGGCGACCGGGAATATTATCGCCGAAAAACCGGCCAGACCTGGTTCAAACGAAAAATTCAACAGGTCAAACACACCGTGCGCAGCGCCTATTGGAAGCGCTCCGAACTAAAATGTTTTGGCCGCACCTTGTGGGAAAAGCGCGTGGGCGGCCGGTCGGATTTCTTTTAGACGGCGGAGCGAGGCTGTTCCGGCCGTCGCTGCGTCCAAATTTCAAGCCGCAGCCATTGATAGAATACTTATTCTGGTCCGGCGAGCGTGCTGCGGGTGGGACACCCGCGCTCCGGTACTGGCAAATTCGGGCACCTTCGATTTTTTTTGCGGGCGCCAAAAAACGCGATAACCTGCGGCAGTGTCAACGCCGCTCAAAACAAACAATCCCATGCCGGCTGAAAAACTGCCTGTCTCCGTGTGCATGATCTCCGGCAGCGAAGCGCACCGCATCCGGCGAACCCTGGAAAGTGTCGCCGGCTGGACGCGCGAAATCGTCATCGTGCTGAACGAAGAGGTCAGCGACGGCACGGACAGGATTGCCGCCGAATTTGGCGCCAAAATTTTCCGTGAGCCATGGAAAGGCTACGCGGCGCAGAAAAATTCCGCGGCGCAGAAGGCCGGGCAGGAATGGATTTTGAGCCTGGATGCTGACGAGGAGATTTCGTCCGGGTTGCGCGCCGAGATCATCAGGGCTCTGGCCCCGGGAAATTTGGCCCCCGCGATTACCGCCTGCAGTTTTCCACGCTGCACTTTTTATTGCGGGCGGTGGATCCGCCATGGCGACTGGTATCCCGACCGCAAGGTGCGGCTCTGGCGGCGCGGGAGCGCGGAATGGCACGGCCAAAACGTGCATGAAACCGTCGTCGTGAACGGCAACATTGGCCGACTGAAGAACGACCTGCTGCATTACACCATGGAAAACCTCAATGACCATCTCCGCAAATCAATGCTCTACAGCGATCTGTTTGCGCGGCAGCGGCGGGAAAGCGGGAAAAACGCCGGCTGGCTGGAATTATGGTTCCGTCCGTGGTGGCGGTTTTTGCGCGGCTATTTTTTGCGGCGCGGTTTTCTCGACGGCTGGCAGGGTTACGCCATTGCCCGCATCGTCGCGTTCGAAACGTTTCTCCGCTACGCCAAGTTGCGTGAGGCGCAAACGGACAAAGCCGGACCTTCCGGAAAACCGTGATGGCTGTGCCCGCCAACATCTTGCTTATCCGGCTTAAGGCCATCGGCGATGTGCTGCTGACGCTCCCGGCGGTAGCCGCCATTCGGGAGAATTTTTCCGACGCCAAAATCACATTCCTCACCTCGGCGGAAAATGCGTCGCTGTTGCGTGGATTCAGCGAGGTGGATGAAGTCATCGCGCTCGACCGCACCGGATTGCGCAGCGGCAATCCGTTGCGCATCGCGCCACAGTTTTTCAACTTGTTGCGCCGGCTGCGCGCCGGAAAATTTGAGCTCCTCGTGGATTTTCAGGGCAACGGGGAGTCCGGCTGGCTTGCACGGTTCACCGGTGCCCAGCGGCGCTGGGGCAGTGTTTACAACCCGGGCCAGGGCTGGGCATACACCCACCGGGTGGCCCGACTAAAGAATGTCCATCCTGCCGATGGAAATCTCGAACTGCTGCGCCAGTGCGGACTAAACATCAGCGTGCCCAAAAATGAATTTGCGTTGCCGGCCGAGGCGCTGGCTGCCGCTCGAATTTTTTTTGCCGACCACCAACTAGATCCGGCCGGACGAACTTTGTTTCTCCAGCCGTTCACCAGTTCGCCACACAAAAACTGGCCGCTGGAAAATTTCATCGCGCTTGCCCGGCACTGGCAGACGCAGGGTGGGCAGGTCGTTTTTGGTGGCGGTCCGGCCGACCGCGGAGCTCTGCAGCCAGCGGCGGCGGCCGGCTTTGCGATTTCCGCTGGTGTGCCGCTGCTAGTCACCGGCGGCCTGATGAAACTTTCTACGCTGACCGTCGGCGGCGATACCGGCGCCGTGCATCTGGCCGTGGCGCTGGGGCAGCGCGTGGTCATGCTGATGTACTCGTTGCAGCCTGGCAGTCCGCATCCGTTCGGCCAGCCCGGCTGGGCGGTTGTTCCGGTCAACTCCTCGAACATGGCGGAAATCTCCCTGGCCACTGTCCGCGCGGCCTGTAACCGGGCCGTCAACGCACCAACTGGTAGTGTTTTTTGTTGAAGCGCGGCCCGATAATTTTTTCAAGCTTCAGCATCAGCCGGTGTTTTTTTTCGCGGGCCGTGAGCCGGTGGTTCGGATCCGCCTCAAAAACGCGATCCGCCGCCGGCAGCCAGCCCTGGATCATTTTTGGATGCGTGCCGGCAAACGGTTGCAGCACCGCCGCGTCTATTTTTGAATAATCCATCGGCCGGGGCGTTGAAGCGTCCCAATATTTTTGCACGCTGGCGGATTTCAAGTTCATCTGCGCCTCGCTCCGCACCCAGCCATAATGATAGATCGTCGCGCCCGTGTGCGCCGCGCGCGGGTAGCGGGATTTTTTGTGGCTGGCCACGACGTTGAAAAAAAGCGCCTCACTCGACCACGCCGGGATGGTGTTGCGGAGGATGCGGACTTCACTGCGATACCAGCCGGGCGACCACGCGATGGTGTTCTGGTTGCCGTAAAAATGCAGGTAATCGAATGCCAGTGCCTCGACGCGTGCGTCGTCCAGGTATTTTTCCATCGCGGCGCGGATTTTTGGCAGCTCATGCTCATGCAGCACTTCATCGGCTTCCAGATAAAACGCCCAGTCGCCGGTGCAGTTGAAGAGCGCGATGGACTTCTGCTGGCCATAGACAAAGCCCTTCACGCTGTAATCCGGCTGGAGCCGCTCGTTCCACTGGGTGTGGAGGATGCGGATTTTCGAATCGCCGACCTCGCGAACCATTTTTTCCGTGTCGTCTGAACACGGGCCCAGCGCAATGACAAACTCGTCCACCAGCGGTAAGAGTGAGCGGATGGAGGCGACGAACGGATAGCCAAGCCGCTGCCCGTTGCGAAGGAATGTGAACCCGCTGACTTTCATGCGCGAAGTTTACCAAAGCGGACATCCGTTCGCAGTGCAAATTTGATATCACTCGGCCGTGGAATATGCTGGCCGCAAGCGGCGAAGTGACTCATGCCATGCCCTAGACGGCGGCCGGGTTCTGTATGCGGGCAGGGAATTTTTTCCGCAGCCAGCGGTCAAGATTTTTGAAGGGTTTGGAGATTTTATATTCAACCCAGTAGTAAGCAAACCAGCTCCAGCCGAGCGTCTGTGTGATTGTCATTTTAAGCTCAACCGCCGACGGTTCGGTAGATTTTCGCAGCCGTCGAATCTGGTTGAACAACAATCGTCGGCTGACCGTCCGTCGTTCCAGCACCCTTGGATAATAAATTTTTCTCAAGAGAATATCATCATGAATGTCGACCCCGTTACTGCGGTTTATCTGCGTCATCTGTGCTGCATGCTGGCGGAAGGCGCTCAAGGGTTCGGCAAGGTAGGCGAAGTCCCCCTGTTCCAGCAGGTGAAGCCAAAATTCCAGGTCCACCAGTTGCCGGAACTGCTCGTCAAACCCCCGCGCGGCCCCCTCGCGCCGGAACATCACCGTCGTAGGTTCGCCGATCAGATTTGCCGGCTCGACCAGACAATGCACCAGCAGATCCTGGCCCGCCCACCAGCAAGTTTCCCGAAAATGATCGCGCACCTTAATCAACCCGGAGCTGGCGGCGATGATATTCGAAGCCGAGCCCACCAGCATAATCCTGGGATGGTGATTCAAAATTTCTGCCATTCGCCAGAGGGCGAGGGGCGCGAGCAGCAGGTCGTCCTGCAAAACGTATTTGATATATTTGCCATGGGCGGCCCGCAGACAGCCATTAAAATTTCCCGCCAAACCCAAATTGACCGGGTTGCGCCACCAGCGGATACGACGATCCCTTTCCGCGTAACATTGGATCAGTTCAAGTGAGCCATCAGTCGAACCATCATCTGCAATCAGAATCTCCATGTCCGCGAAGTCTTGTGCCAAAACGGAGTCCAAGCATTCCGCCAGGTATTTTTCACCGTTGTAAACCGGGATCAACACGCTTATGAGCGGATTATCATCCCGTCCTGATATCGTCGGAATCGACGGCAATACTTCCAACAAGGGTTTGCCCACCGCCGGCGTTTTGCCCCGCGGAAAAAATAATTTTCTAAATAACCGCCGTGCCCGATAGTGGATCCAGCCACGAATATACCGGCCCCGGCCAAATGTTCGCAGGATCGTGGCTGCCAAATCAGCCAGCCGTCCATCGGGAGATTTCCGCAGGTGGCGGATCAGATGGACGAGCGCAAGCCCGGTGACCGCCCGGCGTTCCCACGCCCGGGGATAATAAATTTTTTTCAGCAGGATTTCTTCACCCTGATATGCCCCGCTGCGGCGGACCACTTCCGTTTCTTGTGCCGCATGCCGTCGAAAGGCGCTCAACGGTTCGGCGATATAGGCGAAGTCGCCCTGTTCCAGCAGGTGAAACCAAAGTTCCAGGTCTGGGAGCCGGCGGAACCGTTCGTCAAAGCCGCGCGCAGCCTGCTCGCGGCGGAACATCACCGTCGTCGGTTCGCTGATCAGGTTCACCGATTGCTCCAGGCATTGCATCAAAAGTTTCATGCCCGGCTGCCGCCGTGTATCGCGAAAGAAATCACGCACTTGAAGCACCCGCCCGCCGGCGGTGAGGACATGCGAGGCGGAACCAACCAGCGCGATGGTTGGGTCGCCTGCCAGGACTTGAACCATCTGGTGCAGGGCGGAGGGTGCCAGCAGCTTGTCGTCCGCAAAAACAAATTTGATGAACTCCCCGCGCGCCTGGCGCAGGCAAAAATTCAGGTTGGCCACCGGCCCCAGGTTGACCGGATTGTGCCACCAGCGGATGCGCGGGTCGCTGGCGGCATAACGTTCGATCACCGCCACGGTGCCGTCGCTGGAACAATCTTCACTGATCAGCAGTTCGTAATCGGAAAAATCCTGCGCCAGCACCGAGTCCAGGCACTCCGCCAGATATTTTTCACCATTGAACACCGGAACCAGGACGCTGATTTTGGGTGGTGACCTCATTTAATTTTCAATGGGCACTGGGCACCCGATATTTTTTGATGTGCCGGATCAAATTCTGAAATGGTCGAGATACTCTTCGCAGCAGCCAAAAATACAAATAAGACCAGTAGCCAAATGATTTAAACATTTCCGTCCGGCAAACTTCTGTTGCGTGGCGGTTTTTTCGAGCGTCGTAAATCCGGGTAAACCTGGCTTTTTTCTGCTGGCGCCAGGAATGGGATAATGACAGCTGGGTGCAGGTGGTATGCACGAGACCCCCGTGACCGATAGCCTGGTGTTTGTTTTCCAACCGTTCGCAAAGTTCATAAAAACTGGCGTCGATTTTCCCGGCACCCTTGTGAAGCAGGTTAAAATCCACCACCCAACAAGTCCGGCCGGCGATATGTGCCACCAGGCAAAGATCCGTTCCATACAAATGAAAGCCACAGAGGTCATGTGAAACAAAGAGCTTGGCCGAATTTTTGATCAGAATAAAATTTTCATCCAGGCTGTGAACTTTCACCGGCAAATTACCGGTGTGATTCTCGCCATGCGGTTCCGGATGCGTGATGTGCATGGCGGCACGGTTTAGCTTGGTCACGCCGGCATTGCCCAATACCGCCCACGCCGGATCGAGCCGGTCCAGTTCTTCGATGCGTTCTTCAAGCTGCTGGATGCCATTCGCCAACAAAACGACATCCTGATGGCAAATGATGACATATTCGCCCCGGGCAGATTGTAAAAAAAAATTATATCCCTGATAGGCATCCGCTCGATTTTCTATGGAATTATTGATGAACAGGTACTCGCAGCAGTCCGGGATGAAACCGCCGCGCACAAAGGAATCGATCATTTCTTCATACTCTGCAATTCGGGTGACCAGGGTGCAAATTGAGTATTTGTACTGGTATTTGGCGGCCGTGACGGGTGTGACTTCTTTGGCAAAATTGAATTTCACAGATGATTTTAAACTGTCCCTCACGATAATAAAATTCCGGCTTTAGGCAAGCCGGTTCAATCCGGCAGTGGTACAGTTTGGAACGCTGGGCAGCACAGTCCACTTCATACTTGAATTATATGGACCTATGGGCCAGTCAGGTTCCATGGCCCGGTCTGGTAAACAGCGCGCCCAGAGCCGGTGAAAGCGCCGTGCGCAGTGCGACATCGCTGAATTCAGCCTCCAGAAAATCCCACGCGTTGTGCCGAAGTTCCGCCTGCCTCCGCGCATCTCCGTAGAGGGCGGCCACGCTGGTGCCGAAGTTTTCCAGAGAACACGCCAGCATCGTTGGCCGTAGCCAGTCCAGACCTTCCGCTCCGATGGGGGTTGTCACCACGGGCGTTCCCAGATGCATTGCCTGCAAAATTTTCCCCTTAACCCCGCCGCCGTAACGCAACGGCGCCACCGCCAGCCGGCAACTCCGGTGCAGCGCGGCCAGATCGTTCTCCGGCAGATAGCCGTGGATGTGGATGCGTTCTGAAGCCAGCGCCAGGATTTTATCAGTCGGATTGGATCCGGCCACATGGAACACGCATCCCGGCCACGAGTTGAATATCAACGGCCACGCCGTCGCCACAAACCACAACACCGCATCCTCGTTGGGGCGGTGGTTGAATCCGCCCACGAACAGGATGCCGTCCCCGGCCATTGCCCCTTCGCCGCCTCTTTGTGGCGGATCCAAAACATACAGCGGCAGCCGCGCGATCCGTTTTTTCGGGTGCAGCCGTGATAGCAACCGGACTTCTTCGCTGGAGGGATAATAAGTGAAATCTGTATCATAGATCGCCGCTTGTTCGGCAATCTCGTGGTCGCGGGCCGATTTGAGGAATTGTGGATCTCCAAGCTGTTCGCTCGCCCGCCTCAAACTGCGGGAAAGCAGATCGTGACCATAATACAGAAGCGGCGCGGGGGTGAATTGCCGCAGTGTTTCGGCCCATTTCTTCGCCACCTGGCTCCGGCTGATGATCACCGCATCAAGAAGCAGCCCATTCCGTTTGAGCCACGTCTTCCAGTTCCGCTGATAATAACTTCCCACCAGCATCTCCACCTTCATTGCTTCAAGTCTGCGGGTGTAGGGCTGGCACTCTTCAAAGTTGTCCGCCATAAATTTCACCACCCAGCCCGCCCGCAGGAAAAATTCCATGTAGCAACAGACGCTTCGCGATCCCGCATCCTGATCCGGGGTGGGAACTTGCGCGTCAAGGAATAACACAATCCTCCGGCCATTCGGCTTCCTGGCGGCAGTCGGGAAACACGTCAGGGCAACGATCCGGCGGGTTTTGAATCGGAGCCAGGCCGCTGCCGACTTGCGATGCCGGCGGACGAGTCGTTCCAGCCTTCGCAGGGGCCTGACTCTATCAGGGTGGCTCTTCATTGCTTTGATTCGGGTCTAATCGCCGAATAATTTATCCATCCGCGCGCGCGCCGAGGCTTCGCGGGAATTGATTTCTGATTTGGCCGTCCACTTGCGCCGGGTGAATTCAAAATATTCGCAGAAGTTGCCGGCGGCCTTTTCCAGCACCGGCTCGGCCCGGCGTTCGCGGCACTGTTGTGCCACCTGTGGATCGTAATGCGTGCAATTCAAGCACACGCGCAAGTCCGCGCGACATTTCATGCAGGTTTCGCCGCGCCCTGGCTGGCCGCTCAATGTCCAGGGTTCACCGCAGTGGTGGCAATGCCGGGTCATGCGTGCAGCTTAAGTTGTGTTCCCCAGTTCCGCCAATCGTTTTTAGCGGCGGCTTGCGTGACGGCTTCAGGCTGGTTTAGAGTTGTCCGCCAGAACCCATGAATTCATCGTCATTAGACCGCCCTTTTGTTCTGCGCGAAATTCTCCAGCCAGCTGTCATCGTCGGCGCGCTTGGTTATTTCGTGGATGTCTATGACCTGATCCTGTTCGCCATCGTGCGGGGGGCGAGCTTGAAAGACCTGGGCCTTGCCGGCGACCAGATTTTGGAGCGCGGTATTTTTCTGTTCAACTGCCAGATGGCCGGAATGCTTTTTGGCGGAATCGCCTTCGGAATTCTGGGCGACCGGCTTGGCCGTGTCGTTCTGCTCTTCGGTTCCATTTTACTTTATTCCGTCGCCAACCTCGCCAACGGTTTCGTCCATTCCGTCGAGGCTTATGCCGTCTGGCGGTTTATCGCCGGCTTTGGCCTCGCGGGTGAACTTGGCGGTGGCATCACGCTCGTTTCCGAAATCCTCTCCCGGGAAGCACGCGGCTACGGCACGATGATTGTCGCCACTGTCGGCGTTTTCGGCGCGGTCGTCGGCGGCCTGGTCGCCGGTCTGGTTCA
>Ga0182030_10013052_pt1 | contig 16573 bp, 14 predicted proteins | sample 812S3MmetaG_FD_121299 | JGI IMG/M metagenome (GOLD analysis project Ga0182030, IMG submission 121299) | Permafrost microbial communities from Stordalen Mire, Sweden - 812S3M metaG (Illumina Assembly) | ecosystem: Environmental > Terrestrial > Soil > Wetlands > Permafrost | place: Sweden...
ACTTCAGCGAAAATGTCGAGGCGTTGAAATCGGTGCAACCGGCAGATTTGCCCGCGACCGAAATTGACGTGCGGTTGGGCGCAGCCTGGTTGCCGCCGTCAGACGTGCAGGAATTCGTCCACGGATTGCTCGGTGTTCCGTCGGGAGTTGAAGTCGGCCACATTCATGCGCTCGGCTCGTGGCACGTCACAGGCAATTGGGAGGCGAAAGGGGCGACCGCCAACACGACCGATTGGGGAACGAACCGTTACACCGCCCTCGAACTCATCGAGGAAACGCTCAACCTCAAGACCCCGACCGTTTATGATTATGTGGACAAGAAGCCCGTCGTCAACGCGCAGTCCACCGAGGCCGCGCGGGAAAAACAGGAACGCATCAAAGAGAAATTCAAGGAGTGGGTCTGGCAGGATGACTCACGGAGGGAGCGGCTTTGCCGTCTTTACAATGATTCGTTCAATCACAGCCGGGTTCGCACATTCAATGGCGAACACCTGACGTTGCCGGGAGCGAGTGCGTCCGTTCAGCTTCATATTCACCAGAAGTCCGGCGTGTGGCGCATCCTGCAAACGCCCAACACACTGCTCGGCCATGTTGTCGGCGCGGGCAAGACCTACACGATGGTTGCCGCCGCGATGGAATTGAAACGGCTCGGCTTGGCGCGCAAGCCCATGTTCGCCGTGCCCAATCACATGCTCGGCCAGTTCTCCAGCGAACTGCTCATGCTGTATCCGGGCGCAAACATTCTCGTGGCGGGCAAAGACGATTTCGAGATGCAGAACCGCCGGAAACTTTTCAGCCGTATCGCGACCGGCAATTGGGATGCCGTCATCGTCACGCACTCCGGCTTCGAGCGCATCCCGCTGTCGCGCGAAACCCAGGAACGGTTCTTCAAGGAGCAGTTGGAGGAATTGGAAAAGATCAAACGGGAACACGCCAACCCGGACAACCGGCGCATGGTGAAGGAAATTGAAAAGGCAAAAAAGCGTCTCGAAGCCAAACTTGAGTCACTTGCCGCCACTCACAAGAAGGACAACACGCTGACTTTTGAGGAACTCGGCATTGACCGAATCTTTGTGGATGAAGCGCACTATTTCAAAAATCTTTTTTATGTTTCCAAGATGACGCGCATCGCCGGACTGCCGCAGACGGCCAGTGAGCGCGCCTTCGATATGTATTTGAAAGTTCGTCACATCCAATCGGCAAATAATGGAGGAGGGGTCGTTTTCGCCACCGGCACGCCCATCGCCAACAGCATGGCCGAGATGTTCACCATGCAGCGTTATATGCAGCCGGAAGATTTGAAAAAGCACAACCTGGGTCATTTCGATTCGTGGGCGGCCACGTTTGGCGAACCGGTGACGGCGATGGAGCTTTCACCGGACGGTGCGGGCTACCGGCTGAACACGCGCTTCGCACGATTCATCAATGTGCCGGAGCTGATGCAGATTTTCCGGCAGTCGGCGGACGTGCAGACCGCGCAGATGCTCAATCTCGCGCGACCGAAACTGGAGGGTGAAAAACCGGCGATCCGCAATGCGCCGGCATCGGCGGAATTAAAAGAGTTCGTTGAAGGTCTTGCGCGCCGCGCCGAGGCGTTGAAACGCGGGCGGGTTGACCCGCGCGAAGACAACATGCTCAAAATCACCACCGAGGGCCGCAAGGCCGCGCTGGATTTGCGCCTGATGAAGCCGCATTTGCCTGATGATCCCCAGAGCAAAGTAAATCTGGCGGTCGAAAACATTCATCGCATTTGGGACGCGACCAAAGACGACCGTTTGACACAGTTGGTGTTCTGCGATTTGTCCACGCCGCAAGACCGTGGCTTTTCCGTTTACAATGACATGGCAGACAAGTTGAAACGGCTGGGCATTCCCGCAACCGACATCGCCTTCATCCAGGACTACGACGCGGACAACGCGAAGCTGGCGTTGTTCCGTTCCGTCCGCGCGGGCAAGGTGCGAATTTTATTCGGCAGCACTCAAAAGATGGGATCTGGAACGAACGTCCAAGAGCGATTGGTTGCGTTACATCATCTGGATGCTCCGTGGCGACCGGCGGACGTTGAGCAGCGCGAGGGACGCATACTGCGGCAGGGAAATAATAATTCCACCGTGCAGATTTATCGTTACGTCACCGAAGGCTCTTTTGATGCCTATATGTGGCAGACGCTGGAAACCAAAGCGAAGTTTATTTCCCAAGTGATGAGCGGGGACATGACTGTGCGCCGTCTCGAAGACATGGACTCCGCCGCTTTGACCTATGCCGAAGTCAAAGCCATAGCGTCGGGAAATCCGCTCGTGATTGAGAAAGCCCAGGTGGACGCCGAGTTGATCCGGCTGACCCGGCTGCGCTCCGCCCATGCCGAAGAACAGTATCGCATCCGCGCCAGCCTGCGCCATTCACGCGAGGAGGTGCAGTCTTGGACGGAACGTCTCGCAAACTTGCGCGAGGATTTGACTCTGCGGCAGGACACTTCCGGCGACAAATTTCACATCGAACTGGACAAACAGGTTTTTGACAATCGTGGCGTCGCCGGGGAATTGCTGTTGCGGCGGGCGGAGAAAATCAAAACCCGTTTCGGCGAGGACATCCGCATCGGACGCTTTGCCGGTTTCGACTTGTTCATCCGCTCCGGTTTCAACAACACCGCCGAACTCGTGCTGCGCGGCAAAAACAGTTACAGCACCCGCGTCACCGACACCGCACTCGGCACCATCCGTTCGCTCGAATCCACGGTGCAGGGATTTGAGGAACGTGTCGGACGGATGGAATCCGACATCAAGGATTCGCAAAAACGGGCGACCGAACTGGAGGCCAAGGTTGGTGCGCCTTTCGAGAAGGAGGAGCGGTATCACAAACTTGTAACCCGCCAGTCGGAAATTGAGGAGCAGCTTGACCTCACCAAGAATCAGGCACCGAGCCAGGTGGATGCTGCGGCCACAGACGAACGCGAAGAAAATTCCGAGAAGCAAACTGAAACGAAATCAAACCGGCGGAGCCAATCGGCTGCGGTTCGCGTATGAATACAGAAGAACGATTAAAGCGATTGTTTGAGGCTTCACCGGAACAAATCGGAGCGATTGATGTCATTCTCGAAGGGAAAATTCAGAAAAGACCAATGGCAACGCCTGGCCCCCTGCTCATGGGAATGTCGGCTTCCGCAAAGCTGCTTGGCGTCAGCCGCGCCACCCTCTGGCGGATGACCAAAGCTGGCTTGATACAAAAGATTGAAGTGCTGCCCGGTAGCTTCCGTCTCCGGCGCGCCGATCTGGAGGCCATTGCTGCCGGCCAACAAAATGTTGGCTCTTCCTAACGCGGATTCACGGCGTCATTCGACCGTTGAATAAAATCGGTTTCCAGCAACCGATGATCTGCAAATTCCCGGAACGCAAAAATTCAAAATCGCGGAACACGTTGCTTGCGCCGTGTGTTGGAAATTGTGTGGTATGATGTGTGGTATTTTGTTCGCCATAATTCAGAAGGTTCACCATGTTTCAAGAAATGTAACCAAAGCTAAAAAAACTCATAAAACTCAATAAAAACGGCTATTAAATGAGGATTTCATGGCCTGAAATTGGTTGCGGGGGTGGGATTTGAACCCACGACCTTCAGGTTATGAGCCTGACGAGCTACCGGGCTGCTCCACCCCGCGATCAAGGAACTGGATAATTATCAGACGGCGGCGCATAGGGCAAGTTTATTAAAACGGATTCACGCCATACCGCAGCCAGTAGCCCGGCAGCTTCAAAAATTCCAGCTCCAGCTTGTGCGCCACCTTCAGCCGCTGCCAGTCCGCCCGCGCAAAGGCGTAATACGACGGGCGCGAATAAAACTTCAGTTCCGGCGCGAAATGCGCAAACGTCATCACCGCCCGGCGCGAGTGATACCACGAAGTTACCAGAATGACGCGGTGGACTTGCTCCGCCCGCAGCAACTTGAGGCTGAACTCCGCGTTCTCGCGGGTCGTTTTGGACTTGGCTTCCACCTCGATGGCGCTGGCGGGCACGCCGGCCGCCAGCAGCAACTGCCGGTTGATCTCGTCATCGCCCGCGCCGGTGAGCAGGATGCGCGGCGCAGCGTGCTGCCGGAACAGTTCCGCCGCGCGACCGGGGCGTTCGTGGTTCCCGCCGCCCAGAACAATGATCACATCCGCCGCCGCCACCGGGCCGCTGTCCACGCACAGGATTTTTTCCGGGTAGAAAAAAGCCATCACCGCCACCAGCGCCAGCAGCAGGAGGACGATGATGACCGCGCGGAAAATCAATTTGCGAATCACGGCCGCAGGCTACAACAACCCGGCGGATTTTGGAACCAAATCAGCCGCCGAACCGCCGGCCGGGCAAAAAAACGGGAAATCGGGATGGAAACAAGATGACAAAATTTGTTTAGGCCAAACCGCCGCCAAGGCGTAAAGTCAGGTTGAGTGAATTCAACTTAATTTGCCTATGAAAAACATCATTGAAAATCTCCTGAAACTTCAATCCCACGAATTCAGCGGGGCGACGGGGCCGGCCGCCAAGAAGCGGCTCGCCGAATTGCGCACCCCAATTTCCCCGCCCATCCTCGCGCATTACGACCGGCTGGTGGCGCGGGGCAAAAAGGGCGTCGCGGTTATCCGCCATCAGGTCTGCAGCGAATGTCATGTGCAGGTGCCCCGGAACACGGTGCTGATTTTGATGCATGGCGACGATATCCAGATCTGTGAAAACTGCGGGCGCTATCTCTGCCTGCCGGAACATGTGAATCCCGCGCAGCCGCCGAAAAAAAACAAAAAAGCCGAGCCGGCCGCACTGTTGCAAACCGCGTAAACAACCAACGACTCAAGAAAAACGGCGCGGAATAATTCCGCGCCGTTCATGTTTTCAAATTAAACTACACCGGATTTTACGCGTAGAGCGGGCCGAAATTCTGGCAAGCGCGATAATCCGCGCCTTCCAAATCCGCCGTGCCGAACGCCGCCCAACTGCTCGGCCGGAAAACTTTTTCCGCCGCCACGTTGTGCATATAAACCGGAATGCGCAGCATCGCCGCGAGCGAAATCAAATCCGCGCCGATGTGGCCGTAGCTGATGGCGCCGTGGTTCGCGCCCCAGTTGTTCATCACGGAATAAACATCGCGAAACGCGCCCTGGCCGGTGAGCCGTGGCGCAAACCACGTCGTCGGCCACGTCGGATTTGTGCGCTGGTCCAGTGTGTCGTGAACTTTCGCCGGCAGATCCACGCTCCAGCCTTCGGCGATTTGCAGCACGGGGCCAAGGCCTTTGACCAGGTTCAAACGGCTCATGGTCACGGGCATTCCGCCGCGCGAAAGGAAGCGCGAGGACCAGCCGCCGCCGCAGAAATATTCGGTGATGGACGGATGCCACGAGGTCGCGGCGAGACATTTCTGCGCCTCTTCTTTGGAAATTTCCCAAAACGGTTTCATCGCGGGCTGGCCGTCAATTTCCTGCTGGCCGGTGCCGTCGAGCGTCGCCGCGCCGGAATTGATCAGGTGCAAAATGCCGCCCGCCGCCACGCCGTCGAGTTTGTGCCCGGCGACGCGTTTGACTGAATCCGCGCTCCAGTAAGTCCGCACGTCGGCGAAAATCTGCGCGGTGTTTGTGAGCAGATGGCCGAACAGCATGGTCGCGCCGTTGAGGGAATCGTTTTCCGTCGCCACGATGTAAGGCGCGCGGATGCCGTTCCAGTCGAATGAAGTGTTGAGAATCGCTTCGAGAAAATCACCATTCGGCTGGCCGTCCGTCCACTGGCGCTGGCCCTGAAAACCGGACGCGATGGCGTTGTGCCCGTGCGCCTCCTCGCCAAAACCCATTTCGGCGAGCTTGGGATTGCCGACCATGAGATCGCGGGCGATGAGCGCCATCTTGACGGATTTTTCCCATTCGCTGTCGAGCTGCGCGCGGGAGCGGGTCGTCTGCGGCGAATTGTAATCCTTGCCTTCCTTGCAATTTTCCTTCGTCCACTTCAAAGCTTTTTTGTATTCAGCTTGATCGAAAATGCCCTTGTCAATGCGGCGCAGGAATTCCGTCATGTCAATCGTCTCGACGCGCAGGCCCAGATAACTTTCAAAAAACGGCTGGTCCACAATTGAGCCGGCGATGCCCATTGAGACTCCGCCCATGCCGAGATAAGATTTGCCGCGCATCAATGCCACCGACAAACCGGCGCGGGCAAAGCGAAGAATTTTTTCCTGCACGTCGGCGGGAATCGTCTTGTCGGTGCCGTCCTGCACTTCGCGGCCGTAAATGCTGAACGCGGGAATGCCCTTCTGCGAATGTCCCGCCAGCACCGCCGCGAGATAAACCGCGCCGGGCCGCTCGGTGCCGTTGAAGCCCCACACCGCTTTCGGAATGGCCGCGTTCATGTCCATCGTTTCGCTGCCGTAGCACCAGCACGGCGTGACGGTGAGCGACGCCCCGACGCCTTCGCGCGCGAATTTTTCCGCGCACGCCGCCGCCTCGGCCACGCCGCCGATGCAGGTATCGGCGATGACACATTCGACGTGCTTGCCGTTCGGATAGCGCAGACTGGAGGAAATCAGTTTCGCGGCGGACTTGGCCATGTCAATCGTTTGTTTTTCGAGCGACTCGCGCACGCCGCCGAGGCGCCCGTCAATTGTGGGCCGGATGCCGATTTTGGGAAGCGCGCCGTTGAAGAGAGATAGTTTGTTCATGTGAATAATCGTTGGTTAGCTGTCGTTTAATAATGGCAAACCGGCCGTTGCGCGTAAGAACATTCGCATGGACGCGGGCATGAAAAACTTGGACTAATCACAGGTTTTCGCCAGCAAAAACCATTCCGCCGCCGGCCTAGACGGAATGGGCGGAACGGTATGCCGACGGCGACGCCCGGCAGAGCCGTTGAAAAATGCGGCTGAAATACGCCGGGTCCGGCACGCCGACGGCACCGGCGATTTCTTTCACGGAAGCCTGGCTGGTGAGCAAAAGATACTGCGCCCGCTCGATCCGGCGGCGCATCAGATAATCCAAAGGCCGGACGCCGACGACGCGCTTGAACTGGTCGGAGAAATAAGTCGGATTCAACTCCACCACTTTGGCGAGATCGGCCAGCGCGATTTTTTGGCGCATGTGGGCGTGAATGAATTCCTGCACGGCCAGAAACTGCCGCGTGACGCGCGCGTGAACGCCTTCGTGGTTGCGGGCTGATTTCAGAAACTGCGCCACCAGCAGCGTCAAAACGCCGCGCGCTTCAAAACCGTCCAAGGCGCTGGCCGGCGGTCCGGCTTGTTCCGTCAAAGCGGGAAAGCGTTTGTATTCCTCGCGGCCGGGATCGAAGCAGGGAAGTTTGCGGTTGGGATAAATTTTTTCCAGCCGCTGGAACAGCGTCAGCGCCTCGGCGGGAGCTTCGCGCTGATATTCGCAGTCCAGCAGCGAGAACAGGTCAATGCCCGTGGGCAGTCGCGCGGCGAAATGCAGATGATAATGATTGAAATGGCTGGAACAGGAACAGTCGTGGACGGTAAACGCCGGAACCAAATGCCATTGGCCGGGCCGCAGGAAAAATTTACGTCCGTGATGCCGCACCACCGCCCGTCCGTCGAGAATGAGCCACAGGCGGGAAAATGGACTGATCACATTTTTGAAATTCCACCAGCGGCCCGCCTCGGTGCGCTGCACCGCGAGGACTTTCAGGTCCAGGGAATTCAGCAGTTCGTGATTTAAGGTGGAAATCATGCCGGTTTCTATAGTCAACCGTAGCCGGTCGGCGGAAATTTTTCGAGGCTGATTTTTTCACAAACCGGCCGGCTTGGAAAACATTCAATTCCCGCACTGGAAAATGTCAAACCGGTTTGTTAGACTAAACACCACAATGAATTTTCTCGCGCGCACATGGGTTGGCGAGTGGCTCACCGGACTGGGCCGCATCGCCGTGATGTCGCGCGACGCCGTGATGTCGCTGCTCACGTTCAAGGTGACGTGGAAAGATCTGCTTTACCAAATTTATTTCATCGGCATCAAGTCGCAGTCGGTCGTGCTGGTCACCGGCGGTTTCACGGGCATGGTGCTGACGGCGCAAACTTATTTCCAATTCCACAAAGTCAAAATGGACACGGCCACGCTGGCGGTCGTGGGCGTCTCGATGTGCAGCGAACTCGGCCCGGTGCTGACGGCGCTGATGGTGTCGGGCCGCGTCGGCGCGGCCATCGCGGCGGAAATCGGCACGATGCGCGTGACCGAGCAGATTGACGCGCTGCGGACCCTGGCGACGCATCCGGTGGATTATCTCGTCGTGCCGCGCCTGCTCGCCTCGCAAATCGCGCTGCCGCTGCTGACGATTGAATCCATCGTGCTCGGCATCGGCTCCGGCTACCTCGTCGGCGTGCATCTGCTGGGCATTGATCCAACTTATTTGTGGTTCAACATGCTGAAATACACCGGCAACCTTGATTTGGAAATCGGCCTAGTGAAATCGTTCGTCTATGGCGGCATCATCGCGCTGGTCGGCTGCTACAAAGGCATGACGTGCGGCATGGGCGCGGAAGGCGTGGGCCGCGCGACAACCGAAGCGGTGGTATATTCGTCCATCGCCATTCTCATCAGTAACTTTTTCCTGACGCTCGTCTTGCAGCGCATCGCGCAAATGCTGTTATGATCGAAGTGCGCCAGCTTAAAAAAAGTTTCGGTTCGCAACTGATTCTCGACGGCGTGGACCTGAAAATTGACAGCGGCCAGTCCGCCGTCATCATCGGGCGCAGCGGCGGCGGCAAAAGCGTTTTGCTGAAACACCTCATCGGCCTGCTCCAGGCGGACGCCGGCGAAGTTTTGGTGGACGACGAAAACATCACCTGGATGAACGAGCGGCAGCTCTTCCATGTGCGCGAAAAATTCGGCATGGTGTTCCAGGGCGCGGCGCTGTTCGATTCGATGACGGTGGCGGAAAACGTGGCGTTCCCGCTGGTGCGCAAGAAAAAATACACGGCGGCGGAAATTGAAAAGCGCGTCGTGGCGGCGCTCGAAATGGTGGACCTGCCCGGCACGCAGAAAAAAAAACCGGCGGAGCTTTCCGGCGGCATGAGGAAACGCGTCGGCCTGGCGCGGGCGATTGTTTACGAACCGCAGATTCTGCTTTACGATGAGCCGACGACGGGGCTGGATCCGATTGTTTCGGACAGCATTGACAAACTGATCATCCGCGTGCGCGACCAATTGAAAGTCACGTCGGTCGTGGTGACGCACGACATGCGCAGCGCGCGGCGCGTGGGCAACCAGGTGTTCATGCTGCACGAGAAAAAAATTTACGCCAGCGGCCCGCCGGAGGAATTTTTCGCGTCGGCGGACCCGATTGTGCGGCAGTTTGTGGACGGCGTGGCGGACGCGAAAGAAATTATTTTTTAGACCATGGAAAAATCACGATTGGAAACGAAGGTCGGCCTGTTTGTGTTCGTCGGGCTGGCGCTGCTGGCGGTGCTGATGATCCAGTTCAGCAAAGGCACCAGCCTGTGGCGCGGCACCTACACGCTCAAGCTGCACACGGACAACGTCGGCGGCCTCAAGCAGCAGTCCGCCGTGCTGCTGGCTGGCGTGCCGGTCGGCACCGTCCAGGCAATCCAGCTCGCGCCCGACGGCAAGAGCGTCATCATCCGGCTGCAGATTTACAAAGATTTTCCGATCTACCACGACGCACGGTTTGTCATCGAGTCCGCCGGTTTTCTCGGTGACCAGTTTGTGTCGGTGATCCCGACGGCGAACACCGAGCCAAAACTGGCCGATGGCGCGGACGTGAGTTGTCAGGAGCCGTTCAATATACAAGAGGTCGCCCGCAGCGCGGCGGGTTTCATCCAGCGCATTGACGAGACGGCGAAAAAACTCGACGCGTCCGTGACGGATTTGCGGGCGCAGGTGCTCAACGCGCAGACGCTCGCCAATTTTGGCGTGGCGGTGACCAACATGCGGGCCGTCACCGAACAGGCGCTCGACGCGGTGAAGAACATCAACGGCCTCATCGCCACCAACGGCGCGAAGGTCGGCATCGCGGTGAGCAACGCCGTGCTGTTCTCGGCCAAGCTCGATGGCCTCGCGGATTCGGCGCAGGCGGTGCTGAATACCAATGGCGCAAACCTGACCGTCGCCACCCGGAACATTGACGACATCACCCTCACCGTGAAACAGCTCGCGGACGATTTGCAGGCGGGCAAGGGCCTCGCCGGCGCCGTGCTGCAAAATCCGTCGCTGGCCACGAATTTCCAGGCCATCGCTTCCAATCTCGCCATCACCAGCAGCAACTTGAACCGCCTCGGTCTTTGGGGCATCTTGTGGTCGCACAAACCGCCCGACACCAACGCGATCACCACCGTCCACCCCAACCACCCGCGCCCATGAGTTCGCTTTGGCCCATTCGCATTTTATTTCTCTCGCTGTGCATCATTGCCGGCTATGCCGTCAGCCAGGCGGCCGAATATGTCAGCATCCAATATAACGGCGTGTTTGGCATGATGGTCGGTTTCGGCTTCGGCGGACTGCTCATCGCCGTGGACGAGATGCTCAAGGGTTTTTCCCTCCGCGCGTTTTCGGCAACGACGTTTGGCCTGCTGCTCGGTTCGCTGGTGGCGTTTCTTGTGGATCATTCCGGTTTGTTTGACAACGCCAGTGCCGAGTCGCGCTGGCTCATCCGCCTGAGCCTGTTTCTCGGTTTTGGCTATATCGGCATCGTGCTGGCCATGCGCAGCAACAAGGAGGATTTCTCGCTCATCATTCCCTACGTCCGTTTTACGCGCCAGAACGAGCCGGACAATTTGCTGCTGCTCGACACCAGCGTCATCATTGACGGACGCATCGCGGACCTCATCGAAGCCCGTTTCATTGAGGGCCTGGTCATCGTCCCGCGTTTCGTGCTGCTGGAACTGCAGCAGATCGCCGACTCCGCCGACGACAACAAACGCGCCCGCGGCCGGCGCGGCCTCGAAATGCTCAACCGCCTCCAGCACAATTCCAAGGTCGAGGTCCGCATCCACGACGGCGATTTTCCCGAGGAAAAAGGCGTGGACGCCAAGCTCGTCCGCCTGGCCCGCAACCTGAACGCCAAGCTCTTCACCAACGATTTCAATCTTGCCAAGGTTGCCGCCCTGCAAAAGGTCGCCTGTGTCAACCTCCACGAAATCGGCCAGCTCATGAAAGCCGCGCTGCTGCCCGGCGAAATCATCTCCATCAAAATCGTCCGCGAAGGCCGCGACAAAGGCCAGGGCATCGGCTATCTGCCCGACGGCACCATGGTCATCGTCAACCACGCCCAGACCCACGTCGGCCAGCAAGTTGAAGCCCATGTCCAAAGCACATTGCAAACCGGTGCCGGCGTCATCGTCTTTGCGGAAATGCGCACCGAAGCCGCCAAATGAATCCCGTCACCATCACCACCGTGCTGAATCCCGCCGAGGCGGGACTCATCTGTTCGCGGCTTGATGCCGCCGGTTTTCATCCCTTCATGCCCGATGAATTTGCCGCGTTGAACACGGACGGCTACACGCTGGCCATCGGCGGCATCCGTATCCAGGTGCCGGAAAACGAAGCCGCCGACGCCGTGGAATTTTTAGCCGCGCCTGCCCAGTGAATTTTTCCCGCCAGCTCCGCCAGTTGAAAAAAATTCTGCCCGGCGAAATTTTTCTCGAACCCGCCACGCTCGAAAAATACGCCGGCGACAAATGGTTCGCCGCGCACCAACCGGACGCCGTCGCCCTGCCCCGCTCGGCAAAATCAGTCGCCACGATTCTGAAGTTCGCGAATAAAAATAAAATTCCCGTCACGCCGCGCGGCGCGGGCCACGGCTACGTCGGCGGCTGCGTGCCGGTGCATGGCGGCATCGCGCTCTCGACGGAGCGCATGAAAAAGATTCTGGATATCAATCCCGCCGATTTCGTCGCCGTCGTCCAGCCCGCCGTCAACACGGCTGAATTTCAAGCTGCCGTGGAAAAACTCGGCCGCTTTTATCCGCCCGATCCGGCGAGCCGCAAGGATAATTCCCTGGGCGGCAACATCGCCACCAATGCCGGCGGCCCGCGCTGTTTGAAATACGGCGTCACCCGCGATTACGTCCTCGGCCTCGAAGTGGTGCTGGCCAACGGCGACATCGTCAAGCTCGGCGGGCGCACGCACAAAAACAAAACCGGCTTCGATCTGCACCGGCTGTTCGTCGGCTCGGAAGGCTTGCTCGGCGTCATCACCGAGGCGACGCTGAAACTGATTCCGCTCCCGCCATTCCGCGCGAATCTCGCCGTCGGTTTCAATTCGATGAATTCGGCGGTGCGCGCGCTACAAGCCATTTTCGCCGGCGGCTTTCTGCCATGCGCGGCGGAACTCGCGGATGAATTCACGCTCGCCGCCGCCGCCAAACGCACCGGCAGCAAGCGATTGCTCGGCTGCAAGGCGCATCTGATTGTGGAGTTGGACGGACAGGAATATTCCGTGCGCCACGAAATCGCTGACGTGGAAAAAATTATCCGCAAACAAAAACCATTGTTCGTCGAGCGCGGCTTCGGCAATGAGCAATGCGAAGCCATTTGGCAGATCCGCCGGGAATTTTCCTACGCGCTCCGCGACACCGGCCTGACAAAATTGAACGAGGACGTGGTCGTGCCGCGCGGAATACTGGAAAATTTATTTAAGTTCGCCGCGACGTTGCAGAAAAAACACGGTTTGCAACTCGCCTGCTTCGGTCACGCCGGCGACGGCAATATCCACACGAACGTCATGGTGGATTACAATTTGCCCGGCGCAAAACTGCGCGCCGAAAAATGTCTGGATGAACTGTTCCGCTGGGTGATTGCGTCCGGCGGCAGCATCACGGGTGAACACGGCATCGGCCTCGCCAAGAAACGCTGGTGGCCGCAGGCGGTTTCCAAGGAATCACAGAAGCTGCATCGCACCATCAAAGCCGCGCTCGACCCGCACGGCATTTTGAATCCGGGGAAATTTATCTAACCGGCGAGAATTTTTTGAGCAGCGATGCGAACGGATTCGACAAGTTCCTTCGGCTTCAAAACTTTCGCGTCGCCGCCCCAGCTCAAGACCCAGCGCTGCACTTCGGCGAGGCTGGACAGCTTCATTTTCAATTCCGCACCGCCGTCTTTCAAATCGCGCAAGGTCTGCGACGGATGCCATTTTTTCTCGCGGATGTAATCGGCGGCGCGCGGATTGAAACGGATGAGCACTTCAAATTTGCCTTCGCCGGCGTGGACACCGAAACTGTCGCGCAGCCGTTTTTCCAGCGAAAATTTCTGCGCGCGCTCGAAAGTTTTTCCGGTCGGCTTGACGGATTGAATCCGCGCGGGAACGAAGGTGCGCAGATCTTTGCGCGCGTGGTCGTAGGCGAAGAGATACCACTCGCCGTTGATGTTCGCCAGATGATACGCGTCCACCAGCCGCTGCTCGGCGGTGTGGCCGGGCTTGCGGTAATGCAATTCCAACTGCTGCCGCTGCGCGACGGCCTTGGCAAGCGTGTCGAATATCTCCAGATTCACAATCGGCTCGGCGCGCGTGCGGAAGGAAATGGTCTGCTCGATGTCGGCGAGGTTCAGCGAAATGGTGTCCGGCAGCGCCTGCTCCATTTTTTTGATCGCGCTCAAGAGCGGTTTCTCGAAGCTCGTGCCGCGATATTGTTGCAACGCTTTTTCCGCGACGACGAGCGCGAAGATTTCGCCCTCGGTGATCTGCATGGTGGGAAACGCGCTGACTTCGGCGGTGTAGCGGAAGCCGTTCCGGGAGAAATCAAATTCCACCGGCAGGTTCAACCGGTCGCGCATGAATTCGATGTCGCGCTGGATGGTCTTCGTGGAGACTTCGGTTTCGCGCGCCAGCGAGGTGGCATTGGGAAAATTGCCCGCCTGCAAGAGCTGGTGAATCCGCAGCATCCGCTCCAGCGGCGGACGGGAATGAAGTGAATCGTGAATCGTGATGCGTGATGCGTGAGCTGTCTGCGAGCGCTTTGTTTCTGAATCACGCATCACGGATCACGCGTCTCTGGCGTCACGAGCCTTTTTCCATCTTGGCCAGAAACTCGTCGTTGGTCTTGAACTTTTTAAGCGCGGCGAGGAGGGTTTCCATCGCCTCGATGGGATTCAAGTCCACCATCGTGCGGCGGAGCTTGCGGATGGCTTCGAGATTTTTCGCCGGGAAAAGTTTTTCCTCTTTGCGCGTGCCGGACTTCGGAATGTCAATCGCCGGATACAACCGGCGGTCGGAAAGTTTGCGATCCAAAATCAGCTCCATGTTGCCGGTGCCTTTGAATTCCTGGAAAATCAATTCATCCATGCGCGAACCGGTGTCCACCAGCGCCGTCGCGAGAATCGTCAGCGAGCCGCCGTTCTCGATTTTGCGCGCGGAGGCGAACATCTTGCGCGGGATTTCCAGCGCGCGGGCGTCCACGCCACCGGACATCGTGCGGCCGCTGCCGCTGTGAACGCTGTTGTAAGCGCGGGCCACACGGGTAAGCGAATCGAGCAGCACAAAAACATCCTTGCCGGATTCCACGATGCGGCGGCAGCGCTCAATCATAAAACGCGAAAGGCGGACGTGCGTGTCCAAATCCATGTCGTTCGACGAGGCGACAACTTCAGCCTGCACCGAGCGCTGGAAATCGGTGACTTCTTCCGGGCGCTCGTCAATCAGCAGCACCATCGCATGGACATCGGGATGGTTCGTGGTGATGGCGTTGCAAATCTGCTTGAGGATGGTGGTCTTGCCGGTGCGCGGCGGCGCGACGATGATGCCGCGCGTGCCTTTGCCGATGGGCGTGACAAGGTCAATCACGCGCGTCTCCAAAAGTTCCGGCGTCGTCTCCAGCTTGAATTTTTCAATCGGGTCAATCGTCGTCAGGTTCTCAAAGCGCACGGCCTTGGTGTATTCCTGAAACGACATCGAGTTGATCTTGTCCACGGATTTGAGCTGCGGGCTGGTGCCGCGATGCGGCGGCTGCGTGGCGCCCTCGACAAAGCTGCCCTCGCGCAGGAAGCTGCGGCGGATGGTGTCCGGCGTCACGAAAATATCCGTGGGCTTGGGATGGAAATGGTTTTGCGCCGTGCGCAGGAAGCCGAAGCCTTTCTCGGAGATTTCGAGATAGCCGGCACCGTAGTTGGCGTTGGGCGATTTGTCGCCGTTGGCTTGCGTGTCGCTCATAAAAAATGTTGTGGCCGAAAGTTGAAAAGCCTTCCGAAAATGTGATGGAAAGTGAACTTTGGAAAACGTCGGCAACACCAAATGCCGCCGACTGAAACCTTCGACGAAAGATTAATTACGCGGAAACCCCTTAAAAAGCAACAAGTATTTTTAGCCGCAAAACCAAAGGCGCGCAAATTCCGGGAGTCTGCGCGCCTTGAAATCGAATCAAATCCGTCAGCCGCCCACTTCCGCGCGGGCTTCCGCCGCGAGCGCGGTGCTCAAATAACGCTCGCCCGTCGAGCAGGCGATGGTCACGATGATTTTGCCCTTGTTTTCCGGGCGTTTTGCGACTTCGATGGCGGCGATGACATTCGCGCCGGTCGAGATACCGACGAGAATTCCCTCTTCTTTCGCGAGCCGGCGCGCCATCGCAAACGCGTCGTCGTTGCTCACCTGAACAGCTTCGACAATCTGCGGATTTCCCGCGCTGTCTTTCAGGTGCAGATTTTTCGGAACAAAGCCGGCACCGGTGCCTTGAATCTTGTGCGGGCCGGGCTTGACCGGCTGGCCGGCGAGCGTCTGCGAAATGACCGGAGAATCTTTCGGCTCCACCGCGATGGCTTGGAACGACGGCTTCTTCGGCTTGATAAATTCCGTGACGCCGGTGATGGTGCCGCCGGTGCCGACGGCGGAAATGAGAATGTCCACCTTGCCGTCCGTGTCTTCCCAGATTTCCACGCCCGTGGTCTTCGCGTGGATGGCCGGGTTCGCCGGATTTTCAAACTGCTGCGGAATCCACGAGTTCGGCGTCTCTTTCGCCAGCGCTTCGGCGCGGGCAATCGCGCCTTTCATGCCTTCCGCGCCGGGCGTCAAAACGAGCTTTGCGCCGAGCATCGCCAGCAACGTGCGGCGTTCGAGCGACATCGTTTCCGGCATCGTGAGAATCAGCTTGTAGCCTTTGGCCGCCGCGACGAACGCCAGCGCGATGCCGGTGTTGCCGCTGGTCGGCTCGATGATGACGGTGTCTTTTTTCAACACGCCGCTTTTTTCGGCGGCTTCAATCATCGCCGCGCCAATGCGATCCTTGACACTGCTCAACGGATTGAAAAATTCACACTTCAGAAGAATTGTGGCGTCCACTCCGGCGGTGACCTTGTTTAATTTGACCAGCGGCGTGCGGCCGACGGTCTCGACGATGTTGTTGTAAATGCGTCCCATAATTTTATTTGATTGTTTGGTTTAGCTGCGCGTTCGGAAATCTTGGCGAAAAGAAACCGGCGGGCAAGTTTTTTAATTCGCGATTCGTCCTCGGCCTCGTTCTCGTTCTCGTTCTCGAATTATTTTTCGATTGCGAGGACGAGAATGATTTTTGAAAACAATAAGTCCCGGTCCAACCTTGCGGTCAGACCGGGACAAATGGGGGATGGGAGTTCGCCAATCTCTCTTTCCCGAGCCGGCATTAGGCGC
>Ga0182030_10013053_pt1 | contig 16573 bp, 12 predicted proteins | sample 812S3MmetaG_FD_121299 | JGI IMG/M metagenome (GOLD analysis project Ga0182030, IMG submission 121299) | Permafrost microbial communities from Stordalen Mire, Sweden - 812S3M metaG (Illumina Assembly) | ecosystem: Environmental > Terrestrial > Soil > Wetlands > Permafrost | place: Sweden...
TCGCCGAAAAACGGACCTCGCACCGCCGGAATGCTGCTGTGCGGGTTGGGATGCAGATCGGCGACGATGAATTTCGGCCCATCGCCCGGCTGGGCGAATGCGGCGGTGGCGACTAGAACGAACGCTAAGGCCCGCATAGGTGTACTCCTCGTAGGACATGCTTTAGCTTGTCCAGCTTGTCCAAAGGCGAACTGGACAAACTGAATCATGTCCCACCGCAGCTTAGTTGACTAACATGACACGATCTTTCCAGAAGTTGGCCTTCTGGCTGGTGGGGTCGACCACCGTGACCTGGCAATCGTATTTTCCCGGGGGCAGCTTGCTGAGCGCCAGACTGAAGCGCATGGAGACCGCCTTGGACTTGGGGTCCATGCCTTCCGTGACAGCCAGGGGCGGCGTTTCGAAGGCCTTGCTCTGGCCGCGATAGAAGGTGACGAAGGCCACCAGCGGGCGCTGCGTGTCCGCGCCTTTCTCATACGCCTGCAGGAAGACGTAGAGATCCTTGCTCTTGCTGAATACGTTGTTGATGCTGGGCATCAGCTTGATGCCATCCTGAATCAACGGATTCACCGATGGGCCCTTGTCCTGATTCTTGGAAGTGAACAGCGCGTCGGTCTTCATATTGATGCGCTGGCTTCCGAGCACCACGGAACTCATCGGAACCTTAGTCGCCTCCTTATTCAGGTTGGGGATGACGAAGTTCTTGATGTAAGTGCCGATGCGGCCCGTTTCGTCGTCGCGCGCCAGCACCTTGATGATGTATTTGCCGGGCAGCAGCACCAGGTTGGTATCCCATTCGAGCGGCTGCTTCTGGAGCTGCGCGGCCGTCTCGCCGGAGAGTTTCTGGTCGACGTGATCCTTGATATTACCCACCGTGGAACCGTACTCATCTTTGATTTCGCCGATCAGATCGATGGTGGTGCGTTCGGCGCCGCCTTTGCGGGCCAGCGCCAGCTCGCTGCCGGGGATCTTCATGGCGATCCCGGTGAAGTACTCGGCGGAATTCAGCTGGAAGTAGTTCACCTGCAGGGACAGGTCGATCTCGGTCATCGGATCGCCCGCCATCAGGGCGTCCTGCAACTGACGGTCCTTATCGGAGGAGGTGAACTTCTCCCAAGTCTTGTTGGCGAAGTAAACCTGGCGGTAGTCCAGCTTGGCGGTGGCATCCTCCTTGAGCGAAATCTTGATGCGCCGCATTTTTCCATCGAGCTTGGCATTAGTGGTGTTGTAGCCGATCAAATAGTAGTTGGAGACCGACGCTTCGGCCATCTCGATGCCCATCGAAAGGTCGTTGTTGTCGAGCAGCGCCTTGCCGCCCGTGTCGGTGGCCAAAGCGTACATGGTGTCCTGCGACGCCTGGAAGCGGGTGGTCTGAGCCATGGCGCCGGAGCCACTGAACATGGCCGCACCGCCGGGCGAACCCTGCGTCGCGTTGCCCATGGGAGCCAGCGCTACCAGGCCGCGCGCGTCGATAGCGTAGAACACGGTGTTGGCGCGGATGGCGGCATTGGTGGTGGCCTGGAACTGCGCCTGGTTGTCGATCCCATTGAGCTGGAGTCCGCTGGAGAAGTAAATCAGGACCTTCTTCTCATTGAGCGAGCCCAGCATCTTCACCGCCGTCTGCAACGCGGCAAGCTGGCGGTTAGTATTAAAGAGATTGAACTCGCTATCGTCTTCGCCGAAGGACGACCCGGTATCGGCGGCGTCGGCATCGGTATTGAGGTCGTCCAGACCCTGATCGGCGATGGCCATTTTGTTGACGGCCATCAGCAGTTCGTCGCGTTTGTCGGTGAAGTCGACCAGCACGCGCGTCGCCTCGCCATCGTACTTGATGATGGCCATCAGGTCGGCGCCCTTCATCTGCTTGCCGATGAACTTCTCGGCCGCATCGAAGGCGCGAAACTGATCCGTGGGAGGCATGCTGGTGAGGTCGAAGTACAACACCAACAGTCGGCGATCGCGGTACTTCAGGTCGCCCGGTGTCTCCGGCATGATTTCGGTCCGCGTCAGGGCTTCGACCTTGGGCTTTTCTTTTTCGGCGGTGATGGGGGCCGCTTTGGGGACGTCGAGCGACGGCAGGACATTGTCTTCCATCTTTTGGTAGTCGCAGAAGTTGATGACTTGCGGCACGTTGTCTTCGGTGACGACGAAGTCCTTGGCGGTCAGACCTTCGATGGGCTTGCCGTTCTTATCCTTGACGGTGACGGCTTCCATCACGGTGTTGATGTTGGCCGTGAAGTGGGCCGGTCCGCCGGTGGGCTGCACGGCCTGCTGCGGATTCGCCTGTTGCGGTTTCTGTTGAGGCAGCAGAGTGCTTGCCGCCAGTATGGTGAGAAGCAGAGCAAAGGGAATGGTTCGCATAGTTAGAACGTCCATCTAAAGGTGGCTGACAGGGTACGCATTCCGCCCGGGGAAGTATAGGTTCCGAACAGACTCGATACCGCGGGATTGAAACTGCTATAAACGCCCCAATTGCTTGGGTGATTCAGCACGTTGGTGGCGGCGACCGTCAGGCTGTATTTGTCTTGGAAAGACCGCTGCATGGAGCCGTTCATAGAAAATTGGTTTGGGCCGTACAGTGAGTTCCGTCCCACGTCTCCGAACTGGCCTGTGAGGGGCGCTGCAAATGCCGCGGGATTGAGGAAGTGTCCTCCGGTTCCGCCATACACGTCTCCACCAACGTACTCGGGGCGCAGAACTGAGGCAAAATTGCCTTGCGCCGGTATAATCCTGTTGACGTAAATCGGCGTGAACGGCGTGCCGCTGCCGACAGTGATGTTGGTGAGGAAAGTCCATCCCTTGATAATGAGGCCTCGCCAGCCGCTGAGCAGCGCGCCGCCATGCACTCCCACACCGGTGCTGTATTGCATCTGCGCGGTGAACAAATGCCGCTGATCGCCTGCGGAAGGCCCACGTTCAGCCGAAAGATTCTGCCAGTTTTGGGCGGTTGAGCCAAGGGACAGCCCCCCGCCACCACCGGCCGCTGAGCCGCCGTAGCTAAGCAGCGAACCCGAATCGTCGATACCCTTCGCATAAGTGTATTGGAAATTGGTGGACATTCCACCGTGGAAACGGCGACGCAGCGATATTTGACCCTGGTTCCGGGTGGAGTTGCCGTTGGACGCCAGATATGTGTATCCCGACAGGCAGGTGGCACAGGGTACCGCGCCGCCCGGTGCGTAGGTGTTCGGTTGGAACTCCTGAAGGGTGCGCGTCCCTCTGACGCCGGCGTATTGCGCGGTCACCAGAAGGGATGCGGTCAGGTTCTGCTGTACCGACACGTAGTAATTCTGCGAATAGCCTACTTTGAGATTGGGATCGACAGCAAATGTATCGGCAGCCGAGGAGACGGACGGACTGAAGCCGTTAGCCAGCGTCAACGGATCCGCGGCGCTATTCTGGACGGCGAGGCTTTTCGAGAATGGCGCCTGCTGGTACATTGCCTGTGCAATGCCCTGGTAAATCGACGTGTTGTAGTAAATGCCGTAGCCGCCGCGCACCACCATGGAGGATCCGAAAATCGGCCGCCATGCGAAGGAGAGGCGCGGTGAGAACTGGTGCTTGTCGGGCTTGAGCAAGGAATCCGGATAGTGGGAACCGGTTAACGAACCGACGGGCTGGGCAGCCGTTACAGGTACCGCCGCCGTGAAACCGGAAGCGATGTCGAGATTCGCCAGGCGCCCGTATGCTTCGGTAAACGGCGACTGGTAATCCCAGCGCACACCCCACTGGAAGGTCAACGACGAACTGACGTTCCAGTTGTCATTGATGTAGAGGTCGTAGAGATTGGAGTGCAGGTACTTATCGGCGTTGCCGTAGGCGATGCTAGCGGAATCCGGGATACCGAAGAGAAAGTCGGCGAAATCGAATCCCGTAGCTTGGCCGCTAAAGCCGAAGCCCCCCCTGCCATTCGACTGCCCGACGGTGCTCAAGTCCTGAATTTTGAAATCTCCGCCGAACTGGAATTGGTGGGGGCGCCGAATGTAGGTAATCTGTCCGCCGAATTGGGGGGTCTGATTGCGAATGAAGTTCTGATTTGCTGGGTCCGAAAGGCCAAAGACATCCGCAAAATTCAAGTTAGGCGGCCCATAGTTCCCTGGACTCTGATCGTTGCCGGTAATGCCTGCTTCCCCGGAGACGTTCTTGCCGATACTGGCGAAGTAAGGGACGACGTGCACCGCGTAACGGGTGTAATCCACCGTGAACTGGCCGTACAAAGTGCGCGTAAAGTTGTGATTGAAAGATGCGTTTCCGTGATAGGCGGTAACCTTGGTATCGTCCAGCCATCCCAACACGTTGGTGTTCTGATTTTCCTGGGTTTGGACCGCGAACAGCATATTCATGCGGTTCTTGTTGTTGATGGGCTTGTTCACGCGCGCGATGAATTGGTCCTGGACTGAGCGCTGGACTGATGGCGCCTGATAGTTGTACTGCACGCCAGGTGCGCTGAATTGCGGTAACGGGAAGAAGTTCAGAAAGGACTTGGCTTGGGGGCTGATTTCATTGGCTGGGATCACGTTATTGGGAACCGGCACACCGGTGTTCGGGTCGGTGATCACGATGGGGGCACCCGCGGCGTTCGTTACCTGCGAAAAGTCACCTCCGCGCTCCGCCAGGGTCGGCATGGTGAGTTGGTTGTTGCTCGCCGTGCGATTACGCGTGGTCTGGTATTGCAGGTAGAACTGGCCATTCCAACGGAACAGGTGAGGAATCCATAGCGGCCCGCCCACAGAGCCGGAGAGAACGAAGCGGGTGTAAGGCGTGCGCGGCGTGTCCTGGCCCGTCAAGGAGTAGTTACGGGCATCCAGATAGTCGTTGTCGAAATTCTTGAACGTGATATCGCCGTTGAAGAGGGAACGCGGACCCTTACGCCCGTTGCCGATGGCGCGGCGTTCGATGCCGTTGCTGGTGCTGCCATTCACCACGAAGGCGTCGGAGGAGCTCTGCGCTTCCGCGATGTTGGGCGCAGCGGAAGTGGCAGCTCCCCCGGCAGGAGCAGCGTCGCCCGAAGCGTTCACATCGGTGCGCTGAAAGCCCTGTTGCGGAGTCGCCGGCGCAGCGCCCTTCTTACCCTTAGCGGGCGCGGCGGCAGGTGTGGGATTGGTGAGGTGGGGCGTGGCGGGTGGCTGATTGCTTGCCGTCGCGGGTGCAGTGCCGGAAGCTGCGGGCGCACCGGTTGCCGGAGTGGAGGGCGCCGGTTGTGCCTGCGTGCTCGGCTTGATCTGGTCCATTGACAACATCTTTAATTCCCACTCCGCGCCGGGCGCGCCGGCGGCGACCCCGATGTCCTTACTGGCGGGGGCAAAGGTCAGCATCTCCACCTGGACTTTCCAGACACCGTCTTCCAGATCCGGAAACGTGTACATGCCGGCCTCGTCGGTGACCGTGACTACCTTCTTGTCTTCTTTGGTGGCTGTTACCGTTGCTCCGGGGACTGCTATGCTGCCGAATTTGACGATTCCGTGATGCTCCGACGCGGCCAGGCTGAATACTGCCAGACAGGCAACGGCACAAAATCGCAAGCGGCGAGAAATCGCCTTCAGTTCCATCGGTAGTCTCGCTCCTTCACCGTATTCCAAATCATATCCGTTGGTAGACTAAGTTGGCGCGCACAGGGAGCCAACGGTTACTTAATTCTCTGTTGGGACCTTCTCGGCATGATCGATCACCAGGATGTCCGCCGGGTTCTTCTTGGCCTCAAGCTTTAAGCCGAAGCTATTTTGCAGTGCCTGCACGAGCGTCGGGAGTGGTTCTGCGGCGCTATCGGCCGCGGGTTGTCCTCCACCGGGCGGAGGTGGGGCGCCGGATGCAGCTTGCGCCATTGCCATACCCGCACCAACTTTTCCCATCGTCTCGCTGTCGTCGGGTGCCCAGGATAAGTCGAACTCATAAGTGCCCTTGAGGTCGGTAAGGTCGATGACTGGACGGTCTGTCAAGTTAGAGATCATATTGCAAAGGCGCGTGATCGTCCCGTTTCCCATCAACTGCCTGCGATTCATTCCCATTTGGATGCGCATGGCCCCCGCTGGCATGGGGCCGCGAGCCATGGATCCACCCGGCCCTGGCGGGGGAGGCGGAATCGGCTCGTTCCCCGACGCCGGCGGAGGCGGAAGCTTGTCGGGGTCAATTTCTTTCAGCGTCACTCCGCCTTTGGCCACGGAGAGCGTGTATACCGCCATCTGCTTGGACTCGCGGTGCAGAGTGAGCTTGAACCGCTCCGCCAGCAGACGCTGCAGCATCAAGCCGACTTGCGACTTATCGGATCCTTGCGGGATGGTTGCGATGACGTCGTAATGTTCGCCGTCCAGCCATTGCGGCCCTTCCACCTGGTAATCTTTCACGTCGTAAGCACGCGCGATCAGATTCTTGAGCGTCACGCCCTGATAGTCGACCCGTCCGGGATCTTTCGAAACGGGTAAGCTGCCGAACCGAAACATCACAGCTCCGTTCGGCAGCGGGGCGGAGACTTTCACTGACGCCACTTCGAAAGCCGGCGCCGGCGCGTCGGTCTGCGCGAGTGCCGCGCCCGCGGCTGCCAGCATCAGACTCACTCCTGCCATCGTTCGCATGGTTAGTTCTCCACCGGCGTCTTTTCGGCACGCTCGACTACAAACATGTCGGCTGCACTCTTGCGGGCTTCCAGCTTGAGCCCCAGTTTCTCGTCGAGCGCCTGGGCGAGGGTTTGGGTCGGTTCGGGAGCATTGCGCGGACCGTCGGGCCCCGGCCCACCCAGTCCACCGCCCGGTCCACCGCCGGGGGGCATCATCCTCGCTCCATCCATGCTGTCGGGCATCCAAGTGATATCTACGTCGTAAGTTTGGTTAAGTTCCGTCCGATCCAGCACCGGGCGTGCCATTTGGCGGGTGAGCGCATCGGCCAACTGCGTCATGGTCATTTGGCCGGCCAGGCTAATGCCGTTGGGCCACATTCTCATGCGAACTCCAGGTCCTCTTCCCATGCCTCGCGGCTCGCCCGCCGGCGGCTCATCGGGAAGGGCGACAGGGGTGTCTACTTCTTTCATCTTCAGGCCGTTTTTTCCCACCACCAGCGCGAACAAGGGCATCTGCTTGGTTTCGCGATGAAACACCATCTTGAAACGGTCCGCCAGCAGCGTCCGCATCATCAGCGCGGACTGCTCCTGGGTAGTGCCCCGCGGCATCGTGGCAATCAGGTCGTAGCCCACGCCATCGATCCAATCCGGTCCTTCTATCTGGAACTCCTTGAGGTTATAAGCCATCTGAACTAAGAGTTTCAGGGTCACGTTGGTGTATTTAAGTCTGCCCGGATCGGTGGAGCCCGGGCCCCCCTCCATCCGCCGCATGATTTGCCCCATGCTGCCAGGCGATGCGGTAAGTTTCAACGACGCCGCTTCAAACGACAATGGCGCGGTTTGCGCAGATGCCGTGTACGATGCGAAAATCATCAGGCTGCTTCCCACTGTGGTTCGTAACATTCTTCGTTCTCCTTTCGGCACAGTGGGGTCACCCGTTCACACGAATCGTCGACTAAACCTCGTCGGCTAAACCTCGTCGACTAAACCTCGTCGACTAAACGCCGGGGTGCAAACCGCCTCTGTGTTTTGACGATATTGCTTCCGAAAGGATTGGAACTTCCCGAAGTTTGGTCCGATTTTGGTATTTTGCTGAAAATGAACGCATTTATGACGATACCCGCCCTCCCCACTAGCGCAATGGCATCCCGAGCTCATCGCGGCCTGAATTCTGTCTTATCTTTAGACGCCGATTCCCCCGCAAACTTGCAGACAAAATTGCACAAATCTACGAATTTCTTAGTTTCCGTAGGCACACCAGGGGGAAACGCCTGAAGGCGGATTGCGGACATGCCATATTGCAGTCCCGTAGGGGGGAAGTTCCGGAGAGTCAATTCTCGACGGGAATCTTCTCGGCGCGTTCCACGATCATGACTTCGGCGGGGACTCTCTTTTGGTCGATTTTGATGCCAACCTGGTCATTCAGGATCTGGATTATCATGCCGATGGCGTCTTCGCGGTCGGACGGTGTCTGCATCGCGGCGGCGGACATGTCGATGGTGAAGTCCCAGGCGCCTGCGAGGCCGGTCTGGTCCACCACCACACCTTGCAAGGGGGACGAAGCCATTTCGGAGAGTTGCGAGAGCGTAACGTGTGTGAACGCCACCAGGAGCCCTTTGCCTGTCGGCTTCACCTCCATTTCCCCATCGCCTTCAGACGGCTTCAGTTTGTGTCCGTTCTTGCCCACGGTGACCACATAGGCCTGCATTTCTTTGGTTTCGCGGTGGAAGGCCAGCTTGAAGCGGTCAGTCAGCAGGGTTTGCATCATCAGGCGCAGGCGCTCGGGGGAAGTCGCCTCGGAAGTCCTGGCCACGATGTCGTAGCGGTTGGAATCGAGCCAGACGGGCCCTTGTACCTGGATGGCTTGCATATGATAGGCCCACTGCATTACGCCTTTGAGGGAAGTGTTCAGGATGGTGACCCCTCCCGGCGTCGGCGTAATGAAATTCGGCCGCATGCGCATGCCTTCCGAGCTGGGCGGGCTCACTTTTACGGACGCCACTTCAAAGGCCGGGGGCCCCGACTGGCTGAGTGACTGGCTGAACGCTACGCTCACGGCGGTAATCATAAGGAAGGCTGCACGCATTTCGTCCGTCTGCTCCTCTGAGGAGATGACGACGGCAGATGCCGGTTATTGCAAGCACTCGAACTCCCCAGTCAGCTCTGCTCCGGAGGGGCCGTGAGGAAATAGCCTGTTCAATCCGTGGCGACCGCTCCCTTTGGTCGCGGCCCAGTATCGGGATAGCGCGTGCCCGAGCCGCGACTAAAAGGAGCGGTTGTTCCTTAACAGTTCCTTAGTCTATTTGGGCGGGAGGGGCGGCCGATCGGTGACTGTGTAGTCGGACGGGACCTGGAAGAGGGCGGGATCCTGCGCTGCCCGCACGATGTTGGTGAGCTGATACGTCGTATCGCCGAATCGCGGATCGGAACTGATGCTCTTCACCACCACCTGCAGATCGTTCGAGAACCAGGTTTCATCCACTAACTGCAGCTCGCGGTCGTTGCCGATCGCGCCGGCCGGAATGGTGCGTATCTTGCGCGTTCCGGTGGCCATCACGCCATTCACTTCCCGATCGCCCAGCCGCTCGATCGCAACCGGTTTAGCCCCCGGCCCTTCCGGATTGTTGCCCATGAGCACCATGATCTTCCCCTTGGCCACCGACACCGAGCCGCTGTTCATTTCCGCCGGGATGGAGCTTCTGTGGGCTGTCTTTTCGGCACGGTTGAGGACCGCCACGTGGTGGGCCACCGGGTCCATGATGACCGCAGTGGTTCTGTTGTCGAAGGTCTGCTCGACGCGCGTGCGCCCCTGGTCGTCGCGGAAGAGTTGATTGCTGTCAGAACTCTCGATCTTCGTGCCGTTGGCCAACATTTGCACGGTGCGGCGCGTTTCCGTGGCGGAGAACGGCTTGCCGGTAACATTGAGCAGCCCCATATGGCCGTCCGGTCCGACCATTCCGGCTATTACCGGCTCGGAGCCCAGTCCGCTGCCGACTCCCCTGAAGTCGTACTGCTCGAAGTGGACGTCGTGCTTCACTTGCGGTTGTGGCGGCTGCTGCGCGAAGGCGGCGGATGCGGCGAGCGCAATGGCCCAAAACAAAGTGTTCATTGGCTGCTCCTATCGGAAACGTCGAAAGCGACGGGCCGGATGGCTCGCGGGCGGCCATCCTGGCTGACCATCACGTCGGCCCGCATGGTGCCGGTGGGGTCGGTGGCGGGAAAATGGAATCCGGCGGCGATCAGTTCGGTGACGGGAACTTGCTCCTGTACCACCATGACCCGCTCGTACGGCTCCAGCGGCGCGGTATACGGAATGGTGTAAAAGGCCTGCGATTCGACGGACGGCGCGGCGGGCTTCGGTGTGGGCCGCAGCAGGATCGCCCCCACGAGGAGCGATGCGGCAAGCGCTGCGCACATCGCGAGTATGCGCGTGGGCCGGCGGCGATGGGCGCGGTCGAACTCCGCCATGACGGCAGCTTCCAGGCCATCCGGAGGGGTGACCGCCGCCACGCGCGCCGCCAGATGCCGCCGGGCTGCTTCCATTTGCGGGTCGTTCATATCGAACACCTCACCTTACTCTGCAACTTACGTTGCAGCAATTCGTGGGCGCGGTGCAGGCGCGACCAGATGGTTCCCACCGCGCACCCCAGCACCGACGCGGCCTGCTCGTTACTCATCTCTTCCATATCGCAGAGAATCACTGCCTCTCGATACCGTTCCGGAAGAGTGGCGATCGCTTTCCACAACTCGTCGGCATCCTCGGAGCCGGCGATTTCGGCTGGTATCGCGGCTCCCGCCGCAGTCTCGTTCAAGGGCAACCATCGTTGGTCCTCCCGCCTGCGACGCCGAAGCATCTGGCGGGCCACTCCTCCCAGAAATGCCGGCAGATCGCCGCGTTCCGGGTCAAACGCAGCCGGATGATGGACCAGCCAGACAAAGACCTCCTGCGTGACCTCGCCGGCCCGCTCACGGTCGCCAGTCATATACAAGGCGAAGCGGAACACCGTAGCGTGATGAGTCTGGTAAATCGCTGAAAACGCGTCTCGATCGCCGTTTCGAAAGCGGTCCACCAGCTCGCGATCGCTCGAATCCTTCACAGGTTCTATGACTCTGATTGCCGCGGGAACCTCCGGAACTTCCAATTCTTTGAGAAATGCCGGTAGGGTCCGCCACATACGAATGTGCGCTTCCAGATTACCTTGTTGGCCATCGTGTCCGCCCTGCCGGCCGCGCCGGCCCAACAGGGGACTGCCAACGCCATCGTCGCCAAAATTCCCAGCGTGAACATGCCCTCCTCAGTGATCTTAGCGATATCCGGGAGCAACGGCGCTCCCGGGCGGACCTTCACGATTCCGGTGACGCTGGCGCTGGGCGGCACTGTCGCGCCGGGCTGGTTTCAAATCGATCTTACCTTCGACTCGACGAAACTCACGTTCGTGTCGGCCAGCGCGGGGGCGATACTGGCTAGCGCCGGTCTGGGCTTGTCGACGGCTGTGGTGTCGACGAGCGACGTGCGGCTCTCCACCACGGGCACGAGCCAGAACGGCATCGCTAGCGGCGTGGTGGCTTACGTTAGCTTCACATTGACGGGATCGTTCGGCACGGGGGGCACGACGGTCGGCCTGGTGAACTGCATGTCAGCCGACCCATCGGTAAATCCATTGTCGACCGGCTGTACGGCCGGAACGATCGGGTCTTTCACTTGCGATGTCAATGGCGATGGCAAGGTCGGAGTGGCTGACGTCCAGACGATGATTCAGGAAGCGCTCGGCGTGGTGGCGGCAGTCCACGATATGAATGGGGACGGCGTGGTGAATGTGGCGGATATTCAAGCCGTGGCGAGCGCGGCGATGGGACGAAGCTGCCTGAATTGAAATCTGGGGACGGCTCGCCGAGGACCCATGAGGTCCGCGCAATGGGCGTTGACTTAAGGCCGTTGCCGTCCGGAGTTTGTCGGCGGGCCGACGTGGCGCAGGCTTCAGCCGTCTTCAGCCTGCCGGGCTCGGCACTCTTGCCGGGCCTCTTCTTCGTGCGCGAAGAGCGCCGAGATGAGTCTCGGCGCGGCAGACACGAGTGTCTGCGCCACGTCTCTCGGCGAAAGTGGGTCCGCCCCACAAATCCCTGAATTACACGTCGCGGCACGCCGTCTCCCGCCGATCGGTGACACGGTGTACAATCCGAAGTCATGCACGTACCGCTGACTCCGATCCGTTGCCTCTACCGGGCCACCGACCTCTATTGCAGGAAGATGGGAATCGTCGACGGGGCTGACCGCTTCACCTACGGCGAGTTCGGCGAGCGCTGCGAACGGCTGGCGGCCGGTCTCCTTTCGCTCGGCGTCAAACCGGGCGACCGGGTGGCCTACCTCAGCTTCAACAATCACCAACTCCTCGAAGGATATTTCGGTGTGCTATTGGCCGGGGCGATGGTCATGCCGATCAATGTCCGCCTCACCCCCTCCGAACTTACAGCGATCATCCAGCATGCCGAACCGCGCGTTCTGATTTACGAGAGCGACTTCCGGCCGGTGGTGGAGTTGCTGCGCAGCGCCTGTCCCGCGATGGAGCACACCGTGGAGATCGGCCAACCCTACGAGGACCTGCTGGCGCACGGCCGCATCCAGCGTCCCGACCCGTTCTCCATCGACGAAAACGCCATCGCCGAGCTCTTCTATACGTCCGGCTCCACGGGAACTCCCAAGGGCGTGATGCTCTCCCACCGCACGCTCTATCTTCACGCCGTCTCTGTCGCCACTATCTTCTGCAACACTGACGTCGGCGTGGAGCTGCATACCATCCCGCTGTTTCACGCCAACGGCTGGGGGCGTCCGCAAGCTTGCACCATGATGGGCGTGCGGCAGGTGATGGTTCGCCGGTTCGATCCGGCGCAAGTGCTGCGGCTCATCGAGCAGGAACAGGTCACCAGCATGGCGCTGGTTCCAACTATGGCGAACATGATTTTGAATTGCCCGGAACTGGGCCGTTTCGCTACGTCGAGTCTGCAGAAAATAATGACTGGTGGCGCAGCGTCGTCGCCGGAACTGGTCGACCGTCTGGAGCGGGCCCTGCATTGCCACGTGGAAGCTGGATACGGGCTGACCGAGACCAGTCCCGTGGCGACCGCCGCCCGCAAGAAATCCACTGTCGCCTACGTCGACGAGACCGACCGTCTCCGGCGCCTGGCGATGACCGGATGGGCGATGCCCGGCTGCGAGGTTCGCGTGGTGGACCTGCATATGAACGAGGTGCCGCGCGACATGCAGAGCATTGGTGAAATCGTGATTCGCGGCGATCTGGTGATGGACGGGTATTACAAGGAACCGCAAGCCACCGCGGCGGTGATGACCGATGGCTGGCTGCATACCGGCGATATGGCCGTGTGGGACGAAGAGAGCTACATCAACATCGTCGACCGCAAGAAGGACATCATCATCAGCGGCGGCGAGAACATTTCGTCCATCGAAGTGGAGCGCGCCATTGCCGCTCACCCATCGGTGCTGGAATGCGCCGTGGTATCGGAACCCGACGACCGTTGGGGCGAAGTGCCGGCCGCCTGGGTAGTGCGGAAGCCGGGCGTTTCGCTTGAGGAAAGCGAGCTCTGCGAATTTCTGCAACTGCGCCTGGCGAAATTCAAGATGCCGCGCCATCTGCATTTCTTGAGCGACCCTTTGCCGAAGACCGGGACCGGCAAAATCCTCAAGCGGCAGCTTCGGGAGTCGCTTTGGGCCGGCAAGGATCGGCGTATTCAAGGATAACGACATATGTGGCAGCCCAATTACACACCGCTCGCCGGCAGTCTGCCTCTCTCCGCGCTGGTGGCGGCGCTACCGATTCTCGCCCTGCTTTTACTGCTGGGAGTCATGCGCAAACCGGCATGGATCGCGTCGCTGATCGGCCTGGCGACGGCGATGCTGGTGGCCGCGCTGGCGTACGGAATGCCCGCCGGGCGCCTGTTTGGCGCCGCCACCAACGGCGCGGCGTTCGGACTGTTCCCCATCGGATGGGTGGTCTTCTCCGCCATCCTGCTCTATCGGGTGACGGTAGAGAGCGGTAAATTCGAAATTCTTAAGGACTCGGTCGGCAATCTCACGTCCGACCCGCGACTGCAAGCCCTGCTGATCGCGTTCGCGTTCGGCGCGTTCGTGGAAGGCGCGGCGGGCTTCGGGACTCCCGTGGCGGTGGCCGGCGCCATGCTGGCCGGCCTGGGGGTGGCGCCGTTCCGCGCGGCGGCCATCTGCCTGCTGGCGAACACCGCGCCGGTGGCGTTCGGCTCCATCGCGATTCCCATCACCACGCTCGCCGCCACCACCGGCCTTCCGTTCGACCGGTTGAGCGCGGGCATCGGCCGCATCTGCGCGCCGGTATCGTTGATCGTTCCGGCATACCTGATTCTGGTGATGTTCGGATGGAAGGCATTGCGCGGAGTGTTGCCGGCAGTCGTGGTGTGCGGCGTAGTTTTCGCCGGGACGCAGTTTACGGTGTCGAACTTTCTGAACGCGCAGCTCACCGATATTCTGTCGTCGATGGCCGCCATGGTCGCGCTGGTGGCGCTGATCAAGATTCGCGGGTCCGCGGCGCCACCCAACCCAACCAGACATCACGGAGTACTCAGGGCTTGGACGCCGTACCTTCTGCTGGTGATTTTCGTGCTGCTGTGGGGATATGCGCCGGTGCAGAAATGGTTGGATCACTTTACCGTCCTGATTCACTGGCCCGGGCTGCCGGCCAAAGCCGCGCCGTTCAAGCTCAACTGGGTGTCGGCATCCGGCACCGCCTGCCTGCTGGCGGCGATATTCGGCGCCGTGGTGGTGGGACTTTCGGCGGCAAGATTCGTCAAGGTCGTGGGCCAGACGCTCAAGCAATTGGCGCTCGCCGAGCTGACCCTGGCGGCGGTGCTGGGCCTGGCGTACGTGATGAATCATTCCGGAGCGACGACCACGTTGGGACTGGCCTTCGCGGCCACCGGCGCGTTGTTCCCGTTTGCCAGCGCGTTGTTGGGATGGCTGGGAGTATTCCTCACCGGCAGCGATACGTCGGCCAATGCGCTGTTCGGCAACCTGCAGGTGGTAACGGCACACAAGTTGGGGATGAACCCGGTGCTGATGGCGGCGTCTAATTCCGCGGGCGGTGTGATGGGCAAAATGATCAGCCTCACCAGTATCGCGGTGGCCGCCTGCGCCACCAATATGAAGCGTGAGGATGAATCGCTCCTGTTCCGCTTCACCTTGAAGCACAGCGTGCTGCTAGCCACGCTGATCGGCCTCATCGTGATGTTCTACGCTTACGTGATGCCCTCATGGGCGCCATGAGGCGTACCGCCTGTGCTTCGGCGGCGGTGTTCGCCGTGGGGTTGGTTCTTGCCTGGAGCGCCACGCGGGTCCACTTTCTGGATGGGGGTAACTGGACGGCGCTGTTCTGCACCGGAGCCGGCGTACCTTTACCTCCGGAGGTCGACGCGGGCACGTATCGTGTGCCGCCCCGCGGTGCGTACGACGGCCAATATTATCGTCTGCTGGCGCACGATCCCTTTCTTGCCCGGAATTACGCCCGCTTCGTGGATTCGCCGCAATTTCGTTTTCGCCGGTGCCTGGTTCCCATGGCTGCCTGGTTGCTTGCCCTCGGGCAGGAACCCTGGATCGACCGCGCGTACATCGCCGTCGAGATGCTCTTCATCGCCATGGGCACGTACTGGTGTGCACGGCTGTTGGTGCGCCGGGGCCGGCCAGCGTGGTGGGGGCTGTTCTTCGTAGTGGTTCCCGCAACGCTCGCTTCCTTCGACCGCATGCTGCTCGACGGTCCGCTCACCGCTTTGTTTGCGGGCTTTTGGTTGTATTGCGAAGAGGAACGATGGACGCGCGTCTGGGTGCTGGCCGCTCTGGCCGGCCTGACGCGCGAGACGGGACTACTGCTGCCCGCGGCCCTGGTGGCCGATCGTCTTTTGCGGCGCGATTGGCGCGGCGCCGGGCGCTTTGCCGCCTGCGCGGTACCTTCGCTTGCCTGGTACGCGTTGCTAGCGGCGCGCTTCCCGGCTAGCGGACGGGTTCACGAGATCGGAATCCCCCTCTGGAACCTGGCCCGGCGTCTGCTGGTCTTCCGTCCGTATTACGATCCCGTGGGCCAAGCGGTGCTGCGAGTCACTGACTTCCTGGCCGTGGCCGGCCTCATCGCCTGCGTGATTCTGGCGGCGCTCCGGTTGCGGAAACAGCCTATGGAGCCTGTCACGATCTGTGCCGGTTTGTATGCCGGTCTGGCGTTGATACTCGGCCCCGCGGTGATGGCCGATCCGTTCGCCTTCGGGCGAGTGATTTCGCCACTGCTCGTGTGGATCGCGATCGAAGCGCTGGTGCGCCGGCAATGGGCCGTGCTGGCGGCGCCGCTCGCCATCAGTCTTAATGTCGGCCTGGTTTTCGTGCGGCCGGCCATCGGCATCGTGCAGGCATTCAGCAAATGATCGTGAAACCTGGCGCAGCACAGCCGCAACCAAGCGAATCATTCACCGCAGAGACGCAGAGACGCAGAGAAAAAGGCAAAGTCAAAACCGGAGCGCGCAGAGCAGGCAGAGAGCGCTGAGGGGGCTGCTATCGCAGTGTGGCAGAGACGTCTTTCAGACCAGCGTCAGTTTCTGAACCGACACCGTACGGCAACAGTTGGCTACTCAGCGCTCTCCGGTTTTCTTTTGTTCTCTGCGACTCAGCGTCTCTGCGGTGAAAGTTCGCTGCATTAGGCCGGGCTGTTGCGTACTTTCGCTTTGATGAAGTCCATCTCCACCTGTTTGGGAAGGCCCGGCTCGAAGCAGCGGCGGCAGCGCGCTTCGTACATGTCGGAGCCGGCCACCACGATGAGATCTTCGGAACCGCGCAGGCGCTGGGTATGTTTGGCGGGATTGCCGCAACGCACGCAGATGGCCAGCGTTTTGGCGATGGATTCGGCGTGTGCCAGCAGATCGGGTATGGGCGCGAAGGGCCGGCCCATGTAGTCGGTATCGAGGCCGGCGATAATCACCTGTTTGCCGCTGTCGGCGAGA
>Ga0182030_10013054_pt1 | contig 16572 bp, 18 predicted proteins | sample 812S3MmetaG_FD_121299 | JGI IMG/M metagenome (GOLD analysis project Ga0182030, IMG submission 121299) | Permafrost microbial communities from Stordalen Mire, Sweden - 812S3M metaG (Illumina Assembly) | ecosystem: Environmental > Terrestrial > Soil > Wetlands > Permafrost | place: Sweden...
ATGATAATGAACACTGGGCATATAAGGATTCTGATGATTATGTTCATTTATATAAAAATTCGACAGAATTAACCGTAGGAATTAAAACATTAGGCATATTAAGGCATCCACAAACAGACCAATGGTTTTATTCTGATGAAAAGAACAGATTAGTGCCGATTCCTATAAAATAGACATATATTTGATAAATAATTCATATGAATTCTTTTAAGCAAATATATGAAATTGTTCTTGAATCTATTAAAGATGATGCCATAATCAAATTTAGTAAAATGTCTGCAGAAAATCAGGATAATACCCAGAAATATGTAAACAAATTCTGGAATGAGATTCGTAATAAAGAAACAGATCCACAGAAAAAAGACATTAATTATTGGCTTAAAGTTGGTTTTCCACAATTTGCTAATTATGTAGATACATTTAAGTCCGAAAAAGATAAGAAAATAGATTCAAAAAATCTTACCTCTTTTGACCATAGTAAAGGAAAACTGCTAGAAGTAATCGATGATTATGAATTATGGCAAGTAGATTCATATAATGCTTCAAAATATCTAGGAAGAGAATATAAAAATTCTCCAACCAAATGGTGTATTTCTAGTAATTCTGAAGAACATTGGCATGATTATTATATAGATCAAGATAAACGTTTTTATTTCTTAATTTCTAGAATTAGACATCCAGATTTATCTGATGAACATAAGTGGGATAAAATTGCTATAGCTATAGATATTGATAAAAAAATAGCATATTGGGATCTATCTGATAATAGATTTAATAAAACTCATACAACTGACACGCCAATACATATTATAGAATTATTAGATAAAGTATCAAATAAGATAAAATGGTATAATATAGAAGCTACTGATGATTTTAAAAAATTAATTAAAGTTACAGAAAAAGGTCTTTTGCCGTTAGTAAAATATATTATAGAAAATAACAAAATGTCTGATTTTGCTAAAAATTCTGCACTAATAACTGCATGTGAAGCCGGCCATTTTGAAATAGTAAAATATTTAGTAGAAAATGGCGCTAAAACTAATACGGATCCACTTAATGCCGATCAGTTGACACCATTAACTGCTGCCATGAATGGCAGTAAAGATATGCACAAAATTGTAAAATATCTTGTAGAACATGGTGCAAATATAAATTCTGAACAAAATGAGTTGCCTGTAATTATGGCTATGGAAGCTAGTGATGGTGCATTAATAAGATATTTTGTAGAACATGGATTAAATATTCATAATTTAAATGAAGCATTACGCACGGCGGTTAGATTTAATGATATAGCAATGATTAAATATCTTTTAGCCAATGAAGCTGAAATAATTGCTGTATCGGACAATGATATGAAACATTCTAATGAAGAAACAAAGAACTTTATTAAAGAATTACAGGATAAAGATGAAACGCACATTTAAAGAAATTTATGAATCGGCTATAGCAGACTCTAGAATAGATTTTCCACAGGAAACTCTTTCACCAGAAGTATGGGACAAAATTGATGGTAAATATACACTTAAAAGTGAAGCCAGGGATATTATATTAAATGCTATTAAATTAATTAAAAGACACAAAGAATTCAATAAACTTATAGGGAAAACTCGAATTGTAGGATCTATTTGTAGTAATCAATATACAGATGCAAGTGATATAGATATCCATTTTCTTATTAAGGCTATTCCTACAAATAAAACTATTGAAGAATTAAATGATGATTTAATTGCTTATATGAAGGAACATGATAAAGAACTATATAAGTTGTTTATTGGTACACATCCTGTAACATTTTATTTTCAGATCAATGAATATCAAGATTTAATGTCTGCCGGTGTTTATGATATTGAAACTGATGAATGGATAGTTGGTCCAAATGAGGTTGCACTTGATTTTGATCCGTATGTTGAATATGCTGATGCATTTCCTATAATAGGCGCTTATATTAAAAAGATAGAAATGGTTTTGACAAAAATTAAATATGCTGTTGAAGCTTATGATGTAATTTATTTAAATGACAAAAATGATCCTAAATTAATTGATATTAAGGCTGATATATTTAAAGAAATAAAAAAATTGTTAAACATTAAAAAAGAATTAAAGATTTATAGGCGTTCATTTAGTGCACCTACATCTGAAGAAGAAGCGGAAAAAGGTAGAATTGATAAAACTTGGGCAAGAATAGATGCAGTATTTAAATTCATAGATAAATTTGGATATTTGCGGAAAATTACATTTATTACTAAATTAATTGATAATAAAGATGAAATAAATAATAACAATATTAGAAAACTAAAGGAACATCTGCAATGAACAAAGAAACAAGACTAATTTTAGAAGCATATGGTAAAGTATGTGAAGCTGAGAAAGATGCAATGTAAATGGAGTTTGTTGGACAAAGCGGTAGAAAAATTAAGTTAAGCACTGTTCATAAGGTTGAGACCGATGAATGGGTAGTTAAAGTCTATATTGATGGTAAGTATAATGAGGATGCTACATATTATACTGATGATAAGAAAGATGCACTTGATACCATGAAGGCTATGTCAGAAGATAAAAATTGGTAATTAAATAGCTTTATTTTATTAAATAAAATGTCTGTTTTTGTATATTTAATATATGACAAATATTGACATTTTTTATTTAGGTATAGTTGGTTTTCGTACTTTTAATGATTATGCATTATTTGAAAGAGCCATTGATAAAACACTTTTAAGATTATCAGATAGGCATAATCAAATAGTGTTTGTTTCAGGTGGTGCAAAAGGTGCAGATTTTTTTGCTAAGAGATATGCCAAAGAACACAAGATTAAAATAATAGAATTTCTTCCAGATTGGGATAAACACGGCAAAGCTGCAGGATTTATTCGTAATCAAGAAATAATAGACAAATCTGATTTGTTAATAGCATTTTGGGATGGTAAAAGCCGAGGTACATATCACGATATAAAACTAATGAATATTAAATCTTTAGCACATATTAAAGGTGTTCGTGATTTTGTAGAAGACGATATAAAATATTTGAATAAAGTGATTATAATCAGGTTTTAATTATGGTAGATACAGATATCAAAAACATTGCTAAAGGTTATAGAAATGTATACTATCGTAATGGTGCAGGCGGAGAAGGTGAAATAGTGTTATTTGGATGGGACAAGAAAGGGAATAGAGATACATTCGTATTTCCATTTTCTCCGACGGCTAAATATGAAGTAAAAGAAAGCACACCAAATAAAACCATATTTGATACAAGTGTAAATATCAAATCTTTCAAAAATACTTGGGATCGTAAAAAATGGTTAGAAGCTGCGTCAGAAGGTATCAATGTAATAGAGGCTTTTAGACCTGAAACAGAATTTTTAATGAATTCTTTTAGTAAGTATGCATTAGATGATGATTTCAATACGTTACCATTACGCGTACAGTATTTGGATGTAGAAATTGAAGTAGAATCCGAATTTCCAAAACCTGAGGATGCAGCATATCCTATCAATGTTATAACAATTTATGACAGTTTAAAGAAAAAGTATTATAGTTGGGTTCTTAGAAGAGATATAAAAAATACTATTGCAGATAGAGAAATTATCCTTAACTGTTTCTCTAATGAAGTAGAAATGCTTAAAGATTTTGTAGGCTGGTTTTCTAATAATTATCCAGATGTTATTACAGGTTGGAATACCTATTATTTTGACATTACATATATAGTTAGAAGGCTTGAGAATGTTCTTGGTTCTAAAACTGCTAAACTTATGTCGCCGTCCGGTAAGTATTTTATTAAGCAACAGCAAAGCTTTTTTAACAATACTTATGTTATATTAGAAGGAATATCCCATTTAGATTTAAAAAGACTGTATCAAGATAAATTCTATATTGAAGGTGCACTTGATGGAGGTTATAGCCTTAGTAATGTTTGCTTACATGAATTAAATGAAGATAAGATGGTTTATGAAGGATCTATTAGGGATTTCTATAAAAGAGATTTTCAGAAGTTCTTTGAATATAATATTAGAGATGTAGAACTTACAGTAAAATTAGAAGAAAAACTTAGCCTTATTCCTCTTGCACGTAAAATCACTTCTTTAGGGCTTTGTCAATACGAACAGATCTACGGTTCTATTAACTATATTGTGGGCGCATTGTCAGTTTATTCAATGCTTAAACATAATAAAATATTTAAATCTTACTCAGGTGATGAGAACGAGAATACTAAATTTGAGGGTGGATATGTATTTCCTACTATAACAGGATTTTATCGTAATATTTCGTGTATTGACTTCGCATCACTTTATCCAAATACCGCCATTACGTTAAATCTTTCGCCTGAAACAAAAGTAGGTCAGTTATATAACAATAATGATGGAACATATTTGATAAAGACAAAGACTTCAGATAAAACAGTAACAAAAGAACAATTAGATAAACTACTTGATCAAAAGTGTATTCTAAGCAAAAATAATACTTTGTTCTTAAAACATGAAATTAAGTCTGGTGTATTTGCTGAGTGGTGTAAATATTTCTATGATGCTCGTAAGGTATATCAAAAGAAGAGTAAAAATGAGCGTAATAAAATAGGTGAATTAACAGAAAAGATTAAGAATTGTAAAGATCCGGCTGAAAAGAAATTATTGAAGACTGAGAAGAAAACTGCCGAAACGTCCAAAGCTTTATATCATTGTACACAAATTGCTTTGAAGATTTTGATTAATTCTGGTTACGGTGTTTTAGGATGTAACTTTTCACCAATATTTGATATTGACCTTGCACAGAGTATTACACTAAACGGTCAATTTACTAATAAATCTGGCGCAGCATATATTAGACAAAAATTTATTGACAAATATAATTGTCCTGAAGATGCTGTTATTACTATTTCAGGTGATACAGATAGCGTTGGTGGTGATTCAATTCTCAACATTAAATTTGAGTAAAAATAGTTGTTTACAAATACGTCGAAATGTATTATTATATATTATTAAGGAGAATAAAATGTATTCAGTTTTAATAAAAGGATTTCCAACAAAGAAAGAAGCAGAAGAATTTGTTTCTTGGTATGATGGATAAGGGGAACAAGACGCGCAGATATGGTTTGAAATAAACAATGAAGAAAATGAAGGCAAATCGCCGTACACTAAATATTTAAAGGAAAATGAAAAGATTGAAACTGGCGAAATTATTGAAATGAACATAGAGATGTGTTAATTTAAAAAGGGAAAATATGTCAATAAATGCTAAAGTAACAGCGGTATCGTTATCTGATAAAGATGAGTGGAAAAAAATCGTAGCCAATGCTAAATTTACTGAAATTGCCCAACTTTTAAAGACTAAAGTAGGAATTAATAATTTTATTCATTTGTCGCTCAATTTTGAAACATCATTATTGCTTCGTGATATTATTGTCAATTCACCATTCGTTTCAGCATGGGGACGGAGCACACAGGTATTAAATAAGACCGATAGTGCATTTTCTATTTACCGTCCTGTAGATTCTATATACAGTGAATATCATAAAAGTATGATTAGTGAAATGGAAATTTTATATAAAGCAGGTAATGTTCAAGATAATATTAGAATGCTTGTGCCACTTGGTTCAATTACTAATTTTGCCATTTCTATTGATATTATGACATGTGTTAAACTTATTCTAGTACTTGATTCAGTTCAAGGTGATTTAAAAGAAGAAGCAAGAATAATTGCGGATCAATTATTTTCTATTTTAAATACCAATTATGGCATTACTCAAGAAACTATTGATAATGTTAAAGAATCTTATCTATATGACATTGATAAAGATTTTCAATATATGTCAAAGGATCTTTCAAAGATAACAGGATTAGATGTTGTTTCTGCACCAGTTACATATAGTGTTATTGGCCAAATACTTAGACATCGTACAATATTCAAGAATTTTAATATTGATTTAGTAGAAGCGCGGCAATTAACAGCTGCTTATGATTATACTTTTATTGAAACACCTACAGTAATTAGTGAACTGATTAAAAATATTACACGAAATAGTAATTCAATGTACACACTGTTGCAAGGTTCAATCTTTACTGTTAATTTTTCTGGATTTAAACCTTATGTTCAAAAAATGTTTAATCAAAGAAGTTGTTGCATAAATGACACTAAACAGTTTGCCGGTATACTTCCTAAAAATGCTATTCCTCCATGCAAATGCAATGTTGAAAAATTTGGATGTTATGTTGAGTATGTTAATCAATCTCGTTTAAAGAATGAAGAGCTTACACAAACACCATGTCCAATTTGGGCAGAATCCCAAGGCATAACTAAATTTACAAGTAATCCTAAATATGATTATTTTTATAACAATATTATGTCCTGGAAAAAGTGGCATCAACGAAAGGTAAAGTAAAACATGTATGTTTATTTAGCTGGCGGTTGGTTTTCTCCTAATATGTTAAAGGCTGTTGAGGATATTGAACAAGTTTTAATAGATTTAAATATCAGACATTTTAATCCTCGTAAAGAAAATCTTGCTAAACCTGATGATCCTTCTAATAAGCTAAAACATATTTTTGAAGGAAATATTAAAGCTATTGATGACTGTGATTTATTGATTATATCAACCACTGATAAAGACATGGGAACAATATTTGAAGCAGGATATGCTTATGCTAGAAATAAAACCATTGTATACTATAATCCATTTATGACAAATAGAGAAAAGTTTAATTTAATGTTAGCACAATCATGTATTGCCGTATGTATTACTAAAGAAGAACTACATGACTACATGACACAACTAACAAAGTATCAATACAAGGGATTGGTGGAATAAATTATGAGTAATTCAAATAGGCCTTATCCGTTTAATTTAGTTTATAAGCTAAACAATATTATTAGATATGCTAATGTTTCTAGGATATCTAGTGAGAATGTTGCAATCCACTCTTATCATGTTGCTGCTATTGTAATGCAGCTTTATATCGATTATGAGTTCGATCTAAAACAGGCATTAGTTATGGCTTTAAGCCATGATATACCTGAAACTGAAATTGATGATATTTCTCATGCTACTAAATCAAAGTTTCCTGATGTTGCTAAAGCATTAAAGATTGCTGAGACTAAAGTAGTAGATAGTTATCCTGCATTTATGAAAGGTGCTATTAGGGATTTCGAACAAGGCAAATCAGTAGAGGCTATTATTGTTCAAATAGCCGATGCTGATCAATGCACACAATATTCTGAATATGAGATAAAGTATCTTGGTAATACATCTTCTGAAATGGAAATTATTTATCATGATTCAATAGTTCGTTCTGAAAAACTCAAACTATCAATTGCCGATTATAAGAGGGAGTAAAATGGATAATAAAGAAGCAACACAATCAGAAAAAACTATTAGCGATACATTAGCTAATAGAAATAAAAAATATGGTGATTATGGTGCAGGAATTAAACTTCGTGCAGATATTATTGAATTGCTTTTAAAGTTTTATTCAGAACAAAATGATGGTGCACAGATGGCTAAATTATATGAAGGCGCAATTTTTGATATTGTTAATAAATTATGTAGGTTAGGTACAACACCAAATCACACTGATAGTTGGCGGGATATAGCTGGTTATTCACTACTCATGGAAAAACATCTCAATAATACAAAATCCGGTGTATAAAAATGGATGATATTTTAGAATTTGATATACCATATGAATTAGCTAATTTAGTAGATGAGGAATCTCTAGTAGATGGAGATGAATTACCTATAAGTAAAAAAATAACTAAGTCTTTTCGGAGATTTTATTTGGAAACAGTATTATTTGATACATTAATGTCACAATCTCCACAACATAGAACTTTTCCAGATGAGGTTTCACTTGAAAATCCCGCATACAATGTGCCAGAAACACGAGCATATATTAATGGTGAAAAGGGTGAATTTGTGGAATATTTTTCATTTAATGGATACAAAGTATCAATCTATAAAAAACCTTCAAATGAAAAGAATTTAAAAATAACAGAATATTCATTAATCTTTAATGAAAAAGAGTGCAAAATTACATTTGGATTTGTACGGATAATTCAACAAGATATTAATAGCCAAACATATTTTTTTACTAGAGGTATATGGAATAGTAGAACAGATGCAACAGGTCTTATCTTTTCATTCTTTACAAAATGGTTATTACCTAGATATAAAATGGTTATTTCAGATAATTTAACAACAACATTAGGCGAAGGTTTCTGGTTAAAAATCGCCAAATATGGTTTGGCAAATGGTAAAGAACGTGGAATTTATACCGATCCGAAAATTCTTAAAGGTAATGATCCAGATTTTAAATCTTTAGACAAAATAGATGATTTTTTTAAAAGCTTGGGACAAACCAGCCACAATGCAAAGAATTTACATTAAGGAGTAAAAATGGTTATTACAAAAGAACATAATTATAGTAGTGTTTACATGGTACCAAAAAAATGTATAGCTAAATCCCGTTCAGATTGTGAAATTTCGGTTATGCTTGGAAATAATAAATTTAGAAATCCTATTATTCCAGCCGATATGCCAAGTGTAGTTAATTTTGATACATGCGAAACATTTGTTAAGTTGGGTATGTTTTGTGTTATGCACCGATTTGGTATAGCCGATATAGATCTAGCCAATTGGGTAGATAAAATGAATAAAGCCTACGGTTGGTCATCTATCAGTATAGGTGTTAAAAAAGCTGACTACGAATTATTAGATAATATGGCTAATGCTGGTACATTTCCTACTTATATTAACATTGACATAGCCCATGCTTATTCTGATACTTGCATAGATATGATAAAATATATTAAAAATCATTTTTCACCTGTATTTCTAATAGTAGGAAACGTTGCTACATTAGAAGCAGTAAATGATTTGTATAACGCTGGTGCGGACATGGTAAGAATTTTTATTGCACCAGGTTCCGGTTGTTCTACAAAAAATGCCACAGGCTTTTTTAGGGCAAGTGTAGAATTTATTAATGAGTGTTATTTAGGTTCTGATTGTCCTATAATTGCCGATGGCGGTATCACTGAACCCGGAGATGTTGCAAAAGCTATAGGTGCCGGTGCATACATGGTTATGGCTGGTGGAGTTTTGGCAGGTCATAATGAATCACCTGGTAATAAAATTAAAATAAATGGAAAAGAGCAATGTGTGTATTATGGTAATGCCAGTTATAATAATAAGAAAGAAAAGAGACATATAGAAGGTAAAGACTATTTTATTGATCCTCGTGGACCATTGATTGATACTATTAACAAATATGAAGATGGTCTAAAAAGTGCAGTGAGTTATAATGGAAATTTACATATTAAGAATATGGTAGGTACTGCAGAATTTAGAGAACTTATTAAATAAAAGAAAGGAGAATATACTATGGGCAAAGGAAGTAAGTGGCGTAAAGGTACAAATTTTAAAGCATATCAGGAATCTGACTATTGGAAGAATCTTGAAGAACGTAAGCTAAAAGTGAAAAAGACTGAAGAAAAGAAGTAGTATTTTTCTTTTAAAATAGTGTTTAAGTTGTGATGACTTAAACACTATTGTTATGTATACTACTAGGATAATCTAGACATATTAAGAAGTAATCTTTATTGTTTATTAATGATTATATATAGACTAAAATTGAATTAAATGTGGTTAATTATGGTGTAATGATTAACAATATATTTTACCTTGTACTTTACATACTTTTCTAACATCTTCTTCGGTAAATTTTCCTGGATTATTCTCACAGTAAAAATCTCCATGGACTTCTGCCGGAGCACCGGCCAGAGAAGTAAGCTGGTTATGAGAACAGGAAAAATCTCTATGGACTTCTGCAGGAGCGCCGGCTAGAGAAGTAAGCAGGTTATTATTACAGTAAAAATCTCTATGGACTTCTGCAGGAGCGCCGGCTAGAGAAGTAAGCAGGTTATTAGAACAGGAAAAATATCCATGGACTTTAGCCGGAGCACCGGCCAAGGAAGTAAGCCGGTTATTTTCACAGTAAAAATCTCTATGGACTTCTGCAGGAGCGCCGGCTAGAGAAGTAAGCTGGTTATTAGAACAGGAAAAATATCCATGGACTTTAGCCGGAGCACCGGCCAAGGAAGTAAGCCGGTTATTAGAACAGGAAAAATTTCCTTGGACTTTAGCCGGAGCACCGGCCAAAGAAGTAAGCAGATTATTATCACAGTAAAAACCTCTATGGACTTCTGCAGGAGCGCCGGCTAGAGAAGTAAGCTGGTTATTAGAACAGTCAAAATCTCCTCTAATTTCTACTTCGGCCAACCATTCAGGTAAAGAGGTAAGAAATAATCTGGAGAGATCTACATTTTGATTTATGTATTTCATAAATCTATTTATCTAATAATACTATTTACAATAAGCCTTCAACTGTAAAAGCTCTTCTTTCCATATTACTTTTTCATCTTTATTCTTAAGAGCATCAAATTCGGCTTTCAACTTAATAATCTTATTACGTAGATCTGTGTAATATTCCTTGGTAAAATTTGAAGCTTTAATATTCATCAAATATTCATAGCTATCATCCTGCTTAATAATATTCTTTATATTTTCCAACTTGGCATAAATATCATTAATAGGAACATTATTAATCTTGATAACATCCTCAATAACATTTTTAATAAAGGTATATTTAGAAATTAGAATCTTGAGTTCCTCTGATATTGTTTTTAACATATAGTTCTTGCGAAGTGTATATGTCTTTAAACGAATTTCTATATATCTTTGCATAAGACTATCTATATCTTTTGCTTCAAATATCTTGTTATTTTCATCTAGACAAGTATAATTCTCAGATTCTGTTTGGACAAGCTTAAGCTTTAACATGATTTCATCATCTGACATCTCACTAAATTCTCTTGACACACGTATTCTAAATTTATATACATCGTCCGTAGATTCATCCTTAAATCCTTTTATAATCTTTCTTTCTTCCAGATCATCTAATATATCAAGGTATTGTTCAAGCTGATATTTTACTGGAAGTTCTGTAACAAGAATACTTGTAGTGTTCTCTCTTTTCATCGTACCTTTAATAAAGAATCTGGTGCTACACTCGGGATCTCTAGATATACCACCAGTGAATCCTTTATAATAAGGTAATAGCTTATTAATATCTGGTTGCTTGTTATCTAGATAGTCAACTAGATAATTAATTACATCTTTAGGGTTTCTTGGAAGAATTGTTTGTGCAAATCCTACAGAAATACCATCACTTCCATTTACAAGAAGCAATGGAATAATAGGCATAAAATAACGAGGTTCAATCTTTGTTCCTTCAAAGTTTTGTTCAATTAAAACAGGAAAATCATCTTTAATGAATAGATAATCAAGAATGGGTTCTTTCCTAGTATAGATATATCGTGTAGCACTATTCTCATTAATAAAGCGTGTACCAAAGTTTCCTTCATTATGTAGTAAAGGAATATTATTATTGGAACCAACATATCTACGGGCCATATTTACAATAACACCACCAAGAGAATTAGCACCATGAAGATATTCGTTCTGCTCTGCAACACGAGACATTAGGTTCTCTACCTTAATATCCTTATTGATATTATCCTTGAGAACAGTATTCATTACTTTTCTTGCTGAAATTTTTAGGCCATCCACCAGAGAGCCTATTTTACGTGTATTATCATATGCGGCATAGTTACGATAGTCATTATTTAAAAAATTAGTTATTTTCATAAGATTAAGCCATTTCAATATTTACTTGGAATTCACGTAGTGCAACTTTTCTACTTTCACAATTTTCAAAAGTATCACCGATCCAATCGTCTAATAATTTATCAGATGTTTCATCAGGTTCTACATCCTCAATAAAATATTCTAGGCCATGTTCTTTAATTAATTTTTGTAGTTTTTCTTTGGTCCAACTGCCAAGTCCTTTATAATATTTTGTATTACATCCTTTTGGCACATTATTAGTCTTAAGATATTCATTATATTCTGAAAGAGTAAAGAAAAATTTTACTACTTCATGTTTACTATTATTGAATGTTATAATAGGTGTTTTAAGTCTTTTAATTCTCTTCTCTTTAAAGAGGACTGGCGCATACCGTTGAAAGAATCCAAGATATAATCCTGCAATATGCGCACCATCACAATTATGGGATAATACATATTCACCATTATCCAATTTAATAAAGAATGAATGATTATCTTCTACTTCAATATCATAAAATGTTTCATTATTTTCAGATATAATTTTTGTAACATCCGAAATTACTGTTAAATGATATTGTGACAGATCTATATTTTCTAAATCCATTGTATTATACCTTTATTTTTATTAATTTTATAGAATTCTATTGCATTATCTAACATGTGTGGAGTTTTCATAATATCAGATTTCTCCCACACAACTATAATATTACAATTATTGTTATACTTTTGTAAACAAAATAATCTCTCTTTATCAATTATTTGATTACTTCTTTATAAGAATTTTGTCAGTAACTAAAATATCTTTAGCAAATACATTTATTAATTTATTTGCTCGAAATACCGGTATTTGATGCAACAGTGTCATATAAATATTTTCGCCATTTACAGAAAGTTTAACATATTCTTTAGTATTCTTTGAAACTATATTTACTACAGGTTTATATTCACCGTTATATGTTAGTATTTTATCGCCATAATTTATATCTTTTATTCTCTTTGGTCCATTATCTGTAACAATTTCTGTATTTTCATAAAGGCAATCAGCATCATTTGCTAGAACAATATTCTTATATGTTAAATATTGATTGGCATCCTTCTTTAAAGACATTCCTAGTATTTTAACAAGATTAGTTAATTCTTTATTTGCGGTAAATCTTGTAATATTTGCAACATACGCATTTAATGGTACGCCTCTTGATGCAAAATATCCTATACAATTTCTACCTAAAGCAGAAATTAGTGATGATGAAGCCGAGTTATGACTAATAATCCCGTTAGATAAACAAAATGAATGATCATCGTCAACTTCTATATCTATACACTCTTGATAACCGATATCTTCAATTTGGATAATTTCTTCAAATTCAAATGTTAATTCTTGTAAATTAGATAATGTTTTCATTTTTTATTAATAAATCCTTTATATTATTAAATATTTTATTTAATGTTGCATCAAATTTTTCTACGCTATTTATATCAGTATCCCACACTTTTAATATAGTAAATCCATGTTGCTTTATTATTTCGTCACGTTTATCATCTTTATCTGTTATTTCATTAAATGTTTTATTAAGAAATAATGACTGCCATTTATTTTTTTCTTCTTCTGATAATATAGGGTTTGCATGATATTGTGAACCATTAAATTCTATATTAATTTTCTTTGATAATATTACATAATCCAAAAAATACCATCGTAATTTATTTTCATTATTAAAATACTGTATTTGATATTCACAATTTACACCATTAGCATAAATAATATCAGTGTCCTTTACTAAATTATTTTTTATTAACATATCAGATAATTTCACAAAAAAATCATATGAGCATCTAGATGATAATGTATATCTACCTTCTATGTATTTTCCAGATATAGTGCATGTTGTAATCCACTTAGTATAACGTTCTTTACCTTCAATTTCCCCATATCTTTTTATAAAATTTTCAAGAGTTTGTTTTTTATCATTTGCTATTTTATTTGCTCGTTCTTCACCATATTTTTTAGTTAGTGTCGTTTTTTTATTAGCGTGGGAAATTTTATCAAAATGTATTTTACTTCTTTTTCTTCCTTCAATATCACCATATTTTTTTATATACCATTCTAATGAACGACTTTGTCTTTTATTGTATTCATCCTTACTATCAATTCCAGGATGGAAATAAAATGGACTTTTATTATGTTCTATTCTATATTTTTTTGCTTCGTCTAATGTTAATCCAAATTGTTTACTTATTTTTATATCTGAATTTGGATTTAATAAATTTCTTTTTCTACTACATTCTTTATTTTCACACATATATCCGGCATATAATTCCATATCATTAAAGCATAAATTTCGTTTATCATCTATATTTAGTGAAAATGAATATCTAGCATAATTATTCCCACAGAAATTGCATTTTTCTAATTTATTGTAATACTTATCGTAATATTCCAATATAGTAAGATTATGTTTTTTAAGGTGTCTTGTTAATACATTTTTTATATTTTTGCTTGTTTTTAAAGAATCATCATTTTTATTTTTTCTATATACTATTACATCATCACAACATTTAACAACATACCATTTTAATGGATTTTTATTATTCATTTTTTTCTCCTTCAGTTATAATAATATTATTTATTACTTACCGAAGGAGAATTTATATTTTAATCATTATTTTTTAATAAAATCATTAAATCATCTGAAGTATTAATATTTTGTGCTTCCTTTAATTTAAAGGAACTAGAAGATTGTTCAAACACCACAAATTTATGACTATTTGTACAATATGTTTCAAATTGTTTACCATGAATATATAAATTATATTTTTCATGGATAATTTTATCTATAGTAATAGGATCAAAATAAAAATTGTCAGTCAAAGAATTAGATATTAACTTATCGGTTTTAATATCAATATTACATATTCTCTTAAATTTAAAAGTTTTTGTTATTGTATCATATACATAAAATCTATGATTTTTTGAGCATTTTATTATTTTTCCAGATTTTGTGATTATTTTAACACAATCTTTAATAGCAACGGTTTTACTAACTATTGACTTTACATTTTGATTATGTGTTAAAACCAAATCACCAATATTTATATCTTTAATTGCAACATTAGTATTCTCGTTAACATTGAAAATTAATTCATCTTTTTGTAAACAATCACCTTCACATATCATTATGTACTTTTTCTCACCAATACTAGGATAGTACTTTTCACAACGTACTTCTTTATTATCGGTCTTCTCCATATTCTTCAAAGCTAAACGGTTTTTTAATTCTTCTTTTAACCGATAACTCATTAAAATAGGATCAACAATAGCTTCGCTCTTTGCGATGTTCTTTACAAGATCATCCCAATCAATTGTATTGAAATACTGTTTAATAATACTGTGTGCATTAGTTAAACGTTCTTTACTCTGTGAATCAAATTCCATTGCAGGAAACTTACGCATTACTACAACTAATTGAATCTTATTACGAATATCCCCAGGAGTAATAGAATACTTCTTAAATACTTTATGTTCCCGGAGCCTAGAAATAATTTCATTGTTAATTACATCAATATGATTACCTGCAACCATACCTAGACCATTAACAAAACTACATTGTTTAAAGTCATCTGTAGCGTTTGGTGTTACTGCAATAACAAACTTATCATTAGGATCCTCAAAATAACAATAGGTATCAGCGAAAGCATCTAGATATTTTTCAGTCTTTTGAAATTTTAATGGTTTATCATTAAATGTAAATTGAATATCAGGAAAAGATACTGCAAGATGAATCAATCTCTGATGAACAAGATTTATATGAAGTTCATCAATGGTTTCTATACCAAAACGTTTATAATCAGGAAGAAATTCAACCGTTGTGCCAGTTCTAACTGCTGGATGATTAGTTACTTTACATGTATGTTTAGAAAGATTATTTTCACAAGAAAGTACACCAAGTTGAGTAGCAGTATGAGAAGTAACTTTAAACCATTGTGAAAAAACATTTACCAGGAATGCACCTAAACCGTTCGTGCCAATAGTTTCACGATCCTCATCATTAAAATTACTACCGGCTTTAGCATGTGTAAATGCTAATTCTAATTGACTTATATCCGTTCCTTCAGCTAGGGCAGTAGGACACCCACGACCAGAATCAGAAATTTTAATTACACCGTCTATAATAGATATGTCAATTTTATTGGAAAATTTACCATTAGTTCTAATATATTCATCAACTGCATTATCTACCACTTCATTTACGCATTTTATTAATGATGGAATATAAGAATATTTAGTATATTCGAATTTTGAAATAGTTGTATTATATAAATAACCATATACTTCTATAGGTCTAATACTTCCTAAATACATATTAGGTCTAAGTAATACATGTTCTATATCTGATAACTTAACAATTTTATTCTCTTGCATAGATCTTTCTTAATGATTTAATTTATGTTTTAATATTACAATACAAACACTACTTTGTAAACAACTATTTATTCTTTAATTTTCTCATATATCAATGCACCGCAATTCCAATATGGAAATGGTGTATTTTTATTAAGTAGTCGTGGCTTCAATACCTTTATCAGTTTATAACCATTTATATTCCTTTTAGAAAACCAACATCTATCTAAAGATATTCTATTTTTTACTGTTAATTTATTATAATCTATTTCTTTATTTTCTATTATATCGACAATTTTCTGTAAAATTATTTTCCTATTTTCTAACCAATCATCTTCCCAAATATGAATTAACTGATATCCACTATTTTCACACATATTTGTTTTATTTAAATGATAAAATTTATCTTTTGGCGTATTTTCATTATTAATACTGTGCCAATATATACCATTATATTCTATTGCTAATTTTATAGAAGGAATAACTATATCTAATTCATATG
>Ga0182030_10013056_pt1 | contig 16570 bp, 15 predicted proteins | sample 812S3MmetaG_FD_121299 | JGI IMG/M metagenome (GOLD analysis project Ga0182030, IMG submission 121299) | Permafrost microbial communities from Stordalen Mire, Sweden - 812S3M metaG (Illumina Assembly) | ecosystem: Environmental > Terrestrial > Soil > Wetlands > Permafrost | place: Sweden...
GATTCTAGATTCTGGATTCTGGTTTCTGAAAAAAGCAGGGAAAGAAATTGCCATTTAACAACAGGGCGCTAAACCTATTCAAAGTCGGGCCTGAACACCACAGTGTGATTCGGCAAGCCTTGGATATTGCCAAAACGCGGCTGTTGATTGCTTCCTTTTGTATTATTTTCGGCTTTGGTTTGGTAGGGGCCCGTTTGGTGACTGTCACCTGTTTCCATTCAGGACAAGATGGCTATCTTGCACAGTCAGGTGATCCCAATGGACTGCACATGGGGCGGGCGACTTTTGTGGATCGTAACGGTGAGGTGCTGGCAACAACCATTGCAACGTCTTCGCTTTATGCCAATCCAAAAAAGATCCTAAACCCGGCTGAGGCTGCAGATAAGCTAGCAACCGTGTTCCCCGCAGTTAATAAGCAAGAACTTCTGAGCAAACTGAAGGGCGATCGGACCTTTATGTGGGTAGCCAGGCACCTGACACCCCAGCAGAAGGCGGCCGTAATCCGCTTGGGCCTGCCAGGGCTTGAGTTTATGAGAGATACGAAACGCGTATACCCCTACGGCCATCTGGTATCCCATGCGGTTGGTTTTGTGGACGTGGACAATACGGGCATATCGGGCCTAGAAAAAGGCCTGGATGAACACTTGCGCAGCTCCCATGAGCCCGTTCAATTGTCCATTGATATCCGTCTGCAACACATACTTTTTGACGAGTTGCAAAAGGGAATTGAGAGGTTCTCCGCCGAAGGCGGTAACGGCTTGATGATAGATGCCCTCACCGGCGAGGTTCTGGCTATGGCATCCTTCCCATACTTTGATCCCAATAAACCCGTCATTGAGGACCCGCAATCGCTCTTCAACCGCAATACCTTGGGCGTTTATGAGATGGGTTCGTCCATGAAGATCATCAATACAGCCCTTGCTTTGCAGACGAAAACTGTAGACTTAAACACGAAGTTCGATGCAACCCAACCCTTAAAAGTAGGGAGGCACTTTGTCACAGACTTCCACGCGAAAAATGCGTGGTTGAACGTCTCTGAAATATTCCTTTTCTCCTCAAACATCGGCTCTGCGCGTATGGCTTTACGGGTAGGAGCCGAGAAGCAAGAGGCTTTCATGAAACAGATTGGTTTCTTGGATCCCGCTAAGTTGGAAATTCCGGAAGTGGCAAGGCCCCTGTATCCCTTAAAATGGCGTGAGGCAAATACCATTACCATATCCTATGGTTACGGCTTGTCTGTATCGCCCTTACAGTCGGCCAGGGCCGTAGGTGGAATTGCACTGGGTGGAAAAATGGTCGAAGATATGACGCTGTTAAAGCGGAGCCCAGAAGAAACCAAATATATTCAAATCGTTAGTCCAGAAGTTTCTGCGAAAGTACTTGACCTGATGCAACAAAATGTCAAAAATGGCACCAACACGAAAGCCCAGGTGCCAGGTATCGCTATCGGTGGTAAGACCGGCACGGCGAACCAACGCAAAGCCCATGGCCGCGGCTATCAAGCCAAAGCTGTGAACACGACTTTCGTGTGCGTGTTCCCTGAAAAACCTAGGTATTTAGTGTTTGTCATGCTAGAAGGTCCAAAGGCCACCAAGGAAACTTATGGCTACAATACCTCTGGCTGGAACTCGGCACCTTTGGCGGGTAAAGTAATTAAGCGGGCGGCCCCTATATTAGGGATCTTCCCAAAGTTTGAAAAAGAATCTGATATGACAGGCATGCCTGTGATCAGGAATGCTAATTTAAGTCGTGAGTGATGGAATTAAAAACCCTTATAAACCTGATCGAACCAGTGCATTGCACCGGAAGTCCCAATCATATAGCTAGCCTTGCTATGCATACCAGCGAAGTGCGTTCAGGGGATATATTTGTCGCCCTACCATCGGTCTGGCAGGATAAACCCGGCGGCGAGCAATACATCAACCAAGCCTTGACCCAAGGCGCATCCGTTATCCTTTCAGTTCTACCAGCCCCCGAGGGTTTTCCCTCCGATAGATGCTGGCTGCAGGTGCAGGACGCCCACGAGGCTCTTTCGAAGTTGGCAAAGGCCTTCTACCCCCTGCAACCCAAAAATCTTATGGCTGTAACCGGCACCAATGGCAAAACATCCGTTGCTGATTTTACGTTCCAGCTGTGGCGTATGGCAGGATTTCCGTGTGCCCGCATGGGCACCATAGGCGTTAAGGATAGCTTTGGCCACGACTACGGTGACAATGGCTACACCATGCCCAATGCCACCACCCTCCACAAAACCGTTCACGGTTTAGCCAGTGAAGGCGTTGAATACCTGGCTCTTGAAGCATCCAGCCACGCTATTGTTCAGCATCGCATGGACAACCTGGAAGTCTCCATAGCAGCATTTACCAACCTAACCCATGAACATCTAGATTATCATGGGGACATGGAAAATTACTTCCACGCGAAATCCCTCCTGTTTTCAAAGTTATTATCCCCAACCGGTACAGCCATCATAAATCGAGATGACCCAGTATGCGGCAAACTTGAAGCTATATTGGCGGGACGTGGCATAAGAACGATTACTTATGGTACTCAGAAGGCGGATATTTGTGCAAATATCACTGCAAAACACGAAGACGGTCAAGATATTGAGCTTTCTGTATTTGGCCGCGACTATCATGTTCAATTCCCCTTGATAGGCCATTTTCAGGTATCCAATGCCATGTGCGCTCTTGCCAATGCAATTATAAGCGGGGCAGATGAAACAGAAGCGGTTGCTCACCTGTCCCAGCTGCACTCAGTGCCAGGACGTCTACAAAAAGTGGGCAACCAGGTTTATGTGGATTACGCCCATACGCCCGATGCCTTGGAAACCGCATTAAAAGCCTTGCGCCCCCATACCAAAGGTCGGTTGCTGGTTGTTTTTGGCTGTGGTGGAAATCGGGATTCTTTCAAAAGACCCGTCATGGGAAAAATAGCCTCCGATCTCGCAGATGTGGTATATATCACCGATGATAATCCCCGCCTGGAAGACCCGACGACAATCCGTCAGCAAATCCTCGTGGCCTGTTCCGCGGGTCTAGAATTTGAATCCCGGCAAGAGGCCATTCACCAAGCTATTGAAGATTTAAAATCTGGAGATATCTTGTTGATTGCAGGAAAGGGCCATGAAACGGGCCAGATCATAGGGACTGACGTACAACCCTTTAATGACGTAACTATTGCTGAACAAGCCTTGGGGATTATGAGATAAAAATGCAGTGGAATTCAGATCAAGTAAAAACCATGTTTTCAGCACAGTTGCCCCATTCGTGGATCGCAACGGGAATTTCTATTGATACACGCACCCTGAAACCAGGGGATATTTTTGTGGCCCTGAAAGGCGCCAAGATGGATGGTCATGACTATATCCAGACAGCGGAAAAAGCTGGGGCCTCCGCTGTTCTTGTGGATCACCATGTGGATTGTCAGATTCCTCAGATCGTGGTTCCAGATGTACTGGAAGGCTTGCGAAAGTTCGCTCTTGATGCGCGTTCGAGGACCCATGCAAAGATTGCTGGTGTGACCGGAAGTGTGGGCAAAACCAGCTCTAAAGAGGCACTTAATTTCGTATTACAGGATCAAGCTCCCACATTTGCCACCCCACGCAGTTATAACAACCACTGGGGTTTGCCCTTGGCTTTAGCGATGATACCAGAAGATGTGACCTACGGCGTCCTGGAAATGGGTATGAACAACCCCGGCGAGATCGCAGGACATACCCGGCTCGTAAGGCCTCAAGTGGCTTATATCACCAATATCGAAGGAATTCATATTGGCAGATTAGGCTCCATGAAAGCCATTGCCCAGGCCAAAGCTGAGATCTTTGAAGGACTGCAACCAGGTGGTATAGCTATCATTAATTCAGACACCAACGAAACGGAAATCCTAGAAGCCGCCGCCAGTGGCCATGAACTATGGCGTGTGGGCTGCGGACAAAAGGCTGATATACGATTGATTGCTTGTGATGAGGGCAGTGATCACCAAATCATCCACGCAAATATCCATGGTGAAGAGCTTAGCTATCGTCTGAATCTGCTGGGACGACATTGGGCTATGAACTCCTTGGGAATTTTAGCGGTAGTTAAAGCCTTGGGCGCAGATGTAAAGCGAGCAGCCGCTAAGCTAGCTGAATTTAGGGCCGTTGCCGGACGTGGTCAAATCCACGAAGTAAAACTCTCAGGCGGTCAAAAATTAACGGTAATTGACGAGAGCTATAATGCGGGCCCCGTTTCGATGAGGGCGGCCCTGGAAGTTCTCAAGAAGGCTGGCAAGGACGCCCATCGCCGGATCGCAGTGTTGGGTGATATGCTTGAATTGGGCGACTCGGAAAAAGAAGAGCATGTTAGGCTGAAAGATGCGATCATAGCTAATGATGTGGACCTGGTATATACATCGGGAGAACGTATGGCAGAACTTGCGAAAGTTCTTCCAGATTCCATGCGCGGCGGGCATCTGGATGATCCAAAGGCCTTGGGTCTGGAGATCTCTGCCCAAGCGCAACCTGGGGATGTTTATATGGTAAAAGGCTCCAGAGGTGGCTACCATTCTCAAGGACGTATGTATGCGGTTGTGGAATCGCTACTTGAACTGAATCAGAAACAGGGGTAGAGCATGCTATATAACCTTTTATATCCTCTATCCTCACAGTATCCTCTATTTAACGTGTTCAAGTACATCACCTTTAGAACCGGCGGAGCGATTCTGACGGCTTTGATGATTAGTTTTTTCTTAGGCCCATCCTTCATTGCGTGGCTTAAGAGTAAGCAAAAGGATGGTCAACCCATACGGGATGATGGTCCTGCCAGTCATTTGGTGACTAAGAAGGGCACACCTACCATGGGTGGTGTGCTTATATTGGCTGCCTTGAGTATTTCCACATTACTTTGGGCAGATTTGACCAACCCTTACATCTGGATTGTTCTTTTTGTCACCTTGGGTTTTGGTGGCTTAGGTGCCTACGATGACTATCTTAAGCTGACAAAACGCTCATCCAGTGGGCTTTCGGGCAAGCTAAAGCTGGTAGGGCAAGTATCCATTGCCTTGATTGCAAGCTATTTCGTGGTGGAGTTATCTGAGCCAGAAATGGCAACGAATGTGGCTCTGCCTGTGTTTAAAAATACCTTTATAGTGTTGGGCTGGATGTTTATTCCCTGGTCCGTTTTGGTCATTGTGGGAGCCTCCAACTCTGTTAACCTCACGGATGGTTTGGATGGTTTGGCCATAGTACCTGTCATGATTGCGGCAGCGTGTTTTGGCTTGATTGCTTACCTGGTTGGTAACAGCGTATTTGCCAATTACTTGCAGCTTAATTTAGTAACAGGAAGTGGTGAGCTGGCGATCTTATGTGGCGCCATGGTTGGCGCGGGTCTAGGGTTCCTGTGGTATAATGCTCCTCCCGCGATGGTCTTCATGGGTGATACGGGCTCGTTGGCCGTGGGCGGTATGTTGGGCGTCATCAGTGTGATTACTAAACACGAAATGGTCTTGGCGATTATCGGTGGTCTCTTTGTAATTGAAACGGTTTCGGTCATCGTTCAAGTCTTCTATTTTAAGCTTACAGGACGTCGCGTGTTTTTGATGGCGCCCATACACCACCATTTTGAGAAGAAGGGTTGGGCTGAGCAGACCATCGTGATACGATTCTGGATTATAGCGACTATCTTAGCGCTTATTGGATTGTCCACACTCAAATTAAGGTAAGATCATGATCATCGTCGGTAGCTTTGCAGGACAAAACGTCATCGTACTAGGGTTAGGCCGTACGGGAAAGGCTGCGGCACGAGCGATCCAAGCTGGTGGTGGCCGCGTCCACGTTTGGGATGATAACTCCTCCTTGCGCACCGAAGCCCGAAACATGGACCTGACGGTGACCGATCCGCTTCTATTTGATTGGAAGACCGTATCTGCTCTGGTAATAAGTCCAGGCATCCCTCATACCTTTCCAGAACCTCATCCCGTAGCACTTAAGGCTAAAAACGCCGGGGTTCCGATTATATCTGACATTGATTTGTTAGGGCGGACGCAAACAGCTGCGAAGTACATTGGCATAACAGGCACCAACGGGAAATCCACGACGACGGCTTTGATTGGTCATATCCTTAAGAATGCCCGGCAGGAAGTCGAAGTGGGAGGCAACATCGGTATTCCAGCTCTGATCCTGGAGCCTCTTGCGGCAGATGGTTTTTATGTGTTGGAGATGTCTTCCTACCTTAACGAGATTACCCGCTCCATCTCCTTTGATGCAGCCGTATTGTTGAATATAACTCCCGATCATATTGATCGCCATGGCAGTATGGAAGGCTATGTGGCTGCTAAAGAAATGATCTTCCAAAATCAAAAGCCCGGAAGTATTGCAGTTATTGGCATGGATGATGCCAGAAGCTCTCGGATTTATAACAACTTGAAAGCCGGCCGCGGCGCTAATGTGGTGGGTATTTCGTCCCGTAAAGCGGTTAAAGGTGGGGTCTACTACGCAGATGGCATGTTCGTAGATGATGCCTTTGATTCTCACGGTATAATCATGGATTCGTCGACCTCTTCAGGGTTTGCGCCGGGTCTGCACTGGCAGAATATCTGTGCCGCCTATGCCGTCTGTCGACACCTTGGGTTCAGTAGGTCCATGATCGTTGAGAGCACTCGTTCATTCCCTGGTTTGGTACACAGACAACAAATAGTGGGCATCATTGATGACGTGACTTATGTCAACGACAGCAAAGCCACGAACATGGCTTCCGCTAAGGAGGCACTCAACAATTTTAATGACATCTTCTGGATATTGGGCGGCCGTATGAAAGGCGAGAGTCTTTCAAGTTTGGCTGAGTTTTTCCCGAAAGTACGAAAAGCGTTCCTCATTGGGGAAGCAATCGAGACTTTTGCGCAAGTCCTAGAATCCGCAGGCGTGCCATACGTGGAATCCGGTGATTTAGAACAAGCCGTTCATGATGCGCGCAATGCCTCACTGGCCAGTGGTATAGCCAAACCAACGGTGCTTTTGAGCCCTGCCTGCGCCAGTTTTGACCAGTTTGATAATTTTGAAGCAAGAGGCGACTTTTTCACCCAATTGGTAAAGGACCTACCAGGTCTGCATGTGAACACCAAACAAAGGGAGCAGGGCAAAACAGTCCTTGAAGTGGCGTAAGTGCAAACAACCATATCCCGCAACGACCGCAGTTTAATTGGCCAATGGTGGTGGACTGTTGACCGCTGGATATTGTCGTCCATTTGCGTGCTCATGGTTTTGGGTTTGCTCATGTCCTTTGCTGCTAGCCCATCGGTTGCAAGTACGCTTAATATCAATTCCTATTATTTCATAATCCGTCATACGGCTTATTTAATACCTTCGGTATTCTGTCTTGTGATGGTATCGCTGCTGAGTCCTCGCAACATTAGGCGATTGGCTTTATTTTTGTTTGTGTTGAGTGTGGTTATGGTGTTGATGACCTTGTTCATGGGCAGCGAAATTAAGGGTGCTCGGCGATGGATATCCTTTGCGGGTATGTCTATACAGCCATCAGAGCTTTTAAAACCTGGTTTTGCGGTGATTACCGCATGGATGCTCTCTGAAAAGCGGTTGTTCCCTGAATTTCCTGGGGCCTTGATCAGCTTTGCCGTTTATGGCCTCTCTATTACATTGCTGCTGCTGCAACCTGACTTAGGTATGGTGGTGCTGTTGACACTGGTGTGGTTTTCACAGCTTTTCCTAGCGGGTCTGTCTATGGTTTGGGTGTTTATCGCAGGTGCCCTGGGCACTGCGGGTTTGGGCTTTGCGTACTTTTTCTTGCCTCATGTTACCAAACGTATCAACCAGTTTATGGATGGGGATGCGGGGGATCGCTTTGGCGATAAATACCAGATTACCCAGTCATTGGAGGCCTTCATGAGCGGCGGTCTGATGGGGCAGGGACCTGGAGAGGGGATTGTAAAACGATTTATACCTGATGCGCACGCAGACTTTGTCTTTGCCGTAGCAGCTGAGGAGTTTGGCCTTATCTTCTGCTTACTGCTGGTGGGGGTGTTTCTTTTTGTTGTGATCCGCAGCTTAATCCGGGTGTTCCAGCAGGATAACTTTTTTGCTATCTTAGCTGTTGGGGGTTTGGTTTTACAGTTTGGGTTGCAGGCAATGATTAACATGGCGTCTACGCTGAATCTGATCCCTACGAAAGGCATGACATTACCTTTTTTGAGCTATGGTGGGTCATCTATTTTGGCTCTGGCTATATCTATGGGAATGGTATTGGCGTTGACCCGTTATCATTATGATGGGGATCGATTATGACCAAAATATTGATGGTGGCTGGTGGAACTGGTGGTCACGTGTTTCCCGCTGCGGCTGTCGCTGAACAATTAGAGAAAAAAGGGTATGAGGTACACTTCATCACGGATATACGTGGGGCGCAGTACCTGTCCGATCATTACTCAAAATCCGTATACAATCTGTCACGATTAGGCCGGCGAACTTGGCTGACGACGCCTCTGGCTATATGGCAAATGTTCATTCTTACATTTTCTTGCTTTATCTTTTTCCTTAGGTCTAGGCCAGGCAGGGTCGTGGGATTTGGCGGCTATGTTAGCTATCCGGTTTTACAGATGGCGCGGATATTTAGGGTTCCTTACTATATCCATGAGCAAAACTCAGTTATGGGCAGGGTTAACCGCGGATTCGTCAAAGGAGCCAAGGGCGTCATGACGAGTTTTCCCAAGACTGCGTATGCGAATGAGAATGCCATTTTTACAGGTCTTCCCGTCAGACAAGACTTGTTGCTGGCGCGCGAGAGTCCGCCTTATCAAGCGCCCATCGACAGGTTTAATATACTCGTTTTAGGTGGGAGTCAAGGTGCTTCCATTTTCTCAACGGTGGTTCCTGAGGCCATTGGGTTATTACCACCGGAATTGAGGCATCTCCTGAATATCGTACAACAGTGTCGTAAGGCTGATCTTGAGAAGGTTACTCAACAGTACCAGGCTTTAGATGTAAAGGCGCGACTGGCACCTTTTTTTGAACATATGTCCATGGAATTGTCTCACTCACACCTAGTTATTACACGCGCTGGCGCTTCCACAGTGGCTGAATTAAGTGTCATCGGTCGGCCAGCGATCTTTGTGCCTTATGCAGCTGCCAAGGATGATCATCAGACCTTTAATGCTGACTATGCCGTCTCTGTCAATGCCGGATGGCTGTTTACCGAGAAAGAATTCACCGCGGCAGCTTTGGCCGACAAGCTTGAATATCTATGGAAGAATACAGCATTTCTGACAGACGGAGCCAATCTCATGAAGGCCTTGGGCAAATGCACTGCAGCGGAAGAAATAGCTCAAGTCATAGTGAGCTGATTATTGAGTAGCAGCCCGGATGAGCGCATCTAAGGATGGGCTGCGGAACAGACCTGCGGGCGTTTTGACGACCAGGGAAGCAAATGCGTTAAAGATTTCGGAGTTAGCGCTCATGATCCCGATGACGTGAATACCACCATCTTCGGTGGCCATAAGCAGTGGTCCACCACTGTCTCCTTGGGTTGCTCGCGTAATTTGCGTATCTTCAATGCCGAGGGTGTCTTTGCCCAGTAACATTTCAAGTTTTACATCTTGTTGGTCAGCACCAAGATGTAAGGGGTTGTATTTCATGTCTTCTGTTAGATTGGACATGAATATTGCCCAGTCGCCCATATCCTGTACGCCATGTAAGGCTTGTGCTCGGGCATGCTTGTTATGAAGAACTTGTCCTCCTCTGCCATAGCCCACCAAAAGGCCCTCATCGGGGATAACGGGGTGATCATCGGGCAACAAAATCGCACTCACATTTTCAACTGGCTGATCCAAGGTTAAAATGGCGATGTCGCATTTAACATCACTTTGGTTGGGATTGTGAATATCCGCTTTTAGATTATTTATAAAGCTTGCATCCACTGTGATAGAGGAAGCGTGATAAACGGCGGACTGTAAAAAAGAAAAATCCAATTCTTGCTGGTTAGTCCAGAATACCCTTTTATCTGAAATATTGATTGTCACAGGCCCTGATTTCTGGGGGACGCTTTTGGGGAGCAAATCATAGAAAATATGCCCGGCTGTTAAAATCCGCTTGTTGCCTATGTAAGTGCCTGTGCCTACGGACGCATTGGAGCCTTCAATATTAAACACCGCGCCCACGGCATCGAGGTGCTTATCTGTATAGTGATTCGAGTTGATTGTGATGGTTTTGGCCGCACCTACCTGAGTCACTAGAAGAAGTGCAAAGAATATTGAGTATACGAAGTTCTTTATGTAATTCATGGCACAGCCCTTATGAATAAGCAATACAAAGCAACTCGCTCCATAAGTTAATTTTATGACAAAAAGATTGATAAATGGTTAATAAAGAAGACAATTTGATCTAATGAGGTATGGACTTGTCTATGATGTGTAGTGTATAGCCGAGGCTGTCTTTGCTAGTGAGGGCATGTATTAATTCAATTTATCATAGCGCTGTGACGAATAGTCACAATGTAATGTGCTCTATATTAAGCGAATGGTTGTGCGTAGGTCTGAGATATATTCTGCTATTACGTGTATTGGTAATGGCGGGAGTGACGGGACTCGAACCCGCGGCCTCCGGCGTGACAGGCCGGCGCTCTAACCAACTGAGCTACACCCCCTTAGAGAGGATAGATATCCTTAACCCGTGGGGCTCTTCTTGTCAAGAAAGGAAAAAGGTGGTGGGCGATGACGGGATCGAACCGCCGACCCTCTCGGTGTAAACGAGATGCTCTCCCAGCTGAGCTAATCGCCCCAAATTCCTTACTTTCAAGTACGAGGATTAACATACTCATCCAAGAGACAATGTGCAAGTGCTTTTTATATGAAATTGCAGGAAATTTGCAAATCTCAGCTAAAAGCACCTTCCAGGCAGGGTTTCAATAAAAAAGGCTAGGGGGTTCCCCTAGCCTTTAATTTCTAGAAGCAGTGCTTTACGCAGCAACAGTTTCCTTCAGAGCCTTACCAGCTCTGAACTTAGGTAGACGAGTTGCAGGAATGCGGATTTTCTCGCCTGTCCGTGGGTTGCGGCCTTCAGTAGCCTTACGGCTTGAAACTGTGAAAGTTCCAAATCCTACAAGACGTACATCTTCTTGGCGGCTCAGCGAACGAGAGATTGCTTCAAAGCAACACTCAATTGCACAGCATGCTTGGCTTTTCTTCAGGCCAGTTTTGTTGGCTACGTAAGTAATCAGATCATTCTTGTTCACGATAGTGTCCTTTCGTTTAGTGGTTGCAGGTAATAGACCGTTACAAATCTAAGTGTACTTAACAATAAATCAGTAGTCAACGCACTAAATTCTAAATATATTGGACAAATACTGAAAACCCAATTAAAACATGTGTTAACGGGAAAGCTTTATTATTGCGAATGCTGTTAATAAATTTTAATAAATAGGTAATTTACTTGTGATCTGTCTTACGCAAGGTATTGATTTTGTGAAAGTCCTAGTGAGTGCTTTCAGACTTGCCCCAAACTTCTTCAAGTCGGGCATCACGTCCGCATGAGCGTCGGTAGAAACTATACCGGAGGGGGTTTTTGTCTGCGTAGTCTTGGTGGTAATCTTCAGCGGGGTAGAACTCAGTTGCTGCGCGGATTTCAGTGGTGATAGGCTTGTGGAGTGCCGTGTTGGGGCTTCTCATGAATTGGGTTTCGAGTTTTTTCTTGGATTCCTCAGCGATTTTTTGTTGCTCGGGAGTTGTGTAGAAAATAACGGCTTTGTAAGAGCCGCCCCGGTCGCAGAACTGTCCAAAAGGATCGAAGGGGTCGATGTTGTGCCAGAACTTTTCCAGGAGTTGTTCGTAAGTTACTTTGCTCGGGTCGTAGGTGACTTGTACGGCCTCCACATGGCCTGTTCCGCCGGCCGAGACTTCTTCGTAGGTGGGCTTGGCTTTTGTGCCGCCGGTGTAGCCGGAAAGTACCTTTATTACCCCTGGCAGTTTCTCATACACTTGCTCTTCGCACCAGAAACAACCTCCGGCAAAGATGGCGGTGTTTGTTTTGTTATCGCTAGCGCTGGCTGACATGGCAAGGACTCCGGCTAAGAATAGGTTTGCTAGTATTTTCATGGTGCACTCATAGGTTGTCTGTATGAACACTATATCGGCTATTTGCTAATAATTAGTGAACTTCGAAAGTCCGTTTTGGCATTTTTCCTGCGGGGGTGAATGCCAGTGCTAGAGAGTTCATACAATAACGCTTGTGGGTGGGCGCTGGGCCATCGTCAAAGACATGGCCTAGGTGTGAGTCACAGCGGGCGCAGCGTACCTCTGTGGTGGCGCCCAAGATTCTCTTGAAGATACTCTTTTCGGGCGTGAGTATGACGCTCTGGGGTGAAATGGGTTCAGTAAAGCTGGGCCAGCCGGTGCCTGAGTCGAATTTGGCTTTCGAGCTGTAAAGGGGAAAATCACCTCCACAGCAGGCGCAGTAATAGGTTCCGTCTTCATTGAACTTGTCGTACTGCCCGGAAAAAGCGGCCTCTGTGCCTGCGGCGCGGCAAATCTGGTATACGTCTGGTTTTAGGACTTTTTCCCAAAAGGCCGTGTCCTGGTCCTTGTAATCGAAGGATGAAGGTGTGGATGCCATAGCGTAGCTAGTGAATAATATGGTCAATGTTAGAGCAAATTTGAGCGTGCTGAATAGTTTCATTTTGTTATCCCTGTTTTCTTTCATGCTAATGCTAGTGACCTTTCTGTGCAAGAGGCATGTTTGTTGAATATATTGACAATTAGTAAATAAGGCCCTACTTATATAGTGTAATGAATAGTTTAGGTGGTTTTATGTGTATGTGTAAATGCTCTCGATTTTGGAAGATAATTTCAGTTGTTGTTACCGCGATAGTTTTTTCCCTTCTCGTATTTGGTAATAACTATGGGGTTGATGACCAGGGTTACGGGGTGCGTAGTGCGCCGGGTGAGCTTGATGAAGTGCTGTCTAAGGAAGGTCGGAATTCTAAGGCTCAAAAGGCCCCTAGAAATCACATAGCTGCTGTTGGTATTGCCTACATACGTCTTGATGGACGCAATGCGGACAGGGGTACGGCTACTTTGGTCGAGCCTCATATTGCCGTATCGGCTGCTCACGTTTTTAAAAGGGTTCTGCCGCGGCGACCCATTGCTCAGAAATCCGGGCCTATTCGCATCGACTTGCGGAATATGCCTGTATATTGGTCTTACCAGCCGGATGACGGAAGGCCTGCCCAGAAGGTAAGGGTATTGTCTCTGGTCGTGGATGCGCGTTTTCTGCATGCTCTGGAGACCTGTCGAAAAAACCGCCTTAGCCGTGAAGCTCAAAAACATGATTTGGTGTTTCTTGAGTTAGATCCTCAAGACATGCCGCGGAATGTGACTTGTGTGCCAATGTTAACGGGCAATTGCTCGGTTGGTCAGATGTGTGCGTCCTATGGTTATGGGGTTGTCAGCCTGCGGGATTATCCGGTGCGCAAGGGCATAGTCTACAACTTGACGCTGCCCCAGAGAAGTTATGATCATGATGTGATTCTTTTAGCTAACCGTAATAATATGCCCGATGGCGACTATCAAAGGGCCGTGCGTGAGGTGGGTATGCTTACGGGCCGACCAGGGCTTGCGCCCCATGAGGCTTATGTGGGGCAAGCCCTGCAAGGAGATAGCGGTGGACCACTATTTGCGGTGACGCCTAAAGGTATTCGGGTTATTGGTGTTATGAGTATTTATGGGGCTGAACGATATGCTGAGGATATTCTTTATTACAACGGGTTTTGCTCGCTCATAACAGGAGATCAGACCAATGGTTATACATTGAGTGGCCGAGCAAAGGAATTGCTCAGCCACCTCAAAAAGAACCGGTTGGGGTAAGAGCTTAGTTCTCCTGGTTCAGAGCCAGATCCGTGGATTCCAAAAACCGGTTGAGTAACGGTATATAGACTTCTAGTCGATCAAGGATCTTGAAGTACAGATCCTTATCTTCTTCATCCAATAGTTTCACATGTCCTTGGGCCATCAGGATCGCGTCTGAAAGTATATTTTCGAGACTAAGGAAGTGGGAAAACAATAGCATTTGTTCATGAAATGCTTTCGCCTTGGTCATAATTCTCTTGAGGTTTTCCAGTTCACGATCCCCGGGAATCGCCCTTTTGACAAGCGACAAGAGGTTTTTCGCGTTTGTGCGCAGCTCATCGTCAGCTAGATCTAGCAGGCGCTTATTATCTATCATGCTTATTATGGTATCTATTTTGGCAAGGGAAGATAGTGACAGGATGAGTTCCATACCTGTGGGGCTATTCGCGAAGCCCGTTTCATCGGAGCTGGGATTTGCGGGCGCAAGCATGCTTGCAACTTTTGTTTGTAGGACTTCTTGAGGTGCAAGACACAGTTCTGTAACTTCAAACAAGCCGTTTTTAAGTGCACGGATGGATGCAGGTTGGAGTTCTGCTTGCTCATGAGGGAACACTTTCTGTGGCTCTGCATTGATGCCTAGGAGTAGGCGGGTCTCTTCAAGTCGAGCGGGTAGGTAGGTATCTAGACAGGTTCTTATGGCATTTTTCATATGTCCAGAGTGGTGGTAGGCGTATACACCTGACTTCTGATTGGCTTGTTTGCTATAGTCTTGAACTAAGGACAGTATATTCAGCCATGATGGGGATGTCTGGTTTATTTTGCTATTGATGAGTTCTCCGAAATCTTCTGGGCGGAATCCTCTCAAGTAAAGTTCACAAAATAGTACGTTTTGTCTTAGTAGGTGGAAGGTACGCAATTTCTCCATATATTCGCCGGATTTGGTGAAACGGATATTTTCACCCTCTATGGTGTGGCCCCAGTGGGATTCTAGGAATTTAAAGTCTTCTATATCTACCATGCCTTCTGTATCCAAGGCGTTGTAGATCCAGCGGACTAGTTCGTTTTCCATGCGAAATGCAAACATAGTGTGATCACGCAGTTTTAGCTCTCGTGCCTCATAGGAGGCCCAAACTTGGCTGCAGTCGGAGAGGAAGGGGCCGGCTAGTCCTTTAACAATCAATGAGGGGGCCAACTCGGCTAGGGCCTTGCGGGCTATTGCTGAGAACATCATGTCCAGCCTGGATATACGCCAGAACTGGGTGTTGGGGGATTGGCCCGGCGCTAGTTGCATCCTGGCTTGAAAGACATATTGGGTCATTTTAGATCGTCGCGCGTTTTCTGACTCGTATTTGCTTGTTGGAAGGTTGTAGACTCTAGACTCATCACTTAGAGCACTTAGGGGGATGACGAGTTTACTCGTAGCAGACTCAATGATTGTATGCTTGTAAGTTTCAAAGTCCATTAGAGATGGGTGCTGGGCGGGTGTGGCAAACAGTTTCGCGATTTGAGCGCTCAAGCGATCGCAATCTAGTTGACATGCGTCTGCTTCTGTTTGTAGGAGCTTTAGCTGGCTTTCCACGGCGGCCATTGCTTCATCTCTCGTTTTTAGGGTAACAGGGACCTGATATTGTTGCCGCCTATAGGTATCCCAGTCGTTTGGGTTGCGGATTTGTCCGGCGCATTCTGCTATTTGTGCTTCGGTCATTTTGTATTTTTCGCGGGCTTGCGTTTTCCATTCTTCGTACGGAGCTGGGTTAGTTGCCCAGGTGGGGGTTGTTAGAATGAAAGTGGCAAGAAGGATGTTTCTGAGACGCATTTTATTCCCTTTTTTTATTTTATGGTCTCATATAAATAATGGTGCTGCAAAAGATAAATATAAATCTCTGAATGCGTGAAGGAAACTGCTTTTAATCTGTTGGGACCTGCTGTTATAATTAAATCATATAGTGGAGGAAGAAATGAAGAAATTAATAGCAAGTGCTGCTGTATCTGTAATAACTTGTTGCAGTGCCAACAGTTACTCTACTGAGGAAAAGTTTGCTGTGGCATGTCCGATATTTAAGACCGAAGAGTTGAAGTCAATGGGTCCGAATCATATTGTTACATCAGGTGGCCATAAATGGTACGTGCAGGACGTGTTTGATTTTGAGCTGCAGGAGGGTCGGGTCATTAATATGCCCCTTGGCTTGACGGCCGATGATTTGGTAAAGACTAAGGAAGTTAGCCTTCTGGATCAACTTGATAGTCATACGTGTCAGTATAAGCTGGAGCTGGAGTCGGGCCGTCAGGCGAAGGTGACTTTCAAGCTAGTGGGGGATTAGGTTCTTTGGGCATGGTTCGTGGCTGCTGGAATGGTTTTTGCCACCCCAAACATGCGTTGGAAGTCTTATGGTGTCATTTGCTGCTTGGTATCATTTATGACCGGGTGTCGCTGAGAGTCCTCAGCAGTTCTTGCTTTGAGCGTACATCCCTAGTCACAGACTCGAGATGGCCTGGGTCCGATGTTACCAATTAACTATTTTTACTTTTTTAAACTTACTCCATCTAACCTTTCCTTTCATCTGCTTTAACAAGTCCCGGCGGGGGTTCTGGGTTTTATCCTGTCGCCCACACCGGGGTTTGTTGGGCATTTTTTTCACTAAGCAGGTTGCGTCTAAGCGCTTCGCCGAGCTTTACATAAACCAGCTGGAACCTACCCCTTGCGGGGTAGATATTCTAACTTCACCACATCGCTACTTATCCCACA
>Ga0182030_10013057_pt1 | contig 16570 bp, 16 predicted proteins | sample 812S3MmetaG_FD_121299 | JGI IMG/M metagenome (GOLD analysis project Ga0182030, IMG submission 121299) | Permafrost microbial communities from Stordalen Mire, Sweden - 812S3M metaG (Illumina Assembly) | ecosystem: Environmental > Terrestrial > Soil > Wetlands > Permafrost | place: Sweden...
GGTTCCGGGTGGCCGGCCATAGGCGGCGAGTTCCCCGTTCCTGCCTTGAGGCAGCGTAAGTTCGCCGCGGTCTTCGATCTCAATACCTGAATAACTGCCTGATTGATGAACAAGAGTTGACATAGGAATTCCTAATGTATAGTAGCCGTTCCCTTCGGACCACCACAACGATGTAACGGTGCCGCTACGGTATTCTCAGGGGTAACTCCAAACAACCCAGGGAGTGGATACCAGAACTAGAGTGGAAGCCGTAACTCGCTAATTCTGATCGCGGGAGGCCATGCTTCCCCTTCCTGCTGAACCCGCACTCAGCTTTGTTCACAGCAAACCGCGGATTCGATCCCGCCGGCAGGATCAACCACGACCGCGCCTGTACCCGACGCAAACAGACCGGGAAACTCCAGGCGTCCACGGCTATGTGGTTCGGACATCCACACTCCGAAATCGGGTTCCCGGATCTACGGCGAAAGGTGGAAAAACGGACGATGGACTCTTGATAGAAAAGGACTTAACAGGGGCACCGCAATTGCCGCCGACCCTTGATTTCGGGGAACCGTGGTGCTACCGTTACAGACTTGCCGGCGGAAATCGATGATGCCAGCATCGCAACAACATTGGGAGCGATCCTTTTGAATTGGGCCTCGGCGATTTGTCTGCGCAAACAAGCTTGCGGCCCGAAATCCCCAAATCAGAGACTTGGACCTCAGGAGATCGATGAAATCTGCAGCAGTTCTTATTTTCGCGTTGACGTCTGTTACGACAAGCTATGCCCAGAAAGACTGGCCCACGTTCGGGCGTGATCTGGCAGGCACGCGATACTCCACTCTCAAACAAATCGACACCAAGAACGTCACGAAGTTGGTCCGCGCCTGGACGTATCACATGAATGCAGGTGCGGCCGCGCCCGTGGCAGCCGCTCCGGCGCCCGGCTCGTCCGACGCTAATGACGCGGCGACCGGCGGTCGGGGACGTGGTGGCCCCGGCGTCCCCGGTGGCCCTGGCCCCGGCCCGGGCGGATCGGAAGTGTCTCCGCTGGTCATCGACGGGGTGATGTATTTGACCACCGGCGCGCGAAAAGTGGTGGCGCTTGAGCCAGAAAGCGGCAAGGAGCTTTGGAGCTACGACGTAAAAGACGGCGCGCCCGCCACCCGCGGCCTGGAATTCTGGGCGGGCGACAAGCAATCGCCCGCGACCGTATTCTTCGGTACATCAAGCGGCAAACTGTATGCTTTGAATGCCAAGACCGGCAAACCGGTCCCGGGATTTGGGAATGAGGGAATGGTGGATATGAAACCGGGCTCTCTCAATGGTCTGGCCAATTCATCCTTCGGACTTTCCTCCCCTCCGATTGTCTACAAGAACGTCGTCATCACGGGCGCGCACGTGCAGGAAGGGCCCAGTATCGGCGCAGCGGGCGACACCCGCGCGTGGGACGTTCATTCCGGCAAACTCATATGGACATTCCATGCCGTTCCTCATCCGGGTGAAACCGGCAGCGACACCTGGAAGGGAGACGATTGGAAGAACCGCTCGGGGACCAACGTCTGGGGCCTGTTCACGATTGATACCGAACGCGGCATCCTCTACATGCCTTTTGGCGAACCGACCACCGATTACTGGGGCGGCGACCGCCCGGGCGCCAATCTTTTCGGCACCTCATTGGTAGCCGTGGATGCGCTGACTGGCAAGCTGAAATGGTACTTCCAGGTGGTTCACCACGACACATGGGATTACGACCTCTGCGCGCCTCCGGTGCTCTTCGACGTCACGCAAAAAGGAAAGAAGATCCCGGCTGTGGGGCAGTTGACCAAGAGCGGATATGTTTTCATTCTCAATCGCGTGACCGGTGAACCGATCTACGGCGTGGAAGAGAGGAAAGTTCCGGTTGACGACGCTTTGCCCGGGGATGAGGCATGGCCCACGCAACCAATTCCTCTAAAGCCGCCAGCCCTGGCGCGCACCAGTTTCAAACGGGAAGACATTGCTACTGTGACGCCGGAACTCAACAAGTATTGCACGCAGCTGTTCGACAGCATTCCTGGAGGGTTGCACGTTGAAGGATCGTTCACCCATTACTCCACGACACCCAGCGTGATCTTCCCGAGTTCCATCGGCGGCGGCAACTGGAACCCGCCATCGTTCGATCCAACACTGGGATATCTGTTCGTCAACACCATGGATTTCGGCAGTTTGAACACCATGGTGAAGAGCCCCGATGGCACGCGCTACAGCCGCAGCGGTTACAACGGGATCAACCGGTTCTGGGAACCGGAAGGCAACTTGCCGTGCAATCAGCCGCCCTGGGGGCGGCTGTTCGCCATCAACGTGAACACGGGGGAAATTGCATGGCAGACCACTCTCGGCATCACCGACAGCCTTCCCGCCGATAAGCAGAATACAGGCCGGCCGAACATTGGCGGGTCTGTTGCCACTGCTGGCGAGCTGGTTTTCATTGGCGCCACCGATGACAGCCGGTTCCGGGCATTCGATTCCAAGACGGGGAAAGAGCTGTGGACGGAGAAAATCGACGCCGGCGCACATTCGGCCCCCATCACCTACATGGGGAAAGACGGGAAGCAGTACGTTCTGATTACGGCGACCGGAGGAGGGTTCCTGGGTGACAGGAGCCATGGAGATTCGATGATCGCTTTCGTGCTGCCATAATTCATGCGACGATGAAGCTAAGGTCGGGAAATAAGTATGAATTACTGCAAACTCGCAAAACTCGCATTCGGGATGATTTTCGTGACGGCTCTGCCTTTTCTAGCCGGCCAGGACCAAACGGACCTGCCGGATGGTAAAGAGAAGGTTGTACTGCAAAGTTCCTGCGCGAGCTGTCACGACCTGGATGTGGTTGTTGCCTCGCGGCGCACGGCACTCGGATGGCGGGATATGGTGGACGACATGGCTTCGCGCGGAGCCGAAGTGTCGGAAGCGGACGTCACCACGATCGTGGCATACCTCACCAAGTATGTCGGCAAGCTCAATGTCAACACGGCTACCCAGAAGCAACTGCAGGAGATTTTGGGACTGAGCGAAAAAGAGGCTCAGGCGATCGTCGCCTACCACGACCAAAAGGGGAACATCAAGGATTTCGAGCAGTTGAAAACGGTCCCGGGCCTCAGCGCGGAAACCCTCGAGAAAAAGAGAAGTCTGATCGCTTTCACGCTTTAGGGTGAGCGGAGAAATACTTCTTCGCCGATTCCAGGCAACGCCACGCGTGCTCCGCGTACCCCAACTCTTTGACGCGTTCCAGGTTCGGTATCTCCAGTGAATAGGGCACATCCGGCATCCGATTCACGATAGCGGCAATGTCGATGGCGCCTTCGCCTGGGTACAGCCGTGCTTCGCGCCCCGTGTGGATGAGGCCCTCGTTCGTATCGGGAATTTCCTTCGGCGCATCGCAGACGTGTGCGAAGTGGAACCACTCGCGCGGCACGGCGTCGAGTTCCTCCAGTCTGGTGCGCGAGCGATTGAAGTGCAGCATGTCGATCAGGAGACCCAGGTTGTCGCGATTGACGGCGCGGCGGACCGCGATGGCATCCTGGAGAGCGGCAACATTGGCCCATGTGACGAATTCCAGATTCAGAGTCAGGCCGAATTTCCTGCCAAGATCGCAGGCTTCCGTGAGACGGTCCATGGCGTAGTTCCGCTCGGGAGTCCAAATGCTGGTGATCACCTGGTGGGCGCCGAGTTCCGCAGCCGTTTCGAAGGCGGGAAGATAGGACTTCACATCCAGGCCATCCTGAATCCGCGCTAATTCAATATCGTGAACCTTCAGGCCCGTCGCGGCGAGCGCAGCCTTGGTTTGCCGGAGCATTTCCTTGTTTGCCGCCAGGTCGTAATTCGGCTCGTTGGGCAGGTGCATCGTAAGGATGCGATAGCTCACGAAGTCATAGCCGGCGCGAGCGGCGATGTACGTCATTTCCGGCGGAGCACAGCCTAATACCGTCAGGTGAGCCAGGCTGAATTTCAACGGAGCAGGTTTCCGCGCGCTACCCGAATCCCGCACCTGGGAACTGAACCCGAGTGCCGGTGCAACCGTCAGACCCGAAGCTGCTCCTAAGAACCTGCGGCGGTCAAAATGATGTTCGGACATTTGCTCCTGCCTCATAGCAAGGATACATCCGTCCGGCTGCGATTGCCGCGATAAATGGGGAAGAGGAACAAAGGTCGAACGGGGTTCTCCAACTTACGCCGGCCTCCTTCACCCGTGCTGACCAGACGCTCGACGAGGTTTCGCATTGAAACTTTGGTAATCTGCTGGGAGTATTGAATCAACGGCCGAGGCTGGAGGCGAATCCCGAACGATGGAACCGCTCAACGAGCAACTTGTCGAGAATATCGATCGGTACATCGAAGATCTTTTTGTTCCGCCCGACTCTGCATTGTCACAGAACCTCCAGGATGCCGCGGCCGCGGGCCTGCCACCAATCCAGGTTTCGCCCAATCAGGGCAAGCTGCTGTACCTGCTGGTAAAGCTCGCGGGTGCGAGGCGGGTGTTGGAGATCGGCACGCTGGGGGGCTACAGTACCACCTGGCTCGCGCGCGCCTTGCCTCCGGACGGCAGACTGATCACGCTCGAATACGAAGCCAGACATGCCGAAGTGGCGCGCGAGAACCTGCGGCGGGCGGGATTGAGTTCCATGATGGTCGATATTTGTGTGGGCCGCGCAGGCGATTCGTTACAACTCCTGATCCGCACCGGCGCCGAAGCGTTCGACGTCATCTTCATCGACGCCGACAAGAAAGGGTATGTCGACTATCTGGAGTTCGCCCTGCAATTGTCGCGGCCGGGCACTCTGATCCTGGCGGACAACGTCATCCGCAACGGATTAGTCCTCAACCCGAATCCGCCGGACGAGGCGGACCGCGGCGCAAGGGCCTACAACGACGCGATTGCGGGCCATCCAAGATTGGAGTCCGTGATCTTGCCGGTGATTCGAGCCAGGGTGGATGGCATGGCCATCTCCATCGTCCGATAAGGGCGCGCCGGCTATTGATCCGCTTTTGGCGCCGGCGTCAGCTCCACCGGCGCGGGCCAGCTATGTCCCTGATGCATCAGCAGGCCTTGCGTGGCGTCGGGGCCCCATGTGCCGCAGGCGTAGTTCGGAAAATCGTTGGGAGGGCTGGCCTTCCACGCCTCCAGCACCGGCATCACAATGCGCCACGCGGCCTCCACCTGGTCGGCGCGCATGAACAACGTAGCGTCGTTGTTGATGATGTCCCAGAGCAAAGTCACATAAGCCTCAGCCGAGGGCGTGGCGAAACTCTCGCGATAATTGAAGCGCATATCCACGGGCACCAGAACCATCTTCGTCCCAGGGCGCTTGGCCTGGAAGCGCAAGACGATGCCTTCATCGGGCTGAATCGACATCACCAGGCGCGACGGTTGCCAGTCGAGAGTCGCATCGGCGGGAAAGGACTGATGCGGAACCGAGCGGAACTGGATGGCGATTTCCGAGACCTGCCGCGGCAGGCGTTTGCCGGTGCGCAGGTAGAACGGCACGTCCTGCCAGCGCCAGTTGTCGACGAACAGACGCAGCGCCGCGTAGGTTTCGGTATTGGAATCCGGAGGTACGCTCGCTTCTTCGCGATACGCACACGCTTTCTTGCCGCCGATCCAGCCCTTGCCGTACTGGCCGCGGACCGTAAAGTGATGCACTTCGTCGTAGGGAATCGGACGCACGGCGTGCAGCACATCGACTTTCTTATTGCGAATCTCGTCGGCATCGAAGGAAACCATCGGTTCCATGGCCACCAGGCAGAGCAATTGCAATAGATGGTTCTGCACCATGTCGCGGAGCGCGCCGGCGCCATCGTAATAGCCACCGCGCTGCTCCACACCCACTTCTTCGGCGACGGTGATGGTCACATAATCCACAAAGCGGCGATTCCAGATGGGCTCAAACAACGGATTGGCAAAGCGGAACGCCAGAATATTCTGCACGGTTTCCTTGCCCAGGTAATGATCGATGCGGAAGATCTGCGATTCCTGAAAATCGGCAGCGAGTATGCGATTCAGCGCCAGCGCCGAATCCAGGTCATATCCAATTGGTTTTTCGATGACGATGCGAGAGCGTTCGCGGTCGGCAGCCAGGCCGGCATAGTTGAGGTATTTAGGAATCTCACCGAACAAGGATGGCGGCGTGGCCATATAGAAAATGCGCTGGGCTTTGGTGCCCCATTCCTTTTCCAGGCCCGCGCAAATGCCGGAGAGCTGCTTGTACGTGGCGTGGCTCTTGAACTCGCCTTGCAGGTAATGGATGTGCTTGGAAAACTCGGCCCACTGCCTGCCGGAATTCTTGCCCGCGCTGGCGAACTTGCGGATACCCAAATGCAGGCGCTTCCGCAGGGCATCCTCACTGAGCGGCACGCGGTCCACCGCGATGATCGCAAAGTGGATCGGGATCGAGCGGCTCTGCGAAAGATCGAACAGCGCCGGCATCAGCTTGCGCCAGGTCAGGTCGCCCGCGCCTCCGAAGATGACAAAGATGTTCGGTTCGAGTTGCTCGCTGTTGTTCATGGGCTTCAACCCCTTGTCCAATCCGTATGAAATGTGCCCTTGATGTCGATGCGCTCGTAACTGTGCGAACCGAAGTAATCGCGCTGCGCCTGAATCAGGTTGGCCGGCAGCCAGGCGCTGCGATATCCGTCAAAGTAGGCCAGCGTGGTCATGAAACAAGGGACCGGTAACCCAAACTCGATGGCGGCGCCCACCACGCGGCGCAGATCTTCCTGTTGGGCCATGACCTTCTCCGAAACCTCCGGGTCCAGCAGCAGATTCGCCAAGCCGGGCTGGCTGCGGTAAGCCTTCCGAATGTCTTCGAGCAAGGCCGCGCGGATGATGCAGCCGCCCCGCCAGATGCGCGCCACGGCTTCCAGATCCAGGTGATACTCATACTTCTCGGAAGCGGCCGCCAGAACGGCCATGCCCTGCGCGTAGGCCGCGATCGTTCCCAAATACAGCGCACGGCCCAGTTGGGCGAGGAAGGCTTTGCGGTCGCCGGTGAATGGCGGCACGGGCCGGTTAAAGACTCCGGCGGCCGTGCGGCGCTGCTGCTCAAACACCGACATGTCGCGCATAGTGACGGCGAAATCGATGGTGGGAGCAGGCACCTGCAGCTCCATGGCGCTTTGCGACGTCCACATTCCCGTGCCGTTCTGTTTGCCCACATCGAGGATCACATCGATCAGGCGCTTGCCGGTGGTCTCATCGACCTTAGTCAAAATGCGACTGGTGATATCCACCAGGTAGCTGCTCAGCTCGCCTTGATTCCATTCTTCGAAGACCTGGTGCAATTCGTCGTCCGATAGACCGAGCCCGCGCTTCATCAGACCGTAGGATTCGGCCAGCAGTTCCATGACCGCGTACTCGATGCCATTGTGGACGGTCTTCACGAAATGTCCGGCCGACCCCGGGCCGAGGTACGTGACGCAGGGCTCTCCATCCACCTTGGCGGCGACGGCTTCAAGCACCGGGCGAACCCGCTCGTACGCATCCATGGGCCCGCCGGGCATAATGCTGGGGCCGCGGCGCGCACCTTCTTCACCACCGGAGACGCCTACGCCAAGGAATGGAATGCCCTTCGCCGCCAGGTTTTGCGCGCGCAGGTTGGTGTCCTTGAAGTAGGAATTGCCGGCGTCGACGATCAAGTCGCCCTTGTCGAGCAACGGCAGCAGGCCGGCAATTACGGAATCCACCGGCGGACCGGCGGGAACCAGCATGATGATGGCGCGGGGCGAGCGCAGCACGCCGACGAAATCCTTGAGATCGGCAACGCCATGCACATCGTTGCCCTCCGCTTCCTTAATGAGCGCCTCCACCTTGCTGGTGTCCTTGTCATAACCGGCCACTGCGAAGCCGTGGTCAGCCATGTTCAGTAACATATTCCGGCCCATGACGCCGAGACCGATCATGCCGATTTCATAACGCTGCGTATCCATGCTGCCCCCCAATTCAAAGCTCGATCAACGCTGCCAAAGGATGTGTGCGGTTTCCAGTGGAACGGCGACGCCGTCGTGGCGCGGAATCAGCCGCACCGTATAGTCTCCGGCGGGACGCGCCGCGGATACCTGCGCGCGGTACACGTAGCCGCCTGGGGCGCCTGCCAACTGGCGCAGGATTTTCATCGGCTGCCGCACGGGTTCAGCACCGCCGGCGCCATCGGCGTAAAGCTCCACCAGCAAACCATTCGGATCGAGTTCGCCGAGAAAGACCGGAATCTCCACGGTATCCTCGCCGCCGCTGGTCTCCACCTTCATTTCACCGAAATGCACGGCCGGCCACGAATCTTCCAGCGAGTGGCGCCAGGAGACGATTTGGTTTCCCAAAGCGCCTTGGTTGGCGGCTCGCGTGCGGAACGCGGCGGCGGCCGGAAGGTAGTGCTCTTCGGTATATTCGCGCACCGCGCGCGCGGCGGAAAAACGCGGCGTCAGCGTGGCCATGCTCTGGCGCATGCGCTCTACCCAGGCGACAGGAATGCCCTGCGCGTCGCGGGCGTAAAACTCGGGAACCACTTCGCGTTCGAGCAGGCCGTATAGCGTTTCGGCTTCGGCGGCGTCCCAGGCCGGATCGTCCCCGTGTTCCTGCCCGTCCCCCAACGCCCACCCCACTTTGGGAGTGTAGGCCTCAGCCCACCAGCCATCTAACTCCGACAGATTGAGGCCTCCGTTCACCAGCACTTTCATTCCACTGGTGCCGCAGGCTTCCCAGGGGCGCCGCGGCGTGTTGATCCAGACGTCGATCCCTTGCACCAGGTTTTCGCTGAGCAGCATGTCGTAATCGCTCAGGAAGATCACGTGGGGCTGCGCCTCCGGGCGGCGGATGAAATTCGTCCATTCGCGAATCAAGGCCTGGCCGGCCTGGTCCGCCGGATGCGCCTTGCCGGCGAGGATGAGTTGCACCGGGCGCTGAGAATTTGTCAGAAGACGGAGCAGCCGCTCCGGGTCATGCAGCAACAGGTTCGGGCGCTTGTAGGTGGCGAAGCGCCGCGCAAATCCCAGCGTCAGGGTGCTGGGGTCGAAGATATGTTTCGCGGCCTCGACCTGTTCCGGCGCCTCGCCGGCCACCGCCATTTCCCGCGATAAGCGTTCCCGGGCATACTCGACCAGGGACTTGCTCGCCGCCGCGCGAAATTCCCACAGCCGGGCATCGGGGATGCGGAGGATCTCCTGTTCCATCGACTCCGTGGTTTTCGTCCACCGATCCTTGCCGCAGATCTCGGTCCAAAGATCGTCGGCGGCGGCGGAATCCCAAGTGGGCATGTGGACGCCATTGGTGACGTGCCCAATCGGGACTTCCTCCTCGGGCCAGCGCGGGAACAGGGGCTGAAACAGGCTGCGGCTCACCTTTCCGTGCAAGCGGCTCACGCCGTTCACGGCGCCGCTGCCGCGGATTGCCAGGTACGCCATGTTGAAAGGCTCGGAATCGTCGTCCGCGTTGGCGCGACCGAGCGCCAGCAAATCGGCAAGACCAATGCCCAGCTTCTCTTCGGCATATCTTCGCAGGTACTGCTCCATCAGCGAGGGATCGAAACGGTCGAAACCGGCGGCCACCGCTGTGTGCGTGGTGAATAAATTTCCTGCCCGTGTAACGGCCAGAGCCGTTTCGAATGGCTGACCGGTCTCTTCCATGAAGGTGCGCGCCCGTTCCAGGACGGCGAAAGCGGCATGCCCTTCGTTCAGGTGACACACCTCCGGCCGTAGCCCCAACGCGCGGAGCAGACGCCATCCGCCTATTCCCAACAGCATTTCCTGTTTGAGGCGCAATTCGGGTCCGCCGCCGTAAAGCTCACTGGTGATTCCGCGATGCATGGGAAAGTTCGCTGCGTCATTGCTGTCCAACAGGTAAAGCTTGACGCGGCCCACCTGCACCTGCCACGCGCGCACCCAAACCGAGTAGCCAGGCAATGCGATCTCCAGCCGCAACCATTGGCCGTTTGGCTGGCGCACCGGCGTGATCGGCAACTGCCCGGGATCGTTATACGGATAGAGCGCTTGTTGCTCGCCGTTCCGGTCGATCACCTGGCGAAAATAACCCTGCTGGTAAAGCAGGCCCACGCCAACCACCGGCACGCCCAAATTGCTAGCGGCTTTGAGTTGATCGCCGGCCACATTGCCAAGCCCGCCTGAATAAATGGGCAGAGCCTCGCTCAACATAAACTCCATGCTGAAGTAAGCCGCACAGGTGAGCGGAGCATCCGCGTGTTCCTTCTGAAACCACCCGGGCGCATCGCAGGCCTGACGGCTGGCCGCTACCAGGCCGTCTACTTGTTTTCGGAAAGCCGGCTCCGCCAGCACGCGTTCAATCTGGTCGCGCGAAGCGGTCTGGAGGACTACCCAAGGGTTATGCGTAGTGGCCCACAGGTCCGGATCGAGCTGCCGCCAGACTTCGTCGGTGGCGTGATTCCAGGACCAGTGCATATCCAACGCAAGCTCCGCGAGAGACCCGAATCCCTCGATTTCCGTGGGCAACAGGTGGTATATGGGATGGCTGACACGGGTATCTTTAGACATAACGGATTAGGCTGGTAAGCGCTGTTCTCCCGGCCGCATCGCTTCAACGGTACACGCCGGGGCGTATTCCTTATAGTAGAGGGTTCAGGTGGTCGGACTGGCTGGGGAAAGTTCGGGCCGACGTACGATCCCGTACGTCGCGGGGGCTTCAAAGACTGTCGGCGTAACCAGAGGCATCCGGCGCGGGAGCGAATCGTGGCGGATGCCTGCGGTCAGGGCAAATCCCGCGGATCAGCTTGCGTAGGAACCTGCGGCGCGGGCGGCCATCTCCGGAACCGGAAGTGAGGCCACTTCGTCTTCGTTGCTTTCGCCCAACAGAAACTCGAACGTGACCTTCTGGCCGTCCTCGGTGAGCCAGTCCGGCCCGGACCACTTGACCTCCAGTGCATCGGAAAAGCCGGGCGCAACCACTCGCGCGCGTGCCCGGCTCATGGAAAGAACAACTCCTTCCATGATGACACCGTTGGAATATTTGATCAGCGTATACATATTAAACCTCTCTCTGGTTAGCTTGAGTTTGTCCCCTTCACGGTAGTCATTCAACGTTGACCTTAGATATGGGTCCAAGGTCCCAGTATCGAGGAGCACCATTCGTCGCCGATCAGGAGATTGGGTTGCGGCCCTGAATCACCCGGATCAGCACCATAATGATGGCCAAGACCAGCAGGATGTGAATGAATCCGCCCAGCGTATAGGCGGAGGCCAGACCCAATAGCCACAAAACCAACAGTAAGACTGCAATCGTTACCAGCATGTTCGTCTCCTTTGGAATAAGCGGGGGCGCTCTTGCCCCCGCGGGTTGGAAAGTTTTGCCCTCTATGCCATTCTTACCTTCTCTTGCGACTTCCTGAATTCCTTCATCTGCTTCCCGGCCTCTTCCTTCGCGATGCCGTAACGCTCCTGAATCTTACCGGCGAGCTGGTCGAGCTGACCATTGGCGGCCATGATGTCGTCGTCGGTCAATTTGCCCCACTTTTCCTTGATCTGCCCGGTCAACTGTTTCAAGTTCCCGTTCACTTGTTGCTGGTTCATTTGGGTCTGCTCCTTGTACCGCGGATTCGTCCGTCGTAAGAAGGACGTGAGGGAAAAAGCACGCTCCGGGCCAGAGTGAAAAAGCTAACTTTCGCGCCAAGAGAACGTTCACCCGAAGAAAGAAACGTCCCGCCACGGATTTACAAACGTGTGGATACCATTCTTTCCCCCCGCGTATGGGAAAATAGCTCTAAGTGATCGTACTCGACGGAATCCTCTATGCGGCCGCTTTTATCGGCGCGGGCGCGCTGGTTGCCTGGCTAGCTGGCCCGCTGTTCGCGATTCCCGCCTGGATTCTGGCGGTGTTTTGCCTGTACTTCTTCCGCGATCCCGATCGCGCGATTCCCACGGGCCCAGTGGCGGTATCCCCGGCCGATGGAAAAGTGGTAGCGGTGAAGGCTGAAAACCCCACGCTGCTGCGGGTCAGCATCTTCCTGAACATCTTCGACGTTCACGTCAACCGCGCTCCCATTGCCGGGGCCATTCGCGACGTGCGCTACCAGGTTGGCCGCTTCCACGTGGCCAGCCGCGAGGAATGTTCGGATTCCAACGAGCAGAATGTGGTGACGGTGGAGGGCGACGGTACGTCCGTGGTCTTCAAACAGATCGCCGGCCTGATCGCCCGGCGCATCGTTTTCCGAAAGAAGCCGGGCGACGGCGTGGCTGCCGGTGAGCGCGTCGGCCTGATCAAATTCGGTTCGCGCGTGGACGTCCTGTTCGGTCCGGAATGGGAAGTGGTGGTTCAGCCCGGCATGCGCGTGGCCGCGGGCTCCAGCATTCTTGCCCGCCGCCGGGACCGGGAGCAGCCCCATGGGACTTAGGAGCCAGTTGATTGATCCACGTTCGGCTGATCGCCGGCCGCGCCGCGTAGCCTATGCGCTGCCCACATTGTTCACAGCCGGCAATATTTTCCTTGGCTATCTGTCGATGCTGAGAGCTTTTCGCGGCTCCATGGCGGCTGCCGCCGGCGCCTCTGGAGCGCCCGAACACTTTACCGTGGCCGCCACCGCCATAGTCGCCGCCGGGGTTCTGGACGGCCTGGATGGCCGCATCGCCCGCATGACCAACACCACCAGCGATTTCGGCCGTGAAATGGATTCTCTGGCCGATGTGGTCAGCTTCGGCATGGCTCCCGCCGTGCTGGCCTACGCCTGGGGCGTGCAGTTCGTCGACACCACCATCGGGCCGAACTGGCGGGACCACATTTTGCGCGCGGGCTACTTTGTGGCCTTCCTCTTTTTGTTATGCGGCGCGGTGCGCCTGGCGCGTTTCAACGTGCAGAAGAACCCCGTGCCCAAAAACCCGGGCCGCCCCGACCGGAAATATTTCGTCGGCCTTCCCATTCCCGCCGCGGCCGGTATGGTGGCAACCATTGTCATCGCTTTTAACGGCGAGCCGCTCACCTGGGCGCCGCTCTGCGTCGCGTGGCTGACGTTGCTGGTGGGGCTGGGCGTGCTGATGGTCGGCACGTGGCGCTATTACAGTTTCAAGGGCCTGACGCTGAACAAACCCCGCACGCCGCTTCTCATTATCGGCATGGGTGCCACCATCTTCGCGGTTTGGAATTGGCCGCGGCCCGTGCTGGTCTCAGCGGCCGCCTCTTACGTTTTGAGCGGCATCGTCATTCGCCTGGGCGGGATTATCCGCCGCCGGTTGCATCCCGCATGAACACGATCGCACTAATTGGTTCCGATTCCCTGCTGGGCCGCGAAATCCGCGACATCGTCGCGACTTCCGGCACTTCGTTTGATCTCCGTCTGGTTGCCGATACCGGCGAACAGCCCGGCGCGCTGACTCGCGTAGGAGATGAGCCCACGGTGGTGGGCGGGCTCGATGCCACGGCTCTGTTGGATGCGCGCGCCATCTTCCTGGCCGGCTCCGCGGAATCCAGCCGCAAGACGCTCGAACTGCTCGATGAAGCACCCGGTGCCGCCATCATCGACCTCAGCGGCGCCGCTGAAGACCGGCCCGACGCCCGGCTGCGCGCTCCCTCGGTCGAAGACCCCGAAGAACCAATCCCCGAAGCCGCCGTCCACGTCGTCGCCCACCCCGCCGCAATCGCACTCGCACTTTTCCTGCGCCGCTTGCATGCGCTCGAACCAGTGCGCTCCGCGGTCATTCAGATTTTCGCTCCCGCCAGTGAGCGCGGCGCGCCCGGCGTTGAGGAACTGCAGAATCAGACCATCAGCCTGTTGTCTTTCAAGCCCATGCCGAAGGCGGTTTTCGATACCCAGTTGAGCTTCAGCCTGCTGGCCAAGTATGGCGAGGAAGCGCCAGTCCCGTTGGAAGATGCCGAAATGCGCATTGAACGGCATCTGGCGTCTCTGCTCGCGCTGCCTGGCGAAGGCGAGGACGCCCCCATGCCTTCTCTGCGCCTGCTGCAGGCGCCGGTCTTCCACGGCTACAGTTTTAGCGCCTGGGTGGAATTCGAATCCACCCCCGGCGTCAACACGCTGGAAGAAGGCCTTGCCAGCGCCACCATCGAAGTCCGTTCCGTGGATCTGGAACCGCCCACGAACGTCGGCCAGGCCGGACAGAGCGGCATCGCCATCGGCGGCGTCCAGCCCGACCGCAACCACCCCGATGCCTGCTGGTTCTGGATTGTGGCCGATAACCTGCGCCTCACTGCCGAAAACGGTGTCGCCGTGGGGAGCCAACTGGTATGACTCAGTCCGCCATTTCCTCCGTCTGCCTTGACTGGGCGCCGCGTGCCGCGCTGCTGGTGGGCACCATCTTCGCGACCTCATGCGGTTATCACACGGGCGGCAAAGCTGTACTGATTCCCAATACAGTCCATACGATTTCCGTCGCGGCTTTCGGGAATGCCACCGTCCGCAACACCCTGGCGCGCCTGCTGCCCGCCGATATCACGCGCGAGTTTGAAAGCCGCACGGCCTATGTCATCGTCTCCGATCCCGGCACGGCCGACGCCGTCCTCACCGGCACTTTGACCGCTTTCAGTACCATGGGCACCACCACCGACCCCATCACCGGCCGCGCCACCAGCGCCCAGGTTGTTGCAACGCTCTCGATCACTCTGACCGACCGAAAAACCGGCAAAGTAATCTACACGAACCCCCACTACGAATTTCGCGAGCGCTACGAAGTGGCCACGGACCCCAAGGTTTATTTCGACGAGAGCGGCACCGCCATTGAGCGCGTGGCCAGAGACGTAGCCCGCAGCGTGGTCAGCGCCATTCTGGAGGCCTTCTGACCTCGGCCCAACTGCTGGCGCGGATCAAGAAGCGCGATATGCCTGCCGCCGTGCTGTTGCTGGGACCCGAAGCCTATGAGCGCCGCCGCATCAAAGAAGCTTTCACCAGCAGCTTTCCCGAAGATGCCACCGCGCGTCATGACTTGGCCGAGCTTTCTCTGGCTCAGGTTCTGGACGACGCCCGTGCACTTTCTCTATTCGCCGCCGAACGCCTCATCTGGGTGACCAACGCCGAAGCCGCTCTGCCGCGCGGCCGCTCTGAAGAGGACGAATCCGAATCCGGCGGCTCCGCGTCGGACGCCGCATCCCTGGCTGCTTATTTGAAAGATCCCACACCCGGAGTCGCTCTGGTCTTCGAGGCATCCCGCTTCGATTTCGAAGGCGACGATAAGCGCAAGCAGGATCGCGTCCGCAAGTTTTACGCCGCCGTCACAGACATTGTGGAACTCCGCCGTTTCGCCTCGCACGAGGCCCGCGCCGAGGCCGAAGCCCTGGTGCGCCGCGCCGGCTTCCGCATCGAGCCCGCCGCCATGGAACTGCTGGTGGAGGCGCTCGGCGCCGATATCGCCCGCATCGCCGTGGAGATTGAAAAGCTGGCGCTCTTCGCGGGCGAGCGCGCCATCGGCACCGACGACATCACGGCCCTGGTGCCCGACGCGCGCGCCGCAACCATCTTTGCGCTGGTCAACGCTCTGGGCCGCCGCGACCGCGCCCGGTCGCTCGAAGTCCTGGATACGCTGACGCGCGAAGGTGAGTATCTGCCCCTGGCGCTGGCGTTCCTATCCACGCAATTCCGCCTGGCGTTGGCCGCCACGGAAGCCGGCTTGAAAAGCGCCTCGCAGATTCAGGCGCACTTCTCGCGCATGGGTGTTCCAATGTGGGGATCGCGCGCCGATCAGGTTTATCAAACAGTCGCCAAGTTCGGCAAACCGCAGCTGGAACGCGCCATGGAGTGGATCTTCGAAGCCGACCGCGGCCTGCGCGACGCCCGCCCCGATGACCGCATCGTCATGGAGCAGTTCGTCCTGAAGCTGACCGCTTAGTCACGGCCGCCGCTTGGCACACAACCGCCTTGAGCGGAGCGCCCAGGTACACCAGGCATAGCCTTCGCGCGGAGCGCTTACTTTTCGAGAGCCTTGACCTTGAGGTGCAGGTTGGACTTGTAGCGCGCCGCCGTATTCATCTTGATGATGCCGGTCTTGGCCGAGCGGTCGATCATCGAAAAGGTCTTGGGCAGCAGTTCAGCCGCGGCTTTGACGTCCTTCTCAGTGATGGCGCGCCGCATGGCGCGAATCTGGTGGCGCAGCCGGGTCTTGTTCTTGCGGTTGATTTCCGTACGACGTTCAGTCTCGCGGACCCGCTTTAACGCGGAATAAGTGTTTGCCATCTTATGCTAACTGGATTCCTTACAGAGTATTCGAGTCTCCAGCATAGCGCACCGCCGCCCCCGCGGGCAACTGGGGCCCGGATACGAGCCTGGATGAGTGGCTGCAAACGATCGACATAGGTAGGTAGTCGCCTACTTTCCCTGTCACACCACCGGACATGCGGGTCCGCATCCGGCGGTTCGGCGGGTTGAGCTATCGGCCGACAGTCAGTCTCGGAATCCCGAGCGAGTCGAAGTAAGCATTGGGCAGCGCAAAATGCAGGGCGGGTGATTCTGCCAGCCTCCACGGACCGTGAGCGCTGCCCGCCGTTTGGGCGGCCAGATCTTTGCCCACTCCCCGTTTCCGCAACTCAGCAAAACGTACCGTACCCTGTTTCCACTGCTTCCAGATCACAGACCGCAGCCTGCGCCTGGTCCAC
>Ga0182030_10013058_pt1 | contig 16569 bp, 15 predicted proteins | sample 812S3MmetaG_FD_121299 | JGI IMG/M metagenome (GOLD analysis project Ga0182030, IMG submission 121299) | Permafrost microbial communities from Stordalen Mire, Sweden - 812S3M metaG (Illumina Assembly) | ecosystem: Environmental > Terrestrial > Soil > Wetlands > Permafrost | place: Sweden...
CCTCCCCGCCGGATGTGAAACAGCCCGCCATCTTCTTCTCCCTTTTTCAAGTTCGACGGGTTCCCGTACCGCCGTTCGCCCTGCCAAGTCTCCCCCAGTGTCTGAATCGCAGGCACGTCCTTCTTATTACATGCAGCCCGGCGGAAATTATGGTAAAATGTCAACAAAGATCCGGTGCGGCGTATTTCCACCTGTAACTCCGAGGTGGTGGAAATCGTCCAATAGACGTAGCAAACAAGCGGTTCCCCAAGAGGGCTGGTGGATAAAATGGCTGACCTTTCGAAACCCAAAGACCTGCACCCCAATACGCCCGACGATCATCTGTCGCGGTTGCTCTGCGCCGACATCGAAGATCCCTGGTATCACACGTTTATCCGCGATATCAAAGAGTTCTTCAATCCCCCCAAGCTGCCGCCTCTTGAGCTGACATCGAAGCCCATCCCGGTGAAAGACATCTGGGGGCTTTACGGCCGGAAGAAGAGCTCGTTCATGATGTCGACCGGCTTTCAGGTCGGCGTCGTGGTGATTCTATTGATCCTGAGCGCCAGCAAGACGGTGCAGAAGGCGGTGCAGCACACCGTTTTGTATGCCATCGACATGGCCCCGCCCGAGGTGAAGATGAAACCCGCACCGTCGCAGGGCGGCGGTGGCGGTGACCGTTCTCCGCTCCCCGCCAGCTATGGCAAATTGCCGAAGTTCGCGCTGCGGCAGTTCACGCCTCCGGTGGCCGTGTACAACAACATGGCTCCCAAGCTGGCGATGGAACCCACGCTCCTTGGCGACCCGAACACGCAGGTTCCCAACGTCGACTACCCGCTGTATGGCGACCCGTTGTCGAAGTACATGACGCCTTCCAACGGACAAGGTTCCGGCGGCGGCATCGGTAACGGCAAGGGTAACGGCGTCGGTAACGGCAGCGGCCCCGGTTACGGCGGCGGCGTCGGCGGTGGCGTGTACCGCGTCGGCGGCGGCGTTTCGGCCCCCGTTCTGCTTTCCAAGACGGAGCCCGAGTATTCCGAGGAAGCCCGCAAAGCCAAGCACCAGGGTACGGTTATGCTCTATGTGCAGATCGACCCCTCCGGCCATGCCACTCACATCCAGGTCATCAAGAGCCTGGGATTGGGGCTGGACGAAAAGGCCATTGAAGCCGTGAACAAATGGAAGTTCTCCCCCGGCAAGAAAGACGGTAAGCCCGTCACCGTCGAAGCCACCATCGAAGTCAACTTCCGGCTGCTCTGAACCACCACCGCTTTCCGTATTTGCAAGAGGCGGCCCGGCAACGGGCCGCCTTTTTGTTTGTTGCCGTATGTGCCGCGGGGCTGTAGGCTAACCCGCCTTTGCTCACAGGCCGGGACGCCGGGAAGGGTCGCGCTCGTCTGGGCACCGCTGGTCGAGAAATGTGGCGATTGTCGCGTTTCCGTATCGCACCGGAATATGCCGTTCCGCACGGTCTTCCGGTGATTCGATTCGCGGGGATCCCGCCGGTGCGGCGTAGCCTGCATTTCTCATGGGACCTTGCGTGTTGCTTTGTGGCGCCGGCTCTTCACCCTGCCGCGTCGGCTCTCAAGCCGACGCATGGAGCGGAAGCCGCTACCACAGCATGTCTCGGCACGAACGAGTGCCGAGACGGCAGCCTAAGAGTCGCCTAAGAGGCTGCGCCACGAACAGCTTGCGCAGTGTCGGTTGAAAGGCGATGCGACAATCCGGGGTGGCGCCGCACGCTCAGCCGGGAACGGCAAGATGCCGCGAGCGCAGGCCATCGAACTTCAAGAACTCACTTGCCGCCGCGCGATTCGTTCCGCGCGCTCTCGAAATCGCATCGCGGGGCTTTACGCCGCCGGCGCTTCCGCCGCTTCCCCGTGGAATTTCACGCTGACCAGCCGCGACACGCCCGGCTCCTGCATGGTGACGCCGTACAGCGCCGCCGCCGCTTCCATGGTGCGCTTGGAGTGCGTGATGACGATGAACTGCGTGTGCGCCGACATTTCCTTCACCAGCTTGGTGAGCCGGCCGATATTCGATTCGTCAAGCGGCGCATCCACTTCGTCCATCACGCAGAACGGGCTGGGCTGATAGCGGAAAATCGCCATCAGCAGAGCCACCGCCGCCAATGCCTTCTCGCCGCCCGATAGCAGCAGCACGTTCTGCAGCCGCTTGCCGGGAGGCGAACAGACAATGTCGACGCCCGATTCGTTCAAGTTCTCCAGGTCGGTGAGTCGCATCTCTCCCGTGCCGCCGCCGAACAGCGTCTGGAAGGCCTCGCGGAAATTCGCGTTGATGGCCTCGAACGCCTCGGCGAATTTCTGGCGCGACACCTGCTCGATTTCCTGAATCGCTTTCTCCGTGTCGCGGATGGAGTCGATCAGGTCCTGCCGCTGCGCGCTCAGGAAGTCGTGCCGCTGCTGGGCTTCCTGGAATTCCTCCATCGCCGCCTGGTTCACCGGCCCCAGCGATTCGATGCGGTTGCGCACTTCGTTGCAAGCGATCTCCGCTTCGGCGATGGCCTCGCCGTCCGGCACCGGGTCGTCGGACGACGCCAGATCTTCCACCGCGCAATTCAGTTCCTTGCGGCTGGTTTCGTCCAGGTATTTCAACTCGGCCTGCTTGCGCACCAGCTCCACTTCGGTTTGCGAACGCTTCTCGCGGCACTCCTCCACCGCCGCGCGCAGCGTCTTCAGCTCTTCTTCGCCGGCGCGCAGCGACTCCCGCATCCCCGCGTCCTCAGACGCCATCCCGTTGACCCGCGCCTCCGCCGTGGCGATTTCTTCGGCCAGTTGCGTAACCTTCTGGTCCAGCTCGATATTATTGGTCAGCAGGCGCGACCGCTGCTCGCCCAGCCGCTCGATCTCCGGCGCGATGGCGTTGCGCCGCGCCGAGGTCTCGCGAAATTGCTGCTCCAGCCGGCCCATGGCCGACCGTTCGCCGCGATGCCGCTCTTCCAGTCCCGCCAATTCCGCGCGCGTGGCCGCATGATCTTCGCCGATGGTGGCCGCCTGCCCTTCCAGTGTCTCCAGTTCCTGCCGCTCAGCCTCCAGCGTCTCTTCCCGCTGCGCCCGCAGTCGCTCTTTCTCCTCGACCGCGGCGCGATTCCGCTCGCGCTGCTCGGCCGACTTTTCGGCGTCGCGGCGCAGCCGATCGAGTTCCAGACGCGCCACCGAAAGCCGCGAGTGGGAGCGCGCCAAGTCGTCACCCAACTTGCGCATATCGTGATCCAGCGCCACGCGGTCTTTCTCGCGAGCCTGCTGCAGCGCCCGCAGCCGTTCCAATTCGCCTTCCAGCCCGGCGATCTCGTGGCTCAGCCCTTCCAGCCGCTCCACCTGTGCGGCCAGCACCTCCTGCCGCTTCAGTAGCGTCGCCGCCAGCTCGCGCACTTCGCGCTTCATGGCCAGCGGGCCCGCCGCCGATTTCTTGCCGCCCGTCACGGTGTGGCCGTGGTAACAAACGCCATCCGGCATCAGGAAATAGAGATGCGGATAGCAGACCGCCAGCCGCTGCGCCGAAGCGCGATCTTCCGCCAGGAAACACAGCGAGAGCCGCGGCAGCAGATCCACCGCGCGGTCTTTGAATCCGTTGGTGAGCCGCAGCGATTGGCTCAGCCGCGCGGCGATCCCGGTCTCCGGCCCGATGGCCGGCTCCGGCAAATGCGGCTGCGCGTGGCCGTTGGGCTCGGGATGCACCAGGAAAGTGGCCCGGCCGTCCAGTTCCGCGCGGATGAAATCCAACCCGCGTTCGGCCTGCTGCCAGCTCTCCACCACCACGTATTCCAGCTCGTCGCGCAGGAATTCTTCCGTCGGTTTCTCGTACTGCGCGTCCACTTCCACGTAATCCGCCAGCACGCCCAACGGCTTGAGGTCCGCCGCCTTGCCTTTTTCCAGCGCGCCGAAAAGCCGCTTCACCGAGTCGGTGGTATAGGTGCGGTGCACCAGCACCTGTTCGAGCGACTCCTTGCGCGCGTGGATCTGCGAGACTTCGCTCTTCAGCCCGTCGATCTCGCGCCGCAATTCGGCCGCTGCGCGCCGCCGCTCCACCAGGCTTTCTTCGGTACGGCGCCGCTCGCCGGTGACGGCCTCCAACTCTAGCTGCCGCTGCGCCAACGTCTCGGAAAGCTGCTTGCGGGCGACATCCAGGCGCTCGATTTCGCCCGTGGCCACCTGCTCTTCGCGCTGCGAACGCGTGGTCTCGCGCTCGATCCCCGCCAGGTACTCTTCGATCTGCGCCAACTGGTTCTTGAGCGTGGAAGCCTCGCCCAGCAGCCGCAAAATCAACTGCCGGCCGGACTCGATGGCCTTCTCGCGCTCGCGCACTTTCGCCTGCAAGGATTCGCGCTGCAGATTGATCTCCTGCATGCGGCCGCGCGCCTGCGCGATCTGCTCCTCGAACAACTCCACGTTCTTCTGGTGAGCGGCGATCTCCTGGTCGAGCGCGTCCAGACGCAGCCCCAGATCCTGCGATTCCTTCTCCGCCTGGGCGATGCGCTGCTCCATGGCGCCGCTCTCGCGCACCTGCGATTCCAGCCGCCCGCGCGTGCGCGTGGCTTCCACATTCAGGTCCGAGAGCTTCTGCCGCTCCGCCGTGAGTTCGCGCTCGATCTGGTAGCATGCCTGCTGGCGCCGCTCGTGCTCCTGATCGCGTTCGGCCACCTGCTCGGCCAGCGATTTCAACTCCGTGGCCGCCAGGTTGAGGTCGATGGCCGTCTTGGCGGCGTCGCGCTCCAGCCAGCGGTACTTGCCGGAGAGCACCAGCCGCAGCCGCGTCTCCAGTTCCGTTTTGAGTTCGCCATAGCGCCGCGTTTTGGACGCCTGCCGCTTGAGCGAATTCACCTGCCGGGTGACTTCCTCCAGAATGTCGTACACCCGCGCCAGGTTCTGCTTGGCGCCTTCCAGCTTGGCCTCCGAGAGCCGCTTGCGGGTCTTGAACTTGGTGACGCCGGCGGCCTCTTCGATCACCGCGCGGCGATCCTGCGGCTTGGAGCTGAGGATCTGCCCGATGCGGCCCTGCTCGATAATGGCGTAGCTCTCCGGACCCAGGCCCGTCCCCATGAAAATGTCCTGGATGTCGCGCAGACGCGCCGGGCGGCCATCGATCAGATATTCGCTCTCGCCCGAACGGAACAGTCTGCGGGTAATGGTGACTTCGCCGCGCTTCTGCGGGCCATCTTCCACCGGTTGCAGCTTGTGCGGATGGTGCTGCTGATGGACCTCGGGATCGACCAAAGTCATGGTCACGTAGGCCATGCCGAGAGGCTTGCGTTCGCGGGTGCCGGCGAAAATCACGTCTTCCATGCGGGTTCCGCGCAGGGATTTCGCCGATTGTTCGCCCAATACCCAACAGATGGCATCGCTGATATTCGACTTGCCGCAGCCGTTAGGCCCTACGATGGCGGCGATGCCGTCCCCGTTGAAGCGCAGTTCGGTGCGCTCACAAAAGGACTTAAATCCCTGTAGTTCTACGCGTTTCAGTCTGAGCAAAGCATGTACCTCTGCTACCGGGGGAGTTGTAACTATACTAAACGCGTCGCGACGAAAAGTAAAGCACCCCCACCACTCTTTGCTGTACCCCTGTGCCGAACCCCACAGGATCTGGTGGGGCGTGTCCTCAATTTCTGAGCGACGGCCATCGTGCGGGCCTCTTTTCGCGGAATGCCCGCAGCCCCTCCTGAAAGTCCGCGCCGGCGAAAACCCGGTCGCGGACCCGCCGCGCTATCCGCCCGGCCTCCTCCCAGTCCAAGCCCTGCACGTCCTGGACGAAGTTCAGGCCGTTTTGGATCGCCGTGGGGCTGAAACCCGCCACCGTTTCGGCCACTTCCAGCGCGCGCTTCTCGGCGTCCGGAGCGATCTCGTGCACCAGGCCGAAATCCCGGGCCTCCTCGCTCCCGAAAATGCGCCCGGTGAGCGACAGTTCCAGGGTGCGCCGCTCCCTCAGCGCCATCCCCACCGCGCGATACACCAGGAACGGCCACAGCCCCAGCCGGATCTCGGTGAGGCCGAAGGTCGCGGCGGCTTCCGCAATGACGATGTGGCAGTTGGCCACCAAACCAGTGCCGCCGCCCAACGCCGCGCCCCGGACGGCGGCGATCAGCGGCTTGCCGCTCCGCGCTCCCAACGTGAACAGCCGCTCGTGGAGCGAGTTGGTCTCCGCCGTCGCGCCGCGGGCGGCTTCGTCCAGGTCCATGCCGGCGCAAAACGATTTGCCGTTGGCGGCCAGCAGAACGGCGCCCACACTGGGATCGCGGACCGCGCCCTCCACCGCGTCCAGGATGGCGGCGCACAGCTCGCGATTGAGCGCGTTGCGCTTCTCCGGACGGTCGAGCGTGACCCGCAATACCCGCCCGTGTTGTACGGTCTGAAGCACCTTACACCTCGATCTCGAGCGCCAGCAGGGCCGCGCCGAAGGTTTTCCCCTGCGCGTCGGTGCGCAGCGAGACGGTCCCGCCGCCACCCAGCGCGCCGTGCAGCAGAAAATTGAGCGCCCCCAGATTCGGCAGCTCGTAGCGTACCACCAGGCCCTGAACCAGCTCGCCGAAATGCCGCCGGACGCGTTCCGCGGTGACTTCGCGCACTAGCACGGGGTAGTCGCGCGGATCGAGCGCGATCACCCCGATATTGCAGGTGTCGCCCTTGTCGCCGGACCTTGTATGCGCGATTTGTGAAAGCCGGACCCGCATCGGCGCCTCCTCAGACCATTCTGACATGATTGGACTTCCGGGAATTCGCAGTGCACAATAGGTTGCTGGAGGATTCCCCCTTTGGCAAAGACCCCGTTGATATCGTTGATCAAGCCGATCGAAGCCACCAAGGTGCATCCGAGAACCGGCATGTCGCTCGGCAAGCCGGACGTGACCGTTCCTTACGGCGCCCTCATCGAGCACGTGGGCGCCGATCGCGATCACGAGAAGTTCACCTACCTGGGCGAGTTCTACACCTGCAAGCACGACGCGTTCGAATCGGCCACCGGCGGCGCCAAGCGCGCATCCAAGAAGGCCGCCGAGGAGGAGGAGCCCGCGCCCGTTTCCGCTCCCGCTCCCACTTCTATGGCGGAGCCGGCGCCGGAACCCGCACCCGCGCGTGAGCCGCGCCTGGAGTGGGCCACACTCGACTCCAGCGAATACAAGGTACGGCGCGCCGCCGTTTCCGGAGGATGGCTGGTGACGCTCGACGGCAACGGCGTGACCTTCGTCCCCGACCCCAGGCATCAGTGGGACGGCGGCTCGCCGGAATGAACCGCGCCGAGTTCATTTCCTTCACCGAGCGGTTGGACCGGTGTTGGATCGAGGGCCGTCTGCGCGATCTGGAGGCATTTCTCGCGGAGGACGTGGTATTCGTTGCGCCGGGAGGCAAACTTCGTAGCGAGGGCTTGACGCAGGCCGTGGAGAGTTATCGTCAATTCATCTCCCACGCGCAGGTGAGCCGCTTCGAAACCGGCGATCATGCCGTTACCGTGAGGGGCGATACCGCCATAATCGAATACCAATGGCAAATGACCTGGATGGCCGCCGAAGCCGAGCATAACGAGAGCGGGCGCGATGTGCTGGTGCTGTCGCGGCGCGATAAGAAATGGCGCGTCGTCTGGCGCACCCAGATTCCCGGCGCGCTTAAGTAGAAATCGCGTTACCCGGGTCCGCGCTGCTTTTGCTCCAGCGTGCGCCGCAGAATCGGCAAAACGGCGAGGTCTTTTTCGCCCGCGAGTTCTTCTTTCAACGCGATGATGGTTGCCAGGTCGAGCACCCGCACGCGCACTCCCTCACCCATGTCCATCTCGATGGTGTGCGGCAACAGATCTTCGTAACTCAATCCGCGCCCGATTGTCCCCAACACATCGAGGGGGCCGCAGGTGGTAAGCAGATTGTGAGGGCCTGGTGAACGGAGATGGCTCACGTCGGGCTTGAGCCGCCGGCTGGGCTCGATTCGATAGATGGCGTCGATAGTATCGAGCACGCGCAGCAACTTGGCCAGATTCTCTTCGTTCCGCACGGGAATGATGTCAGGATCGAACGTATTAGGAACCGGAGCGCCTTGGAGAGACGCCGCCAGCCCTCCTACAACCACAAAGTCCACGCCACCTTGGTTCAGGGATCGCAACACCCTTTGAAAATCACTTTCCGGCATTTAATCTCCGAATCGCAAGAATCGCGTTGACATGGCGCCGCAAAAAGTCCAGGCGCTCCGCCGGCGTCAACGAGAGAAACCATCTGATCAACTTCAGATCGACGCCGTCTTCGCTGTAATCGGTCAGAACTTCCTGATCGGGCTCCGTCACACTAATCCCACTTTACTCCACCACTTCCACCCGCGTGGCAATCTCCTCGCGCGGCGCCAGCGCCGGCCAGTACGCCACGATCTCGCGCACCGGCGGACGGCCTTCGCCAAACCCCGTCGCGCCCGGCGGACCGTTCAACACCAGCGGAATCAGCTCGCGCGTGAAGCGGTCCACCGCCTTCCGGTCGGCCCCCCGGACCCCTATGCGTAACTGCACCTCGGGCGGATCGGGATTAGGCGGCGCCACCGGCCCCAAACACGCATTCACCCCGAAATATTCGGTGTAAATCTCGTCGAATTGCAGCCCCAGATCCGCCAGCCGCTGGCGCACGATGCGGTCGGCGGCGCGCGCTTTTTCCAGTGCTTGCGGCCACGAGTAAACCAGCGTGCCGATAGCCTTCCATCCGTTGGCGTAGCTGATGGAAACCTTCAGCGAAGGCGGACGCGCGCCGCCGCGAATGCCGGAGACGCGCACGCGGTCGGGGCCGGCATCTTCCAGTTGGATGCTGGTGAAATCGGCCACGCAATCGGGCGTGATGTAATTCTTCGGATCGCCCAATTCGTACAGCAGTTGTTCCTTCACGCTGTGGATGCTCACGCGGCCCCCGGCAGCCGCGTGTTTGGTCACCGTGAACGACCCGTCGGGCTCGGCTTCCACGATCGGGTAGCCGACATTCGCCATATCGGGAATCGTCTGCCAGTCCACCTGGCAATTGCCGCCGCTCGCCTGCGCGCCGCATTCGATGATGTGGCCGGCTATCGTCCCGGCGGCCAGCTTGTCGAAATCGTCCGGCCGCCAGCCGAAGCGATGCACCATCGGGGCCAGCGTCAGCGCGGTATCGGTGGAGCGCCCGGCGACCACCACCTGCGCGCCCGTGGCCAGAGCCTCCACCAGCGGGAACGCCCCGATGTACGCGTTGGCGCTGAGGATGCGATCGCGAATGGCGGCAAGCGGCGCGCCGGTATCCATGTCGCGCAGTTCGTAACCCTTGGCCAGGAACTCGTCGATGCGCCCGTAGACGTCGTCGCCCACTACCACCGCCGCTTTGATACCCGGCGCGAGCCGCACTACCTCGCGCGCGCAGGCCACGGGATTCACCCCGCCGGCGTTGGCGATCACCGTAATGCCGCGCTCGCGGATCCTCGGGGCGAGCCGCGCGATGAGCGGCGGGAAATCGCGCGCGTAGCCCAGGTTGGCGTCGGCCTGCCGCTGCTTTTGCAGAATCGACATGGTGACCTCGGCCAGGTAGTCGAGCGCCAGGTAGTCGATGGGCCCCTGCTCCACCAGGCGCACCGGCGCTTCCAGCCAGTCGCCCCAAAAGCCCTGACCGTTGGCGATACGAATCATGACAGGCACGCCTCCAGCGCGCAGGTGAGCACCCGCCGCGACTCCAGCGGGTCGATCATGGCGTCGCATTGGCCGCGCGCCGCGGCGTACTTGGCGTCCAGCCAGCGCTCGTAATCGGCGCGCGTTTTCTCGATGGCGAGCCGCAGGTCGTCGGGCAGAGGACCTCCGTGGTATTTCTCCAGTTCCACCGCGTACAGCGCCTGGATGGCCGATTCGCCTTCCATCACGCCGATGCGCGCGGTCGGCCAGTTAAACGTGAAACTGGGGTCGAAACCCTGTCCGGCCATGGCGTAGTAGCCGGCGCCGCTGGCGTGGTTGAGCGTCAGCACGATCTTGGGGACCGTGGCGCACGACATGGTCTCCACCATTTCGGCGCCGGCCCGGATGATGCCCTCGCGCTCAGCCTCCGGCCCCACCATGAATCCCGAAACGTCCTGCAGGTAGATCAGCGGTTGGCCCAACCGTTCGGCGGTCTCCACAAAATACGCCACCTTGCGCGCCGATTCCGCATAGATAATGCCGCCGATCCTCGGGCGCCCCTCGGACTTCAGGAATCCGCGCCGGTTGGCCACGATGGCCACCGGGTGACCCGCCAGCACGGCGTTCGAACACAGCATCTCGGGCGCGTATTCCGGCTGAAATTCGCTGTAGTCGCCGCCATCGAAAATGCGCGCGATGATCTCTTCGATCTCGTAGGGCAGGCGATGGTCGGCCGGCAGCATGCCATAGAGATCGGCGGAGTCGCGGGCCGGTTCCCGCACCACGCAAGCCGCGGCCGCGCGCGGCGCGGGCAACTGGCGGAAACGCTGGCGGATGCGCTCCAGGCAATCGGCATCGTCTTTGGCCATGTAATGGGCCACGCCGCTGACGGCGGTGTGCAGGTGCGCGCCGCCCAGCGGTTCGGCTTCGATCGACTGGCCGGTGGCGCCCTTCACCAGGTTGGGGCCGCCCAGGCCCATGAAACTCACGCCTTCCACCATGATGATGACGTCGCTCAGCGCCGGCAGGTACGCTCCGCCGGCGATGCACGGCCCCATCACCGCGGCGATTTGCGGGATGCGCAGTTTGCGCCGCATCAGCGAGTTGTAGTGAAAGATGCGGCCCGCGCCATATTGCCCCGGGAAAATGCCGTCCTGATAGGGCAGGTTCACGCCCGCCGAATCCACCAGGTAGACAATCGGCAAGTGGTTCCGCATGGCCACTTCCTGCGCGCGCAGGATCTTGGTAATAGTCTCCGGCCACCAGGCGCCGGCTTTTACCGTGGCATCGTTGGCCACCACCACCGCCGGACGCCCTTCGATTTTACCGACGCCGGTGACTACGCCCGCCGCCGGAGCCTGGCCGTCATATCGGTCGTAGGCAATCAACAGGCCGATCTCCAGAAAGAACGCGCCGGGATCGACCAGCGCGGCGACGCGCTCGCGCGCGGTCATTTTGCCGGCACGGTGCTGCTTCTCCACGCGCGCCGCACCGCCGCCGGAGCGCAGGCGGCCGGAGAGCTTTTCCAGTTGTTCCACAAGGTGGCGCATGTGCGCCTGGCGTGCAAGGTCCACGGCTCTTTGAGTGTATCGTGAGATGGCGCCGCCCGGCCGGGCCGGCGCCTGATTTTTCCCGATTTCCAATCACTCTTGTCCAGCACCGGTTCTTGCAGTCTGCAATAAGGGGAGTGGGTTGGGAGCCTCGCCAAACGCGCCCACAGGAGGGCAATCCAAGCGAGTCTATTCAATCAACTGCTCCAGCACTTTCCCCGTACCGGGGGCGCATTCCCTCGTGTGTTTCGCCAAACATTGCCGTCGGCGGCACCTTTACCACTGCCGACCGCTGCGCCCCAGCCCTCGATGCTCTCGGCCATACCGAAGTGTAGTACTCGTTGGCCTCGTTCCGCTATGACCTATCCAAGTTACGACACAAGGGGTTGGTCGAGAAAGTCCCGCGCTCCCGTCGTTATCGACTGGTCGGCAAGGTCTATTCCATCTGTCTGGTCTTCCTCAAGCTCTTCAAAAAGATCGATGCGCCTCTTACGGCCGGCTTGCTGGCGCCATTCCGCGGCGACCGCATCCTCGCCGACGAGAAACGATGCCAGCTCGACCGTCTGTATCAACGGATCTGCGACAATCTGGACGCGCTCCTCCGGGAAGTCGGTCTCAAGATCGCTGCATGATTCCGGCGCAACCGGAACAGAATTCTCGTTGGCGCCCATATAACGGGAAGTAAATAACGCACTGGAGTCCCTCCAAGACGCGCGTTTTCAGCAGACCACGCTACAGGTCTGTCCCGTCAGCAGTGAAGAATGGCAGCATCACCTGCATTACCCCTCAACTAAGAACGCTTCTAACAGGGTTTCCTGAAACGCTCTGTGGTGGCACGTCGCTACGAACCTCCGTCGACAAGAATGCACCCTTGCAACGCCGGTGCGTCACGATTGGTTTTATTACCATTTCATCGTCCTGAGCGAGCGCTACGAGAGAATGCAAGGAGGTGAGCCGCCAAGGGTAGCGATGATTTGTTAACCCTACTACCCGCGCCTTTACTTCAATCGGCTCGCCAAATCCGTGATTGTGGCCATGGCCGTTTCGAATTGCGGGCTCTCGCCATACACCATGTCCCGCCGGAAGGCGGCGTAGCGCTTGGCAAAGTCAGGGTCTTTCCCGAGACCTCCCACCGCCCTCAGCGTCTCGGCTATCGGGTTGTCGCGGTAAGCGGGGAATTGATGGCCGTAGGCTTTGGCGTCGGCCAGCATGATGGTCCGCGCGAGCGCCGCCACCTCGCCAGGATCGTAATGCGCGCGGATGACGTGCAGATCGTATATATGGCGCACGAGCGTTGGATCACGCGGTCCGCCGGCCTCTGCGATTTCGGCCCCTGCCCGCCTGGTCAGCGCCACGAATTTCTCCGCGACGGTTTCAGCGAGCGCCACGCACGGGGATCGTCGGAACCTCCGGCGGATGGTTAAAGGCTTCCGCCACAAACGAAATCACCGGCCGCTCGGTCGGCGGAAGCCGCAACGGCCACACGGCCGTCTCGATCTGAATCTCCGGCCGCAAGATCCCCTGCCCGGCCGCAATCGAGGCATAAGGCAAGCGATACAAAGTGTAGCGGCTGGCATTGCCGGATTCCCGATGCTCGGGATTCCGCGGGTCAAACTGAAACCCGGCTTGCAGGAGAGCATCGGTAATCGTATCGCGGAGATGACGCAGCGCCGGGCGTGTCAGCGGGCTCGCCGATATGATTTTGAGGTCGATGTCTTCCGACATGCGCCGGATCAGACGGTGCGCGCGGCTCAACGCCGTACCTCCGCCGAATACCAGGCGGAACGGCCCCGTGTCGGCAGTGGTGATGGCGCCCAACGCCCGCACGACATGCCAGTCCTTTTCGACCAGCGCCGGGCTCGGCAGCCCAAAGTGCGTTTGGACTTCGAGCAAATCCTGAAGTGACGGATTATCGCACAAGCACCAACTCCAGTTTGCCGTCACGGAGCCGCCGTGAGAAGCGTCCCTTCACCCGCACGACCGGATTCACCGGCACCTGGGTTGAGCGGCCTTCGTTATAGGCCCGTTCCGCTTCGGTCGGCTCCCAACTCACGCCGAGCTTGGTGAGGGCTTGTCGGGCGGCGTCGAGAAATCCGGCCGGGCTATAGAGAAGAGGCTCTCCGGTGAGACGCGAAATGACGGCGCGGCCATAGACGCCGTAGCCCAGCCGCACCAGTCGCTTTTCGCGGACCAGGCGGCGCAACGCGCGCAGCACCTGATCCTCGCCGCCGAGATCGCGGAATTCACGGGGGAGGAATACGCAGTCGCGCCGCTTCCTGGCGATCCGCTCCTCGATCCTTTCGCGCAATGTCCTCTGTTGACGCATGGCCATGCCCTTGCAACAATCCGCCGTTCCTAGTATACAAAAACCCGACACATTGCAACAACAATAAATTGTGTTTTCAAACAGATAAATGGGGGTAACCAGCCGTGCCATCTGCCGGCATTCTCCGCGCCGATGAGGAAAAACTGTGCCGTTTCTTCTCAACGCTGGCGGGCAGTTTTCTCAGATTCAGTTTGCGTGGTGCGAGACGCGGTGGCGCGGACGACAGGGTTCAAGCGCCGCAGCACTTCTTGAACTTTTTTCCGCTCCCGCACGGGCACGGCTCATTGCGCCCGATCTTTTGTCTGGTGACTCTGGTTGCGGCGACACTTCGTTTCGCCGCCTTACGGAGTTCGGCGGCCTCGCCTTTGCGTCCCTGCTCTTCGCAGATATCGGCCAGCCGTTCGAGCATATCGCGGCGATCCCTCACTTGGTCGACGGCAAGCCCTTCTCGCAGAATCTGTTCGGCTCGCTGCCAGTCCCGTAACTTGGTGCACAGGAATCCGTAGCCATCCGACCACCCGATCCAGCCCCATCCCCAGCGCGGATCGGCGTGCAACCAATCGCCATAGAGCGCTTCGGCTTTGGCGGTCTCGCCCAGCTCGAAATACGTCTCCGCCAATGCGCTCCGCCGGTTCTCGGTCATCAGGTCGTCTTCCGCCGGAAAACGCCGCAGCCCTTCTTCACACACTGCGATCCTGGCGGTCAGGAACTGCCGGTCCTCCAGACCTGCATTCCATAACTCGTCTTCCAGATCCTGGATCCAATTGAACAGCGATTGCGACCCTCGAAACCGTTCGTCGAACGCACGGATCGATTGCAGGCCTCCTTTCTCGAGCAGACCGAGCACGTCTTTCCACGCCTCAAGCCAGATGTGGCAAGCGGCCGGGGCTCCTTCCGGACCATGTGATAATAAGTCATACCCGGCCTGCATCTTGTCATCCAGAAACTCGAAACAAGGTTGGTCCGGAAACCAGCGCTGCCATAACGCCGTCAGGCAAACCCAGATCCAGTCGCCTTCCATCTCCGCTTGCGTGCCGGGGAAGGTGCGCTGGTCGAGCCACGGCGTGGCAATCTCCTCGGCCGAAAGTGCCTCCCGGCAAAGCCGTTCCAGCCGAGGGGGGTCCAGTTCGATGCCGAAAGACCGCAGCTTGCTAAGCAGGTCGTCATCGGTGAGTTGCCGGGCATCCGAGCGAAGCACCTTTCCCGCAGACTGCTTGCGGAAGGTTGCATCCCTGGCGCGCTCTTTCTCCGCGACGCGATCTATGGCCACCCATGAGAACATGTCTTCTCCGTCCTGGTAGAGCGTTTTATAGTGGACCATTCTCGGGAGTTTCCGCCAACTGAAACTCCCGGAGGAGGTCTTATGCAAATCCTACACCCCTTCGCTGGGTCCATCCAAGAGTACGACAAAGAGATTGCCGAGCCGTTATCGGCCGGATCACTGTCTCATGGCTTCCACCGCCGCACGAGAATCGCTTCTATGAGGCGCCGCCGCATCTGGAAGCGGAGACCATCGAAGCCCGCTTCGATCCTCCGGTTGCTCTCGGCCAGGCCCCCAAAACCCAAGCCGAACCCACCGGCATCAACTTCGTCGAGCTGCTCATCCGGAAAACCAGTCTGCTCGGTGTCCAATCCCGTAATGCAGCCGGCGTTTCCAAAGGACATCGTCGATGTTATCGAGACCGCAACCTGCGGACGTTGGTATCTGGCCGCCGATCGGTGGTACCTTCGGAAGAGTCGGCAAAAGAGGGGCCATGGCCAGGAAATCCGGACCTCGCACTTCCAGAGTTCCCGGCGCGAATCGCTCGCGACGGAAGCCCGCGCCCCTTGCCGTTCCTAACGATTCCGCAGTCCCGCGGCAAAGCCTCGGGTTTCCGGTAGCCGGCGTAGGGGCGTCCGCGGGCGGTCTCGAAGCATTCACCGCGCTGCTGCGAGCGCTGCCGCCTTCGACCGGAATCGCCTTCGTCCTGGTGCAGCACATGGACCCCACCCATGAGAGCATGCTGCCCAAACTGCTGGCCAAGGCGACCGCCATGCCGGTACACGAAGTCCGCGATGGAACGGCAGTCGAGCCGAACCAGGTCTACGTGATTCCACCCAACAAACGCATGACGATTTCGCACGGCGTCCTGCGGCTGACACCGCGGGCGGAAAGCTCCATCCGGGCTCTCCCCATCGACGACTTTTTCGCTTCGCTGGCGGAGGACCTGCGAACCGGCGCCATCGGCATCGTCCTCTCGGGGCTCGCTTCCGACGGCACCCGCGGGCTGGAGGCCATCCGCGCCCAAGGGGGCATCGCGTTTGCGCAGGATCAACAATCGGCCCGCTACCCGGGCATGCCCGCCAGCGCGTCAGCCTCGGGCTGCGTGGATTTCGTGTTGCCCCCCGCGGGCATCGCCGCCGAACTGACGCGTATGGGCGGCCATCCGTATGTCCGCAGCCATCCGCAACCCGGCGATCCCCTGCCCGCTCCGGCAGACGGCGAGGATGGGATTCGCCGGATCTGCGCCCTGCTGCGAACCGCCACGGGAGTGGATTTCGGGCTCTATAAGGCGGCTACCGTCCAGCGGCGCATTGCCCGGCGGCTGGTTTTGAGGAAGGTCGAGAGCCTCGATAATTACCTGCTGCTGCTGCAACAGGATCGTGCCGAACTGGATGCCCTCTACGAGGATATCTTCATCCACGTGACCAGCTTCTTTCGCGATCCCGAGGCTCTGAATGTCTTGCGGCGCACCTTTCTTCCCCGGTTGCTGGCGCGCCGCCCGGGGGGCGAGACCCTGCGCGTATGGGTTCCGGGATGCTCCAGCGGAGAGGAGGTTTACTCCACCGCCATGGTCCTGCTGGAGGCCTGCGGCACCAGTGCGAGCCCGCCCGGGATTCAGATTTTCGGCAGCGATATCGGCGCCTGGTGTGTGGAACAGGCGCGCGCCGGAATCTATCGGGAGTCCGCCGTGGCCCACGTCTCGCCGGAGCGTCGCGCACGCTTCCTCGTCAAGGTGCAAGGCGGCTACCAGATTGCCAAGGCGGTCCGCGATCTCTGCGTCTTTGCCCGGCACGACCTTACCAGGGATCCTCCCTTTTCCAGGCTCGATCTTGTCAGTTGCCGGAACG
>Ga0182030_10013060_pt1 | contig 16567 bp, 22 predicted proteins | sample 812S3MmetaG_FD_121299 | JGI IMG/M metagenome (GOLD analysis project Ga0182030, IMG submission 121299) | Permafrost microbial communities from Stordalen Mire, Sweden - 812S3M metaG (Illumina Assembly) | ecosystem: Environmental > Terrestrial > Soil > Wetlands > Permafrost | place: Sweden...
CATCAGAGGCATTAAGCTTCCTTCAGCATAATGTAGGTAATATCTATAACGTAGCCATTCCTTGGTCTCCCCACTAACCTTTCCTTCCTGTCCCTCTTTGTATCTTTTGGGGAGCAAAGTGCTTCCGTTGGAGAAATGATCCAGGAGATACTCGGTAATAAAACCACTCTCTGCAATTATGACGGGTTCGATAGACCCAGGAGACGTCACGGAAATGACCGGTGATTTTCCCAAAGCATGGACTTTCTTCAGCTCTGGTGGTGCTAGATGATCCTCTTTCCTCCGATGGAAGATCTCAAGCTCATAAGGAACTTTCAGTTCTTCCAGGAGCCAGAGAATTCTTTGGGAACGAGATTGTTCAAGCCTAGATTTCTCAATTGTATACTCAAGAATTTCGTTCAGATCGTGACGTACCAATACAGTTTTACAGTCGGTGCAGCAGGAGCAGGAGCAGGAGCAGGAGCTGAGGAAGGATCCGAAGCCATATTCAAAGTTTTTACAATAAGATTGAGATGATGGTTTCTGGCTCGACTTGATTGTATGTGCGAATAGTATATAATTGACAAGAAATAAATAAGAAATATATAAATACTTACAGTGGCCGACGATCAAAATCAGAAGATCCAGAAATTTGGTCCGAATCAGGAACCTCGGCCAGGAAGAAACCCTTGTGATGATCCGGCGGAACTTTCTTCCATTTCCGATGCGAGAAGCTTGTGAACCTCAAGACGCAGTCGAACGACAACGACACAATCCACGGCAATCGCCAACACTCTTCATCATGGCGGGCCACCACAATCATTGTAGGTATATCCCGTGCTGGCGGTTGGGAGGAACATTACTGACTCTGCAACAGCCCTCGCGATGGACCCGGCGTTGGTCAAATACAACAGTCTGCTTCCCTCACCTTTCGACCACAATCCAGACTGACTGATGAACAGACATGTTTGTCAACCGACATAAGTACTTCAGATGGACACGGCGTACGGCTGGTCTTACCTTCGCATATGTGATTGCCTTCCCGGCTTTCATTGGATATCTGGCATACACAACAGATGTGAGCAGGACTCCACCCGAACATGGTGGGATTGTGCTGACTTTGCTAGGCTAAGTGGGATTTTAGAGGGAAGCGGAGGGGTGACACGATTGCAGAATTCTGAGTGGGCGAAAGGAGGAAACAAGTCGGGTCGATGTGTAAATATCAGGCGTGCGGAATATGAGCCAACCTCACGAGCCAATTCGTAATTCCCGAAAATGATGCTGATACCTTGGTGCTTGACTGAAGCCTGGTACTTCGGACTCTCTTTATCGCCCTTGGCTTCATAGGGTTTGTTCAAGAGCTGTGAACCCCAACTTGATTACACGGCTGTATAGCGTGTCGGCGAATGGATTCTTACAAACCGGGCAATAGAACACAAGACCAGTGACGAAGATTAAGAATGGTATCATTAACGATTCAATATCTGCCTCTGCCCCCTCCCCCAAACCCACCTCCGTATCCGCGACCCCGACCACCTGATGGGCCTTCAGGAAGTCTTTCCCCTCTCCTCCATTCTCCACTTGGCACACCCGGTCCCATTCCAAATCCGCCTCCTCTTGGACCCCCTCTTCCCCTAAAACCAAACCCATTCTCCCTAGGAGGCCCACCCCTCCCTCCAAAGTCACCCCTTCCAGCTCCAAATGCACCTCCACCTCTCGCAGGACCGATGGGCGGTGGAGCAACACCGCCATTTGCTAGCGCTGGTAAAATAGCACACGAAACGTAGTCCCCAATCACAAATCTCGCATCCTGCAATGTCTTCTCTGGATCGCCTCCTAATGGCCCAGCCACTTGTCCGCCAGCAACGATAGCAGCTTCCTCTTCGTCGGGCAGTATCCCGGGACCACCATCACCAATAACTACGCTGCCCAGTTCTTTTGACATATATCTCCCAGGTCCTGAAGCAGGACCCGAATTACGCGTGTCGGGGTATATAAGACGGAAAGAGAGACGCGTGCCGATTGCTGGGTCGGGTAAGAGGTTTGGGAGTGCAGCTGTCAGGAGGTGGGAGAGTTCGCGAAGAGTGCATGTTTGCCAGGTGTATACTTGAAGATGTGGAGGAAGATTACTCAGAGCATTAAATTCCTCAAGTCTGGTCGAGAAATTAGCTTTAGGACTTGACGTTGCAGACAAGGCTGAACATACCTATGAAATCCACCACTTCTGTAGAATAGTTTTAGATGGAATGGAACGGTTGATTGGCGGTCTATTTTGACCGGTAGAGCAGCCATGACGATAGAGAGTGATTTCGCAATTATGATTGTGTTACAAGCGCATTGTAGGTTCTGTGGAATGTTTGGGGAGCTCCGGCGCAAAATGTGGTGACCTCGAGGCAGGAGCTTTATGCAGGGGCCCGATGATCTACTAGTATTCCTGTTCAGCCTTCCTTCTAATCACCGCAACGCCACCTATCTTACCAGAACATATCCGCCCTGAACGAATATTTCGAGAAAATCTTCGAAGCGGTTTCACTTCGGGTGTACAATAAATTGGCTCTGCCGTCTGAAGAGGACTGCACAATTGTTTTCGCATCGAATCTCCTTTTTAAACCTAATTCTACGATACTAACCGCAAACATGGATTTCGCATCCCTCATGTCTAAAGAAATCTCTAAAGCAAAACCAAAATCAACAGCCAACGAGCCGTCCAAGAAATACATGAAGCGCTCTGACATCGAAGCTGAACGTACCGCCAAATACCTCGCCGAACAACGAGCCCTTGAAGCTGAGAAAGAGGCAAGATTGGCACAGAAGCGGAAACGAGAAGATGATGAAGCAGAGGCAAATCGGTTGCGGGAGGAAAAACGAAGGAAGTTGGCCGAGGACTCGAGGCGGCGGAGAGAAGAACAAGAAGCTGAGGAGGAGAGGGCGAGGAGGAAGAGGTTAGGGTTGCCGGAGCTGGTGAAGGAGACGAGTGAGGAGGTGGAGGTTGATGATATTCCAGATAAGGAGCTTCTTGAGAAATTGAGAAGTATGGGACATCCGGCGAAACTGTTTGGGGAGAGTCATAAGCAGAGGTTGAGGCGATTTAGGAAGTTGGGAATTGTTATGACAATAGGCCCTATTCCAACTTCTTTGGAGCTGGTGGATGAGAAAGATATGAAGGTTGATTCTATGCCGAAGGATGAGGAGGGGAGAAAGTACCTGTTTAGGCAACTGGCTTCTTACTTCACGATGGTTTTGAGGGAATGGGAGGAAGCTTTAGAGCAGGAGAAGAGGGATACGTTTGCTAGTAAGGCTGCGTATAATGCTATGGTACAGAGCAAAGAGAATATGACACCGGTAGGCTTTTCTGGACCACATCATGAATTCATGCTAATACGCAACAGTTATTTCGAAAATTCGAAAAGGGAGATGTAGACGAAGGTGTCCTCGAGCCGATCGTGGAGATTGTGAAAGCCGCACAAGAGCGGCGCTACGTAGATGCCAATGATGGATATCTACGACTGAGTATCGGCAAGGCAGCGTGGCCTATTGGAGTTACTATGGTTGGTATTCATGAACGTAGCGCTCGGGAGAAACTGCATGAGAGTGACAAGGGCCACGTGATGGGGGATGAGATTACGAGAAAGTTCTTACAGAGTATCAAGAGATGCTTGAGCTTCGCCCAGGTCAGGTGGCCTCCGGAGGATATCAGGCAGTTGATGGGTTAACTCTTCGGTAGCAATGAATACCTCTTTAATGCCAATCTTTGCTGTTTTGGGAGGGTTCCATTGACATAGAGATTTTTGGTTAAGAGAAAATGACAAGCCAGAAAAACCACGTAAGTATTCTGTCCAAGAAGGTAGATAGGACTGCACTTGATTTCGACGAGGCACTCATTCTGCTGGCAGAATAGGTTTCAATTCTCTTATGGCCCTCTAGCAACAAAGCTACAGCACATACTTAAAAGAAGCACGCAATGAGGAAGAATACAATGCATTGAATTAAAAATTAACCACACTGATTTATCTAATGAAGAGATACAATGAGAAGAATTTAGGAAACACTGTCCTCCAGCTCATTGACTCTATTAAATTTTCGATAGCCACAACTCATAAGAGGAAGCTTGGTCGTGCCTATTTCATTACTCTAGTGATATCTTCACAGCTGTATAGCCTCCTTTCTAGATGAGGAGGTCTGCTCCTTCACATCGCTTAGGCGAGAAATTTCGTTTGTTTGTGGCACCGCTTTCAGTATCTACCTTCCCTGCTGAAAATTATGGAACTTGAATGCGCACGAAAATCTAGCAATATTAGGAGCTGTCCATCTGGTTACTCCCCAAATCCTCACTATTTCTATTCAGAAGAGGGTCAACTTGTATTGACATAGTGGAGTCACTTAAGAGCTATGCTATTCTAAGCAAAGCAAGTCGTACTTTCCCAAAAGCTCCTGAGACGTTTTTGATATTTCCTGACATTTGAAAATTCATCTCATCACCAGAGGTGAATTGCAAGTGTTCGGAAAGTAACAAGTGAGTTGCATAAAAAGGCTTCTTGCAGAACTCACGTCACGTTTTCTTCACAACCACACTCATGTCACAAACAACCTTCTGAAACAAAGTATCTCTGCCTTGATAGATATGGATAATTTCAGTAAGCTGCAGGCCTTGTGTGGTGCAGCAAACATTTATGATGAGTCTGTTAAGTTCGACCATGTGAAGGCAACTCATGTTTATGAAGGTACCGATTCTGATGACGATGAGCAAATCACATCACATAAATCTGGAAGCCTTCAACCGAAGTCCATTGAGCATGTGGGGGGAGGAGAGAGTAAGAATTATGATTGCCTCTTTCATTCCATGTTGCTGATTGTATCTCAGGGAAGACACAATTGGAAGATTCCATAGACATCCCGAAAGTTCACAACCTTGAATTAGGACGGTTGGCTCCTGAGGGTGAGAGCTTCTGTCCGTGGCAGACAGTTAAAAAGTATCCCTACGTTTATGTTGGTAATGCAAATCGGTCGAAAGTCGCAGAAGAATTCTTTGACCGAGGAAAACTGCACGACCGAACGTGGGATTTGTAAGTCTCGATTCGTTCTCTTTCAATAACATTGTGCTCGCAAATCTACTTGGTATGCATGAGAATGAAACCAACTAATGGCTTTGTCCAGCTTCTATATTTATCGTTCAGCGGGAGTAGATCCAAGTCAACCACCACTCTTTCTTGTTCCAACAGCTCAATTTGAACATTTTTTACGCTCTATCAATCGGACATTAGGAACAAACTTGACCATCCCTCAAGGAACAGCCAATGGTGGATTTCAAGTCACTTTCGATAACGACGGTACACCTCGACCGCGCTACTTGGGGCGTTCAACCAGTAAAGAAATGTCTTCGGATCTCAGGAACGCCGCCCCCCCTAGCTACTACAAGCTGGATGGTGAACCAGATGCGACTGGGACTCCATCACAGCGATCACTTCATGCATTTAAGGCCAAAATAGAATTGATGACCCAGGCCCAGAGGGGAAAGAAGCTTGCAAATAAGGAAAAGCAAAAGATTGAGCGGATTGCTAAGCAACAATCGTGGAACCATGGAATTAAGAGAGTGCAACGCTATCTTGGACTTCGAGAAGCTAGTCATGAGGACCGGATGGCTGCGATCAGGAAGAGTCTTGAAAATTCTGGCCTTGGATGGGGAGACTATGAAGCTGCTGTGAAAGCTGCCGGCGCAATGCTTCAGCCCTCCGCAGACTTTGATCCAGAACGCCTAGCTCCCTATGATCAAGAGGGATCTGTTGTTTTCATTTCCGTTGATGTCGAGGCGTACGAGCGCCCCCCTGGTCAGATTACGGAGATAGGCATCGCAACTCTTGATACTGAAGATATCAAGAATTTGATACCAGGTAAAGGAGGAGCGGAGTGGCTTAACAAGATTCGAACTAGACATTTCCGGATCGAGGAACACAAGCACCTGAACAATACGGAGTTTGTCAGTGGATGTGCAGATAGATTTGAGTTCGGGTAAGCGACAAAGGCATTTGCTTTCCCGAACTAAAGAACTGACTGATTAACAGTGAAAGTGAGTTTATCAAACTTAAAGACGCGCCTCAAGTGGTAGCCTCTTGCTTTAAACATCCTTTCTCTAAGCTAGGCGCGAGTCCTACATCGGAAAATGTTCCCAAGCGAAACATTATTCTAGTAGGACATGATGTTACCGCTGATATCAACTACCTGAAGACTATTGGCTATGATGTCCATAATCTATCGAACTTGCAGGAGCTAGCAGATACAGCAGTCATGTGGCGATATATGACACGAGACGTAAATCCTCGAAACCTTGGAACTGTCCTCGCAGAATTGGATATCATCGGTTGGAACTTGCATAATGCAGGTAATGATGCCGCCTATACACTCCAAGCCATGGTGAAGATTGCCATCAAGCATTTGGATGATAGGAAGAAGATGAAAGAGACGAAGGAAAAGGAGACTAGAGAGAGAATCGCAGAGTGAGTAACTTTGCCTCCTGAGTGGGTAGCAGAAACTGACACTTTCTTCAGGACTGTGAAGGAGGCTACACTAGCCGCGTGGGAGAGAGAGGAAGGATGGAGCTCTGGCGGCGAGAATAGCGATGGAGGAGCACCGGTTGCACCAGTTTCGACACTGGCCAAGAAAGGTGGCAGAAACTCCCAATTATCGAGTCGAGCTACTAACAACTTAAAATATGCCCAAAGCCCATGGAAACAACCGGAGACCAACATTAATCCTCAATGGGGAGCAAATGCGAGGGGAGGGGCTTTCCACAGTAGGTCTCCTAATCAGAGAGCTGGTGGATCCTCGCAATCTCAGAACAGATCTTGGGGAGGACCAAATACACGTCATCCTACCAGTCCATTTCAGGAGTGTGACAATCGTTCTCCAGCTCAAAGAGATTCGACGTTGGCGGATCTGGAAAACAGAACTAAGCAACTCAGCATGGAGGATGGTGCACAAGTGAAGCACAGGTAAGAGAGATGATATCTGATTTTATGAGACTGATAAGAGCGAAGAACGTGAACTGTGGCGGGATATTGGAGGGGTAATACGATTGCATCTGGGAGTGAAGTGACGGGGAATAATGCGGTACTTGTACTGGTTGCAGGGCACGAGCATTTATCGATCGGCCTGAAAAGCGTTGGTTTTGCACGCTCGATGATTTTTACAATACTCTGTAATAGAACTTGAAATCAATTCTTTCTGAGAAGAGATTCGCCATATAGGCTATATGCCTCGAACGCTGATGCCACTTGAACGCCGCCGCTGATGACCCAATATCCACAATTATAATACAATCGTACACATGACCCACAAAGCTTCATCCGTTCTTCTCCAGGAATTCCTTGGCCTCATTGACTTTCGTTGCTAAGTAGGGACTCCCGCCTCGATCTGGATGATTCAACATCATGAGAGTACGGTGATTCTTTCGTATCCTCTCTTTTGTGAGCTGTCTTTCGCTATTATAATATCAATATATACTCGGGGTATGGTTAGACCTTGGGGCAAACTACCTGAGTTGTAGGATAAGGGCGGCTTCTCTCCGATTCATCTTGGGCTCAAAGCCTCCCTTATAGAATGCCCTCCCCAGCGCGCCAACCGCCTCGCCCCTCGACCTTCTAAATGCCACCAGACTAGCTCTTCCCTAACAAAAGTCAGTACTACAGAATGTCCTGGATGGTTTGAAAAACAAACCACGAACGCCGCCGCTGCCACCCCAAGCCCAATTGTAAGCACCGAAGCCATGATTTTATAACACTATCCGAGACCAGTCTACAGGCTCTCTAGATATAACCGCCCTAGGTTGATCGTTGCTTATGGTTTTGTGAGTTTGAGAGGGAAGATGCGATGTCGAATTTTGTTCTCGTTTCTCGACCGACCATCAGCCTTTTGATGCCGACAGCCGCTAACCGAATGCCGTTAGGTCGCATCTTCTATCGTGCTATCGCAAAATAAATTTCTTGAAGTTCTTTGCGATATTGACACTCAGTGAACAGACGGTCTTTAACGGAACACCGCAAAGATGAGGATCGAGACGTGTTATTTCTGCTCGCAGCCGTGGTAATTAATTATTGTTAAATAGTTTTTATGAGAATCGCTTTGCTAATTATCTGTACAGCTACCCCTCAAAGGGTATTACGTTCGTGAGAAACGACGCCAGAGTCTTTCGCTTTTGCAGAAGCAAATGCCACAAAAATGCAAGTTCCACTCCTTTACAATTGTTTATTCAAATTGCTAACCACATTGCCAACAGTTCAAAATGAAGCGCAACCCTCGCAAGCTCAAATGGACCAAAGCCTTCCGCAAATCCGCTGGCAAAGAAATGGTCGTCGACAGCACCCTTACCTTCGCCGCCCGTCGCAACGTTCCTGTCAGATATAACCGTGATCTCGTCGCCAAGACCCTCCATGCCATGGAGCGAGTTAGTGAAATCAGACAGAGACGTGAGAGAGTCTTCTATAAGAAGAGGATGGCGGGTAACAAGGAGAGAGAGAAGGCTGCCAATAGGAAATTGGTTGCGGAGAACGAGCACTTGTTGCCAAAGATGAGGGCTAGTGAGAGGAAAGCGTTGGAGGAGGCCCAGGAGGAAGTGGAGGAGGTTCCGTTGGAGAGGGAGAAGACGAAGGTGTTTGGCAAGATGAAGCAGAGGAGGAGGGTGTTGGTTGATGGTGGAGTGGAGGATGAAATGGATGTTGATTAAGCATGTGCATGAAAACTTGGGACTGGCGTTTGGGCTTTTCAAAAGTGGAGTTTTGGCGGGCTGCACTGTTGTGCTAGTAAATCAACGACTCTCAGCATATGAAATGTTTTCTGATCCTCTAGTATTTGGTCATGGACTATTTGCAACACACTCTTTGATTAGGTACACATGATCTGCAGGGCTATGAAGTCCTGAAAGCTAGAGATCTATTTAGCATTCTGCATAGCAGCAGTATCCTATCGGAGTCAACTTTCCGCAGCCCCTTTTACTCAAATAGCCAAGAATCATAACTCACCAGATAAACTTGATAAAAACTCATCTTCCAACTCTCCCCCTCTTGCACTAAACCAGCCCTCCCGGCCCACTCGACCTATTCATTCCATCAGTCCCCCTCCCCCCACACATTCAAATTTCACGGCACTCACCTCAGCTTTCCTGCCATCCTTCAACGTATAAGCCACAGTCCCGTGAAGCATAACCTCATTAGAACCCGAACCAAAAGGAAATACCTTAAGTGGCGAATGCAGGCGCGAAGCCACTGCTGTCCACATCCCTTTTCTTATTTGGAGGATTTCTAGTTTTAGTGTAAGCATTGGGGAACCTAATCATCATGTCTATACCCTCAGTGACGCGCGAAAATGTCATGCCAAAGAAAACTAGAAATCACCTTCCCTCCCAACACCCCTCTTACTCGCCATGACAAGCGTTGCATCCTCCGTGAAAGATTCCGCGTATTTCTCATGAGCATCGGGCGTATCGGACGTTTTGTAGAATTCTTCGAAGAACGCTTTTATGCCGTCATCGACTTGGATACTGGGTGGGTATTGGGATGCGTATTTGTGAGACATTTTGGGAAGGGGGATTTTATAGATTTGGAGGTTGTTTCTCGAAGGAGGGGTACGAGTGGGGTTGGGCGTAGCAACGAGATGACATATCAACTAGGCTCGTTATGTCGAATTCTTGGCTTCGTTGTAATTGATACATATATTTTGGTTTACAGAACGCTTGATTTCCATTGAAGATGCATCTTCTCAAGAGTAATTATACACCGTGGTCTGATCATACGCTTAATAGGTCAGGAGAATCTGGGTCCCCTTAATTTAAGGGATTCCCACTGTGGAATACATTGTCTAGCCTCAAGCTCTTATCCCATAATAGCTCTTTCTTTCCATCCTTATATTCCATTTTGAAGTACTCGATCCTGTGCTCTGGGATGAAATCTTGGTGTGTCGTCTCTTTCACCCAATAACTTGCTGGTTTCTCCTTGATCTCAGAGGTGTGGCGGTCTTTATATCCTATTACGCACTGATCAATTCTATACTTCCTATCAAAACGAATACGATTGAGGACGTCGGTCGCGGGTCGAAGTCGTGGAGTTTCTGATGTGCTGTCGCGGATTTTCTTGTCTTCAACTCCGCCTAGAATATCCTTGTGGGCAAAGCGCACTGTCTTTTTCTCATGCTTAGAGAGAATTGGGGGACGTCTGTTGCTTTGGTTATCCTCTGGCGGCTTGATGATCGGCCTGGGCCATTTCCTGGTGCATGGCCGGAGATTTTGGAGGTGATGCCTCTCGAGATCTGAAGGGCCTTTGGACAGGAAAGCATTTATAAAGCATTCATCATCAACTGTGAGCTCGTCCTCTCGGATTTGTAATTCCCATCTTTCGATAACCTCTCTGGCTGCTGATAACCTGAGACCTGGCATATTGAAATTAAGTACAAAACAGCCTTCGTAAAGGCCGTCTTGGGAGCTCAAATGATGGGGGCTTGCGAGTCGCTGGGGCCAAATAAGAATTTCAGATAAGGGAATACGAGCTTCTAGCCCTGTAGACATTAGCCTTGAGCCTTCGAGGAGTACAGGGGGTTAGCGGACGTTCTTTGAGTCTCTTTAGTTTCCGCTCCACCATAGCAAGCCAAGCTCCGCCCTTTATTTCTGAGGCACCGCTGAAAAGCACCGCAATTCGAATGAAGAATGGCCATTTCATTCTCTTGTAAAAAGGTTCATCTGCGACATGACGCAGAAGGCCACACCAATCATCGTTCTGATTTTCAGGTATCTCTGGGTGCTCTTCTCTCCAATGTTCAGTAGCGTCTCGAATGATGGAGGAGAAGTCATCCTTGGTGTGATTGTTGCAGTGACTAACAATTTCCCGTCCAGTCACATGAGGTCTGTATTGACCCCTGGTAATTGCAAACGCCCTCATATAGTAATAGGCTATTGGTAAGGCTCTATTCTTTATGAAATCTTCCCGAACATTGTGTTCGGATCGAAGGACCCCGATCAGCTCTTGTAAATCTTTGCTGAAGCTCGGGCCCGAAAATGGGACAGTGGCGTCAAGAATAGAGGAATGACTAAATATGGCAATTAGCATGATCATAAACATATTGCACTGTCTGAATCTACCTTCTAGCTAGGGTTGTGCTCTGGAGGTAATGGAGCACGAAAACATGCGATCTCAGACGAAGTACAATTCGGGGTGTCTCAGATGCCTGAATCTCATGGACGAGTACGATCTCACCAGTGTGCTGTGCTTGAATGACCGACTCCCAGAACAGTTCGAGAAACAGCGTAGATCCAACGCTGCCAAACACGATACACTCTAGAAGCTCATTCGAGGCTGTGGTCCGCATCGCGTGACTACCCGCGGGTAAGATCGCTATGGAAGGTAGTGATGATTGCCGGACCAATCTGGATAGGACTGCATCACCGCTAGCACCTTCACCGAGCTCATCACCAAGTATAGCGTCTGTCTTGGGTCGTAATAATTCCTGTAAGTGCGCGAAGGCCTGGTCGGCATCAATCCACCAAGAGGGCGATGGCATATTGAAAGACCTTTCTAGAAGCTCGATCACATCCTGATCGATGGCTTCCGTTAACTTGCTTGCTCGGTTCGTCATGGCAATATTTGGATTCTGGATATATATATATATAATTTTGAAGGGTTGAAGAGCCAGAGCTCGGGGTCAATAATTGTTTATTTGATAAACACTTGGGGGAGATGAGTTGAAATGGCAATAACGAAACCAACTGAAATACCGACTTTGAGTCACGACCGATGTGTGAGGAAGGCGCAACTTGCGCAGCCTCTCACCATACTAGTAGGCCGGGTCAAAATCATTTATGACTCAACTGTGACTAAACTTCAAATTACAATAGACCGGTATAGACTTTTACTCTTCCCACGAGAATAATACTGGACTGCGTGCAATTTGAAGAAAAAGGGAAGCCTGAGGATCTGAATGTGTATGGAATGGAAATGGTCGGGCGGCCAAGCATGGTGGAAAAGCTTGGGCAAAATGGGCGGAGCAAAGAGCCAAGAATTGGCCAAGGACTGACCAAGGACTGGGCATTCTGACATGCCTCGCAACACGATGAAAAGGACAAGTGGTTGGCGGCTTGGTGAGTCTCGATAATCAGGAGCTGAGAAGGGTTTTCCACTTGCTTTTAATAGACAATTTGGAAATCTTTCGAACGAGCAGGCTTACTGAGATAGGTCATGCCATGTAGCGAGACATCAGATAAGCGGCTTGTCTTGAACTGGCCTTGAGAGAACATCAATGCTTGACGGTGATATCAGTCGTAGGCCCATATCTGTTGACGATATCTTTCTACCATTATGTGTTCAAAAGCCCGCGCGCCCACCATCGAGTAGTACGAGTAGTATTTCAGACGTGAGATGGATGAAGGGACCAACAGCCAAACAAGCCAAGTAATCCCGTGCTTGGCTGATCGGGGCGCGTTTTCTTGGGGCTAAGACTTTCCCGCATAAATATTTCTCGGCGATTGATAGATTCTCCCCCCCCATGACATGATCAAGCCACGACTCTGCGTACAACATTATTGTTGCCTGAGAAAAGGACGTGTGGCTGGCCTGGCGAGATTAAAAAACGAGGGGTGATATTATCCAGCTCCTGTGCCACCCGTGAGGCAGTGCAACCAATCAGACCACTCCTAGAAACCAGACACGGCCGATTTAGTGATGCCAAGACAATGCCAAGACTCTTGGCATTGTTAGTCTCCAGCGGAACTCCTCTCTCATACAAGAGTACCGGGTTTCGCACTTTTCTGGTTGATTGATCGCTGTGGTAAACATCTTCCTTATTTTTCAACTTCGCCGTTTTTCCATTCTTTCGAAGCTCTTCAAACGAGAAATATCGTCGACCCCTTGAGCGTCGTGATACTAAATACTCCCAACCGACATACCACTACGCTCGACTGCGTTAGTCGCTGCTCAGATCTGCAGCCGTCGATCGTTGATTGGCTATCACCCTCCCAGAGATGTCTGCCCCAGAGCAACACCAGGAGACTGCTCCTACCACTGCAGCAGATGCTCCCAGACCAGTTGTTGCAGCTGATGACAATCTTTCTTGTCAATGGGACAAGTGCACTGAACGATGCACATCTGCAGAGGCCCTTTTTGTAAGACAATTGCGCCCTCAATTTCTGATCCCAAAACTCACATTATCAAAGGACCATATCTGCGAGAAGCATGTCGGACGCAAGAGCACAAATAACCTGAACTTGACTTGTGGCTGGAACTCATGCCGCACCACCACAGTTAAGCGTGATCACATCACCTCCCACATTCGAGTCCACGTCCCTCTGAAGCCACACAAGTGTGACTTTTGCGGAAAGGCTTTCAAGCGTCCTCAGGATCTGAAGAAGCACGTCAAGGTATGCCATTTTTCAAGCTCGTTCTCCTAACATTGTACTCATCCAATTCTACAGACTCATGCAGATGACTCGGTCCTTCTTCGATCCCCGGAGCAACATGGAGGACAGAATTCAGGATACAGAGGAGGCGGTAAAGGTATGTAACACAACTATGCAGGTTGTTCCCACATATACCCACATCTGACGGAGAAATGTAGTGATTGCTAACCTGCAAAATCTTGCAGCTAACGGAGGATACTACGATCATTCCGCTCAAATGCATCCTGCTTCAGCTCCCAACTATGGAAATCCTCACCACAACGGGCACAATAGTTACTATGCACCCCAACAGCCAACCTCATACGGACCCGTTTATTATCCTGTGAGCCACGGTGGTGATCTCGGTCAGCATGCTGCCTATGACAGTAGAAAGCGTGGTTTTGATGCCTTGAACGACTTCTTCGGAGATGCCAAACGTCGTCAAATCGACCCAACATCTTATGCTCAAGTTGGACAGAGATTGATGGCGTTACAGGGAATTCCTCTCCACGGTGGCGGGATCTCGGACTACATGTCAGCTCCTGCTATGGTTGCGGTTGACGGCCACGGAGGCCATGGCGGTCACATGCCCCCGCATCAATATGCCCTTCCGCCAATGCCAAACTTGAGGACGAAGAACGATCTTATGAATATCGATCAATTCTTGGAGCAGATGCAATCGACTGTGTATGAGAGCTCAAACGCCGCAGCAGCCGCTGGAGTTCAACAACCTGGTGCTCATTACACACACTCTGCTGTCAATTTCCGACAAAGCCATTCACCACCCCAGACTCTCCACAGCTTCGGACCTCTGTCCTCTCATGTCTCCTCAGCTCACACCACCGCTCCCATGACCGCCACTCACTCTTCACAATCTAATGGCTCTGGCACTCCGGCTTTGACTCCAGCATCTAGCGCCCTGTCATACACTCCTGGTCACTCTCCATCTTCCTCGCACGGAATGTCTCCTACCTCTAGACACAGCTCTACTGCTGCGGCACCTTACCCAAGCCTACCATCTGTGACCCTAGGATACTCGCCCCATTCTACAACTGCTCCTGCCGCAACTCTTGGCACGAACTTTGACAGCGATCCTCGCCGCCGTTATTCTGGCGGAATGCTTCAACGTAGTGCCAATCCTCGCAACGTTGACATGATGGATGTCTCCGATGACTCCAGAACTCCATCACCCAAGGAGCTGACACCGCGCCCCGAGACCATCATTAAGACTGAGGTGTCAAGCAACATTGACCCTGCGCTCTCAGGTGTCAGCTCTCCTGGCGAGCATTCGGAAGGCGGAGATAGCGCTCGTGATCGCGCCGAGGAAGCTTGGATCGAGAACATCCGTGTCATTGAAGCTCTCCGAAAGTTGATCAGCGATCGCCTAGAGCGCAAGGAGTACGATGAAGAAGAAGATGTTTCCATGTCGGGTACAGTTTATAGGTCTGACGAGAAGGCTGAAAAGAGCTCTGAGAATTTGTATCCGGTCCTGAGGGCTGACGATGATTGAGTTCGCGGAAATGAGCAGCCATTATGATTGATTTACTTAGCTATGGAATGGTCTGGCTTGTTTCATTGAGGGGAGCGAATTTTCTCCTTGGTTTGATAACGGCGTTGTTGATGACTTGGCCTAGAAAGGTCTTATGAACGAAATAAAGATACCACAAATATACGAACGTTGTACCAAGTAGTTTCACACAACGAGCAGTGCCATTGACCCTTTATGCGCTATCAAATTCCAAAACTACGGTGATCACAGACTGAGAATTTTGTAACTCATCACGTGACTGCACAATTAAATTTGAAAAACCGAGCAAAGGTTTCTTCCCGAAGTCGAAAGCCACGAAAAATATCTTTATGCGTGAGTGCCCTCAGACTCGAGAAACACTCTTGAATGGGACAACATAGCCTTATCCAATTTTGGTAATGAGGGTTTATTATACGCATAATGTCACTCTACTACGAAGCCGCCGAGCTTCTGACAGCGCCTACCAACTCTGGAGGGAGCTTAAAATCTCGCATCTTTAGCAAGAAGGACCTTAAGTCTCAGCCGGCACAAATATACGCGTTAGCTATAGAGACGTGCAAGTGGAGCAATATTCTGAAAGAGGTCATTGAAAATACAGAAATACTTCGCCTTGAACGAAAGGTGAATTGAGGTCAACCATGGTCTGGAGTCTGCTAATATTTGTCACAGCTATCGCCTATTCTCTCCTTGTTGCTCGTTCATGACCTTCTGCTAGCAAAACGTGGTATTGCACTACCAGCAACTCATGGTCTCAGAACAACAGTCGAACGCTACAAGGGAAGATTACAATCAGAACTGACAAAAGCACGGATTCGTAGAAAATTGAGCTCCATCGAAGCTCTTAAAGCACATGTGGAGGCTGGTATTGATAATCCAACAGACATGTCAGAGGCTCCATATCCACGCTGGATTCGTATCAACACCTTAAAGACCTCGTTAGAGGACCAGCTTGATAGTACCTTTGCCGGCTACGAAAGGGCTACAAATTTGAATGCAGTCAGGCAAAAGGGTACGAAACGCCTGTACATTGATCAAAACATACCAAATTTAGTTGCGATATCACCGAATGTTGATCTCTCAAAAAGTAATGCATACAAATTGGGAGAAATCATATTTCAAGACAAAGCCTCCTGTTTTCCTGCCTACCTCCTGGATCCTCTCACGGAAGACGGAGATATCATCGATTCATGCTCTGCGCCAGGAAATAAAACAACCCACATAGCGGCTATCCTTCTCGCCCATAGTTCAGAGCCTAATTATTGTACGCAGACTATTCACGCGTTTGAGAAAAATAAGGGGCGAGCAGAGACACTCGAGAAGATGGTAACCTTGGCTGGGTCTGATGCTCGGACGAAACTGCACCCTGGACAAGATTTTTTGAAGTCAGATCCGGATTCAGCTGCGTACAAGGATGTTGGTGCTCTTCTCTTGGATCCTAGCTGCTCTGGCAGTGGTATTGTTGGAAGGGACGACATGCCAGAGCTCCATTTGCCTCTTCTCACGAAAGGCACGAGTCAATTATCTCAAGGGGCCAAGAAAGGTGGCACGACGCATAATCAAGAGAAAGACATGCGAAAGAGGAAGCGAGAGGAGAAGGAAGATCTACTGGATGTCATGGTGGACGATGATGGGGTAGTGACGGCTGTCCATAC
>Ga0182030_10013064_pt1 | contig 16563 bp, 8 predicted proteins | sample 812S3MmetaG_FD_121299 | JGI IMG/M metagenome (GOLD analysis project Ga0182030, IMG submission 121299) | Permafrost microbial communities from Stordalen Mire, Sweden - 812S3M metaG (Illumina Assembly) | ecosystem: Environmental > Terrestrial > Soil > Wetlands > Permafrost | place: Sweden...
ACCGCGCGCACATTCGACGGCATCAGCATCTTCATGAAATCGCGGGCTTCCTGATAGCCGGCTTCGCCGGCGACCTGGATTTCGTCGATTTCCTTGTTGTAGAGATCGCGCAGCGAACGCTTGATCAGCGAGCCTTCCTCGTAGACCAGGGTCGGCGCCTGCGACTTCAGCGTCATGTCGCGGACGGTTTCCCACATCCGGATCAGATATTCGAAGTCGCGCTTGATTTCCGGCTTGGTGCGCGAAGCCCCCGCGGTACGCAGGATGATGCCCATGCCCTCGGGCACGTCGAGATCCTGCACCACTTCCTTGAGTCGCGAGCGATCCTGCGCCGAAGTGATCTTGCGGCTGATGCCGCCGCCGCGCGCGGTGTTGGGCATCAGCACGGCGTAGCGGCCGGCCAGCGACAGGTAGGTCGTCAGCGCGGCGCCCTTGTTGCCGCGCTCTTCCTTGACCACCTGCACCAGCATCACCTGACGGCGCTTGATGACTTCCTGGATCTTGTACTGGCGGCGCGGACGGAAGGCGCGTTCCGGCACCTCTTCCATGACGTCATCGCCGCCGACGGATTCGACCACCTCTTCCTCGGCGTCGTCGCCATCATCTTCATCGTCATCATGTTGCTCGGCGGCCGGTTCGGCGCGATCCGAGACCGTGGGTTCGCCATCGGCGCCTTCGGCATGCCGCGCGTCGTCGGCATGGGCGGCGTTTTCGCGCGCGTGCTCGGCGTGGCTATGCTCGTCGTGCCCGTGTTCGTGATGCTCGTGTTCGTGGTGGTCGTGTTCTTCGTGGCTCTCGGTGCCGGCCGGCGCATCCGGCGCGACATCAGCCGCCGCGACGGCTACGGTATCCGGCAGTTCGGGCCGGAATTCGGCGGCCGTTTCGCTGGCATGAACGTGGTCCTGATCATCATGCGCGAGGTCGTGGTCATGCTGATGCGAGGGCTCATGACCCTCATGGTCGCCAGCGCCGGCATCGGCAGCATGGTTTTCGTCGCCATAGCCGTGGTGATGGCCGTTTTCGCCATGATCATGCGGGGCATGATCACCATCATGATCGTGCGGCTGGTCGGTCTGGGCAAGATCCGCCCCGCTGCCCTCAACGACGCCGCTCTGAACGCGGTCGCCATTGCCGCGGCGTCGCGAGTTGCGGTGGCGCGGGCGGCGGCGGTTGGAGCGGTTCTCGGTCTCCTCCTCGGCCTCGCGATGGGCGCGTTCGTCGGCCTCGATCAGCGCCTGGCGATCGGCGACCGGGATCTGGTAATAATCCGGATGGATTTCGCTGAAGGCCAGAAAGCCGTGGCGGTTGCCGCCGTATTCGATGAAGGCGGCCTGCAGCGACGGCTCGACGCGCGTAACCTTGGCGAGATAGATGTTTCCGCGCAGTTGCTTGCGCTGGGCGGTCTCGAAGTCAAATTCTTCGACTCGATTGCCGCGGACCACGACGACCCGGGTCTCTTCCGGATGGGTGGCATCGATCAACATTTTGTTGGGCATTTGGGGACTCTTGACGGCGGCGGGCGCGTATCGCGGTGCGCACGTATGGCGCGGCCGGGTGACGCGACGGTCCACCTGATTCGGGGGTGAGGGGAAGGCCAAAACGCAACCCGGGGCGCCGGGCCGAACGCAATCCCGGCGGAGCAAAGCGACGTGCGGAGCTTTCGCTCCGCGTCGGCGCGGTTCTTCCCTGGATCATGGTCGGCAATACAGTCTGGCGCATCAAGCGTCGGCCCGTCTAAACACATTGGCGGCAAAAGGGCCGCCTTGTCTGTCGCTGAAAGCCCGGCGCGGCGCCAAAGCGCTCGCCGGTCATCGCATATCGTGCCTTGCGGCCCGGATAATCGGTCATGCCGTGTCTGAAGCCGTCCCTGGAACAAGATGGTAACCTGGGACCGAACGCCGCTCGGGCTCGAAACCGCCACTCCTTGTCAGCCGCGCGCTGCGCTGGCTGTGGAGGGATCGGAAAGACGCTGGAAGCTCCGAATTTCGAAAGTTCCGGCGCTGCACCGGGAGGCTGAACGCGACACAACCGGGAATTTAACCGTCAGCCCTCTGTACATACGTTGATTGCCCGCCGCGTGCAAGGGAAGCGTCAGGGAAGCGTCGCAGCGCGGCAACACTCCGCCTGAATCGCCGCCAAGACCTTAAGCTCTCATTAACCCTGCGGTTCTATTGCGGTAAGAGGGCTGTTCGGAGGCACCGAATCATTGGCGAGCCGCGCAAATCATCTGATTTTTCTGAGATGGGCGCTGTTGTGCGCTGCAGCATTGCTTTGTTCGGACGCCACGGTGACCGGAGCGGCAGAAGGTCAGCCGGCAAACCAAACCGCAGCAACGGGCTTTCCGACCGCTTCTGATGCCCGCCTTGCCGGCGATGCCAAACAGACCCGTTTCGTGCTCGATCTTGACCGGACCATCCGGTTTCGCGCCTTCACGCTGGCCGATCCGTATCGGGTGGTGGTGGACGTGCCGCAGGTCAATTTTGCGCTCGCCGACGGCGCGGGCACCGCCGGGCGCGGGCTGATCAAGGCATTCCGCTATGGCCTGGTGATGCCGGGCGGGTCAAGAATCGTGTTCGACCTGACCGGTCCGGCCAGGATTGCCAACTGCCAGGTGCTCGAGGCTGCCAATGGCCAGCCGCCGCGGCTGGTGCTCGAACTGGCAGAAGTGGACCGCACCAGCTTCGTGCAGTCGCTTGGAGCCGAAAGCCGGCCCGAATTGCGGCCGGCGATCGCCGATGCCGCATTGGCCGTCGCCGATACCGCGAGCGTCCCGGCGTCGACGGAGCCGGCCGTGACGGCCAAGCCGGAGCCCGCGGATTCGCGTCCTGTGGTGGTGATCGACCCTGGCCATGGCGGCATCGACAACGGCACCCAGTCGGGCAGCGAAAGCGAAAAGAACCTGGTGCTGGGATTCGGACTGGCCTTGCGCGACCGCATCGAGAAGAGCGGCAAGTACCGCGTCGTCATGACTCGCACCGACGATACCTTCATCCCGCTTGCCGAGCGGGTTCGGATCGCCCGCAACCAGTCGGCGGCGCTGTTTGTGTCGATCCATGCCGACGCCTTGCCGCGCCGCGAGGGCGACGCCCAGGGCGCCACCATTTACACGCTGTCCGATCGCGCCTCCGACGCCGAGGCGGGCAGGCTGGCGGAGGCGGAAAACAAGGCGGACGCCATTGGCGGGGTCAACCTGACCGAGGAGCCGACCGAGGTCGCCGACATTCTGATCGACCTCGCCCAGCGCGAAACCCGCACCTTCTCGAACCGGTTCGCCCGCCTGCTGGTGGGCGAAATGAAGGGCACCGCGCGGATGTACAAGCATCCGCTGAAATCCGCCGGCTTCAAGGTATTGAAGGCCCCCGATGTGCCGTCGGTGCTGATCGAACTCGGCTATGTCTCCAATAAGGCCGACCTCGAAAACCTGGTCTCGGAGAACTGGCGTTCCCGGACCGTCGGAGCCATGGCGCAGGCCATCGACGCTTTCTTTGCCAAACGGCTGGCGAACGCCGGACCGGCCAACTGAAAGCCAGGCATCCGATGATGGAAGCCCTAGTTTGGCCACAGCGACCGCCCTATAAAAAACCGTCTTGAGATCTTCGGAATCGATCAAAATTCGCTTCCGGCCGATGTATGATGCGCCTGCGCGGAGCAGCAAATCGTTCCGCCGCGGATGTCGGGCCGAGGAGAACGCCGGCTGTTGCGGCGTAGGGGTTGGAACGGATATTCGACAATGCGCCTGCTGGTTCGGTTCTTGGGATTCTTGTTCGCCGCGGGAACCGTGTTGTTCCTGGTGGGTGTCGCCGCCGCAGCGGGGCTGATCTGGCATTTTTCCAAGGATTTGCCCGATTATTCGCAATTGCAGGATTATGAGCCGCCGGTCATGACGCGGGTCCACGCCTCGGACGGCGCGCTGCTCGGCGAATATTCCAAGGAGCGGCGATTGTACCTGCCGATCCAGGCGGTTCCCAAGCTGGTCATCAACGCGTTCCTCGCCGCCGAGGACAAGAATTTCTACGAGCATGGCGGCATCGATTTTTCCGGCATGGCGCGCGCCGCCGTGCTGTATGCGGAAAATTACGGCTCCAACCGTCGTCCGCAGGGCGCTTCCACCATCACCCAGCAGGTCGCGAAGAACTTTCTCCTGACCAACGAAGTCTCGTTCACCCGCAAGATCAAGGAAGCCTTGCTGGCGATGCGGATCGAACGTGCCTATTCCAAGGACAAGATCCTGGAACTCTATCTCAACGAGATCTATCTCGGCCTCGGTGCCTACGGTGTCGCCGCGGCTTCGCTGGTCTATTTCGACAAATCGGTCAACGAACTGACCGTGGCGGAGGCGGCCTATCTGGCGGCACTGCCGAAAGCGCCGGCAGCATTGCATCCGGTACGCAACCACGACCGGGCGATCGAGCGGCGCAACTACGTGATCGATCGCCTGCTGGAGAACGGCTGGATCAAGCAGGCCGATGCCGACACCGCCCGCAAGGATCCATTGGTCGTGACCAACCGGACCAACGGCGCGCATATTTTCGCCGGCGAATATTTCGCCGAGGAAGTCCGTCGCGATGTGTTCGAGCGCTATGGCGAGAAGAAGCTCTACGAAGGCGGCCTGTCGGTGCGCACCACGCTCGACCCGAAACTGCAGGTGATGGCGCGCAAGACCATGGCCGCCGGCCTCGTCAAATATGACGTGGCGCAGGGCTGGCGCGGCGCCGTCAGCAAGCTCGATATATCGGGCGACTGGGGCGTCAAGCTTGCCGACGTCAAATCGCTGTCGGACATTACGCCGTGGCGGATGGCGGTTGTGCTGGAGACCAGCGAACAATCGGCCCGCATCGGCTTTCAGCCGAGCCGCGAACTCGGCGGCGCCGTGGCCAAGGAGCGGCAGACCGGCATCATCACGCTCGATGGCGTGAAATGGGCCAAGCCCGCCGCCGGCCCGGCGCGGGGCAAGACCCCATCAGCGGTTTCGCAGGTGCTCAGTCCCGGCGACGTGATCTATGCCGACCCCATGATTTCCAAGGATGGAACCGAGGTGGAAGGCCAGTACCAGCTGCGCCAATTGCCGGAGGTCTCCGGCGCGATGGTGGTGATGGACCCCTGGACCGGCCGCGTGCTGGCGATGGTCGGCGGATTCTCTTTCGACCAGAGCCAGTTCAACCGCGCCACCCAGGCCTATCGGCAGCCGGGCTCGTCCTTCAAGCCGATCGTGTATTCGTCCGCGCTCGACAACGGCTACACGCCGTCGACCCAGGTGATCGATGCGCCGATCGAAATCGATCAGGGGCAGGGCGCCGGGGTTTGGCGGCCGGAGAATTATTCGGTCGGCAAATATCACGGCCCCACCACGCTGCGTAATGCGCTGCGATGGTCGCTGAACACGGTGACGGTGCGGCTGGCGCAGGATATCGGCATGCCGCTAATCGGCGAATACGCCAAGCGCTTCGGGGTCTATGACGAACTGCCGAATTATCTCTCCTATGCGCTCGGCGCCGGTGAGACCACCGTCATGCGCATGGTTACCGCCTATTCGATGCTCGACAATGGTGGAAGGCGGGTGAAGCCGACGCTGATCGACCGGATTCAGGACCGCTATGGCCACACCATCTTCAAGCATGACCAGCGCGAATGCCGCGGCTGCGACGCTCCCGGCGGCTGGAAAAATCAGCCCGAGCCGCAGCTGATCGATCACCGCGAGCAGGTGCTGGATCCGATGACGGCCTACCAGATCACCTCGATGATGGAAGGCGTGGTGCAACGTGGCACGGCTATCGCGCTGAAGGAGGTCGGCAAGCCGATCGCCGGCAAGACCGGCACCACCAACGACGAAAAGGACGCCTGGTTCATCGGCTTCTCGCCGGATATCGTGGTCGGCATCTACATCGGCTATGACAAGCCGCGCAATCTCGGTGCCAAGGCGACCGGCGGCGTTCTGGCGGCGCCGATCGCGCGGGATTTCCTGAAGCTCGCGCTCGCCGACAAGCCGGCGATTCCGTTTCGGGTCCCGGCGGGGATCAAGCTGATCAGCGTCGACATGCTGACCGGAATGCGGGCCAGCCCGGGCAGCGGCAACACCATTCTCGAAGCCTTCAAGCCGGGCACCGCGCCACCTGATAATTCCTCGGTGATCGGCGTCGCCGATGCCGACGGTCGTCAGCTCACGGTGTCGCCGGATGCCGACCGCACCATCCTGCGCTCCGGTACCGGCGGACTCTATTAGCGGGTCTTCGAAGCGGTGCCGGTTGGCATGAAGAAAACAGCCAAATAGAATACGCGCCGATTGCGCTTTGCGCCGCCCGCCGCTACATCCCTCGCAGCCTTGCAAGTGGCGGCACCCGCCGCAGATCAGAGAGCCCATGCGCGCCGAAGTCGAACGCCTCGTTGAAGAGATCAAGCAGTCGGTCGGGCTGCTGAGGAGGCATCTTTGACGTCGATGCATCCACGGCACGCCTCGCGGAGCTGAACAAGCTCGCGGAAGACCCCAACCTCTGGAATGATCCCCAGAAGGCCCAGAAGCTGATGCAGGAGCGGACCTCGCTGGAGGATTCGCTCGACGGCATCGGCAAGGTCGAACGCGAGCTCGATGATAATATCGGCATGATCGAGCTCGGCGAGGCCGAGAAAGATGAAGCCGTGGTGGCGGAAGCCGAAGCCGCCCTCAAGACCCTGAAAAAGGAAGTGGCGCGCCGCGAGCTCGAGGCGTTGCTGGGCGGCGAGGCCGACCGGTTCGATTCCTATCTCGAGGTTCATGCCGGCGCCGGCGGCACCGAGAGCCAGGACTGGGCGGCGATGCTGCTGCGCATGTATACGCGCTGGGCCGAGAAGCACGGCTTCAAGATCGAATATCTGGAAGAGACCCAGGGCGAGGAGGCCGGCATCAAATCCGCCACCATCCAGATCAGCGGCCATAACGCCTATGGCTGGCTCAAGACCGAGGCAGGCGTGCATCGATTGGTGCGGATATCGCCGTTCGATTCCAACGCGCGCCGGCACACCTCGTTCTCCAGCGTCGCGATTTTTCCGGTTGTCGACGACAGCATCAAGATCGACATCAAGGAATCCGACGTTCGTGTCGATACCATGCGCTCGGGCGGCGCCGGCGGCCAGCACGTCAACAAGACCGAATCCGCCGTAAGGCTGACGCACATCCCGACCGGCGTCGCGGTGGTCTGTCAGGCCGGGCGCTCGCAGCACAAGAACAAGGCGCAGGCCTGGGACATGCTGCGCGCGCGGCTCTACGAAATCGAATTGAAGAAGCGCGAGCAGCAGGCCGCCGCCGACCAGGCCGCCAAGACCGATATCGGCTGGGGCCATCAGATCCGCTCCTATGTCCTGCAGCCGTATCAGATGGTCAAGGACCTGCGCACCGGCGTGCAGACCTCGGATACCTCGGGCGTGCTCGACGGCGACCTCGACGAATTCATGGCCGCGACGCTGGCGCAGCGCGCCTTCGGCGCGCCGCCGCCATCCATCGAAGACGTCGATTAGCACCAGGGCGGTGCGCGGGCGAAAGCCGATGCGGCTGACGACGATGAGACAAGGATGATCGAGATCGTGTCGCGGCCGAAACAGCTGGCGGCGTTCTCAAGTCATTGTTCAAAACTGCGGACGCCCCTCGCACCGGGGTCGGTGCGGATCATGCGGCCCTTCTTGCCGTCATCGGTCAAAAAGACGTCCCAATGCGCGGTGCCGCCCGGTTGCCCCTCGAGGGTCATGGCCCCGGTGCAGTCCGCATCCACCGTGTAGGTGCCGCTCAGATTTTCGCGTTGCGCGACGGCGTGGCGCAGCGAGGTCTGCTTGCCCAAAAATTTTCCCGCGCCGTCAAAGTCGAACGCGCCATAATGCAGGTTGATACCCTGGCCGGTGAAGACGTAGCGGCCCTGGAGCTTTTCGACCGAGCAGGACGGTTGGGCGCCGTGGGCTGCGGGCGTGATCAGCAAGAAACTTCCCAACGCCAGGGTTGAGACCAGGCTTGCGCCGGTGGCACGGTCTGTCGGCATCGTGGCTTTGCTCGATTTCACGGCATCGTCCTCCCATTCGTTGCGGCGGAAGCAACGACACGACAAGATTGCGGCAACAAGCAGGGCGTGCCCCGGACCTGCAGCATACTGAATTCAAGACGGTGGTACCTCGCGTTCGCTCTTCCACCTGGAAAGCCAGCCGGTGAAGCGGCCGCTGTCGCGCGCGCCGCCATGCCATGCCGCGTGCACCGTGCCGTCGCTGGCCACCAGCAGCACCACATCAAGACCCCTGGAGCGGCGCAGTGTATCGATCGCCTGTTGCGGAGTTTGCGCAATGGGACCTGCGACATTGAAGGAGGTGTTGACCGAGATCTCGACGCCGATGCGGCGGCCGAGCGCCTTCAGATAGGCGTAGGTGAGGGGATCGTCCTCTGCGCGCACGATCTGGATCCGGCCGGTGCCGTCGGCATGAATCACCGCCGGAATTTTCGCAGCCGCGTGCGGCTTGGCGCGGGCCGTCAGCACCATGTAATTATAGGCGTTGTAATCGGCGTCGGCGGCGCCCTCGCGCAGTTCGAAACAATCCTGCGCCGCCTGCAGCGTCGCCATCGGCGCCAACGGCCGGATCGCCTCGCGGTATTTCACCCGCTCGTTGAGCCGTTCACGCGTGTCGGGATCGCGGGGGTTGGCGAAAATCGAGCGATGCCCCAGCGCGCGCGGCCCGGTCTCGGCGGCCCCCTGATAGAGCGCGATGATGCCGCCCTGCGCCACCACCAACGCCATCAGATCGGCGACGGCGCCGCAGCCGTCCGGGGTCGAGATGTCGCCGATCGCCGCCGAGCCGATGTCGGCCGAAGCAAGTGCGGCTGCGATCTCCTGCGGTGTCGGCGGCGATCCGCAATAAAACGCGTGGCTCATCGCCGCGCCGCGCGGCGCGCCCGCCAGATGGGCGAACAGCCAGGCCGCGCCGATGGTGACGCCGGGATCGCCCGGCGTCGGCGGCACCCACAGATGCAGGCAGGTTTTGCGGTGCTGGACCGCCGCGAACCACGCTGGGTCGAAATGTTCGAGTAGCCGCATGTTGCCGACGGCGTTCAAGGCCACGCCGCCCGACAGTACCAGCCGGTTGGCGCCGGTTGAGCGCAGCAGATGATCGACCACGTGGATCAAGGCATCCTCGAACACCAGTTGGGTGGCGGCGGCCTTGTCGAGACGATCCGATGTGTCGGGGCGGTGATGGATGTCCTCGACCCGCAGCACCGCGTCGGGATTCCACAACTGATCCGGCCGCAGCGGTTCGCCGAGGATGTCGATCAGCGCGGTCTTGTAGGGATGATCGAACGGATCGCAATACCAGTTGGCGATGGCGCGATTGAGCCGCATTTCGCCGTTGCCGCCGAAATCCAGCACGGCTTTCAGCCGGGCGTAGTACGGATTGCTGGCGCGGCTCATGTCGCCCCATGCCGCGGCGCCCATGTAGCGGCCCTCGCTGGACAGCCAGGTCCAGCCGCCCTGGGTCGATGAAATCACGCTGTAGAACGCCCCGAGCGAGTCGAACACGCTGTCATTGCAGTAGAGCCGGCGCATTGTGCCGTGCTCGGCGACATAGAGCGAGACCGATCCGGCATCGCCGGTGCCGTCGAGCACGGCGATCGCGACGGCTTCTCCGTCATCGGCGAACGGCGAGGCGGCAAAGGAAAACCAGGCATGGTTGTCGTGGTGCGGCAGGCAGATCAGCGGCACGCGCTCGGCAAGCCCGAGCTGCCTGCCGAGGATTTTCGGTGTCCGGGTCATCTGATCGAGACGGCGGCGGTCGAAGCCGGCGGCTTCGGTGGTGCGCAGCAGCTTCAGGCTTTGCGGCAATTCCTCCAGCACCGCGCGGGCCAGCGTGCCGGCCAGGGTCGGGTAATCCCAGCTGGTGAGCCAGGCGTCGATGTCTTCGATATCGCGGCCCATGCCGCGCAGGGTCTTGATCATCGCATCGATCGACGCCCGCGGATATTCGGTGGTGTGCTTATTGCCGGAGAAGCGCTCTTCCTCGTTGTTGACGATCAGGCGCGGTCCGTCCGCCCGCGTTACCTCGACCAGCGCGACGCCTGAATTGTGGGTGCCGGGCAGCCCCAGCCCGGCGAGATAAACCGTCTCGCCGCGGTCGAGTTTTTCGCGAACGGCCGCGATCCGCCGGTCGGCGAACTCCGAGCCGAGCTGATGAAAACCCGCCGCCGCCATCAACCGCGCGCCGAGCCATCTTGCGGCGCGAAATCCGGCGGCGCCGAGCCTTCGATGTCGCGGGCCAATTCGTCGGTTCGGTTCCAATCGGCCGGCCTCGTCAATGGCGATCCAGTCTAAGCCCTGCATCAATCATAATTGACGGCGAGCGACAATGCGGTTTTGCCGGGCTGCAACGAGCGGCCGCTCGCGAAACGGGCTTGCATGGCTGCGCGGGGGTTGCGACACTTGAAAAAAACAAATCATTCCAGGAGGGAGAAAACGATGCCGGCTCGTTTCACAACGCTATTTGCCCTCGCGGCACTCGCCACCGCTGCGGTGCTGACCGCGCCCGCGGCGCAAGCCGAAAAGAAATATGATCCGGGCGCAAGCGATACCGAGATCAAAATCGGCAATATCATGCCCTATAGCGGACCGGCTTCCTCCTATGGCGTGATCGGCAAGGCCGAAGCGGCCTTCTTCAACATGATCAACGCGGAAGGCGGCATCAACGGCCGCAAGATCAACTTCATCTCCTATGACGATGCCTACAGCCCGCCCAAGGCGATCGAACAGGCGCGCAAGCTCGTGGAAGGCGACGAGGTGCTGTTGATCTTCCAGTCGCTTGGCACGCCGTCCAATTCGGCCATCGAAAAATACATGAACGTCAAGAAGGTGCCGCAGCTGTTCGTCGCCTCGGGCGCCACCAAATTCGGCGATCCGAAGAACTTTCCCTGGACCATGGGCTTCCAGCCCAACTACCAGAGCGAAGGTCACATCTACGCAAAATACATCCGGGATAACTATCCCGACAGCAAGATCGCGGTGTTCTGGCAGGACGATGACGCCGGCAAGGATCAGTTCAAGGGGCTGAAGGACGGCCTGGGCGACAAGGCCAACATGATCATCGCCGACAAATCCTTTGAGGTGAGCGATCCCAGCATCGATTCCCAGATCGTCGCGCTGCACGATTCCGGCGCCGATATCTTCTTCTCCTGGGCGACGCCGAAGGGCTCCGCACAGGCGATACGCAAGGTCGGCGAGCTCGGCTGGAAACCGAAATTCTTCCTCGCCAATACCGCCACCACGATCGCCTCGGTATTAAAACCCGCCGGGCTGGAATATTCCAAGGGGATCATCTCGACGGCGTATGTAAAGGATCCGACCGACCCGACCTGGAAGGACGATCCCGGCGTGAAGAAGTGGACGGCGTTCATGGACAAATACTATCCCGACGGCGACAAGACCAACGCCAACAACGCCTATGCCTACGTGGAGTCGGAAGCGATGGTGCAGGTTCTCAAGCAGTGCGGCGACAATCTGACCCGCGACAACGTCATGAAGCAGGCCGCCAACCTGAAGAATTTCAGGAGCGAGATGCTGCTGCCGGGAATCACGATCAACACCTCACCGGAGGACTACTTCCCGATTGAGCAGATGCAGCTGATGCGGTTCAACGGCCAGGTCTGGGAGCTGTTCGGCGACATCATCACCGGTGAAATCGGTCACGATGCCGGCCATTGAGGCCGTCAAGTCGCGCCGGGTCAGCCGGCGCTCAGGCGCACGCCGGCGCGGAGGAATTTCTGCGGATCGACCGCCTCGCCGTCGATCCTGGTTTCATAATGCAGATGCGGACCGGTCGACCGGCCGGTCGAGCCCACCGCGCCGATCACCTGGCCGATCTTGATCGGGTCGCCGACCTTGACGTCGATCTCGGACAGATGGCCGTAGCGGGTCGACAGGCCGTTGCCGTGGTCGATCTCCACCATCCGGCCATAGCCGCCGGCCCAGCCCGACGACACCACTTTTCCATTCGCGGTGGCCCGCACCGGGTCGCCGGTCGCGGCGCGGAAATCGAGGCCGGTGTGCATCGCGGGGCGGCCGAGGAACGGATCGGTGCGAACCCCGAAGCCGGAAGTGAATTCGACTTCGCCGACCACCGGCTTGCGATACGGCACCAGCGCCAGGGTCCGGTTGAGGCGGTCCACCTGGGCGCGGGTGATGTTGATCTGGTAGAGTTCGCGCTCGAATGCGCTGGCGTTGGCAGCCAGCTTGACCGGAATATAGGGACCGCCCATGCCGACGCGCGGCGTCGCGGCTTCCATCTGCGCCATGTCGAGGCCGAGATCGGAGAAGACGCCGCGCATGCGGCGCACCCGCGATTCCATGCCGTCCTCGACCGAGTTGAGCGCGGCGATCTGGCGCCCCTCGACCTGATCGAGCGAGGCCTGCAGGCGGACGATCACGTTGTCGACCCCCTGGATCTTGGCGAACTGCCTGGATTGCGGATTGACGGCGATCGGTGCTCGCGATTCCAGCCGCGCTTCGCGATCCGGAGGCGCCACGAAAATCACGGTGTCGCTGATCGGCGAGGGTTTTGGCGTCGCCGAAACGGCACCTTCGGCGGCTCGCGAAGGTGCCCGGATCGATCCGGTGACCGAGGCATCCGGTATCGAACCGAGGGCGGTGGCGCGGGCTTCCAGCGCGGTTTGCCGGCGCATGATCTGGTCGAGCTTCTGGTCGAACTGTTCCTGATCGAGCAACTGGCGGCTGGTGGTGCGGTCGACCTTGGCGCGCAGATCGGCAATGCGGTCTTCATAGGCGTATTGCATCTCCGCCTGGCGTGCGATCAGCCGGGTGAGAACGTCGTCGCGGAACGCGAAATAGGTCGCTGTCGCGGCCGACCACATGCCCAGCACGGTGACCGTGCCGATCACGATCCAGAACACCACCGGCCCAAACCGGACCTGTTTGCCGGCATGGACCAGGGTGTAGCCTTCCTGGCCGTGCGCCGGCAGCGCTGACACATGACTGGACGGGGCACGACGCGAAGATGTCCTGCCGTGATCATGTGGATGGTGCTGGAGGTACTCGGAATGATGACCGGAACGGTACGACATCGGCACTCCCGCGCCGGTCGGAAAAGTTCCGTACGGCTAAATTGACGCGGGTGATTTGACCTCGGCATGGTTAATTTTTTGACAATATGAGGCTTTAATTACAGCGCGCGTACCGCCGCCAGCACTTCGTCGGCATGGCCATCGACCTTCACATGACGCCAGATCCGAATAACCCGGCCGTCTGAGCCGATCAGAACCGTGGTCCGAAGAACTCCCTGGAACGTCCTGCCATACATGGATTTTTCGCCCCAGGCTCCGTAAGCCTCCAGCATCCCGTGCGCCTCGTCTGAAATGAGAGGAGTGGTAAGTTGATGCTTGTTCCGAAAGGCTTCTTGCGTTTTTGGGGGATCCGCCGAAACGCCCAGGATGGCGGTCTGGCTTTCGGCGAAGGCGTCGGCCAGGCGGGTGAAATCGATGGCCTCCTTGGTGCAGCCCGGGGTGTCCGCGCGGGGATAGAAGAACAGCACCAGGTTCCTGCCTGAAAAGTCTGCCAGGGATAGGGTCTCGCCGCCGTCGCGCGGCAGGCGGAAGGCGGGTGCCCTGGCACCCTCGGCCAAGGCGGCTTTGCCGGTCGCCGCGGCATCGGCGCTGGCCGGTAACGGCTTTGGCGTCGGCGCAGTGCCGGACTCAGGTTTTGCGGCGGCGGGCTTCGACGCGACCGCGGTCAGCGGCGCCGTGGCGCCGGACGATTTGAACTGCGTTGCGGCGGACTTGCGCGGTGCTCGCGGGTTAGCGCTCCCGGCTTTCTTGCCGGATTTCTTGACGACTTTCTTGGCGACTTTCTTGGCGATCTTCTTGCCGGGCTTGTCTGCGGTCGCCGAGCGGGCCTTCGCGGCCGGGCTTTTGGCCGCAGTCCGGGATTGGGCGCGGATCGCCTTCCCGGCGGAGGGTTTGGAGGATTTCTTGCGCGTTTTCTTGGACATACGCCTTCCTTTCGTCGCTTTCGGCGGCTCAATCATTGGGGTATTGCGGGGTATCCAGGCAAGTTCGAATCGAGCGGACCGCTGGGCAAATCTGAAGGCCTCGGAGTATGGTTACAAGGAATTCGACGCGCCGCTGGCCCGCCGTTTGAATGTGCTGCTTGGGCCGGATGACGCGTAGCGGTAAAGTATCAATCGAGGATTGGCAGCGATGCCGACACAGGAGAGCCCGTTAGCTGTCGACGGGCGCGGCCTTGGCGGCGATCAATCTTACCATCAGCGCCGGCACCGAGAGGCAATGGCAAGCAATACGTCGCCCCAAGGGTCGAATCCGCGTGCCGATCTCCAGCCCCTGCCGTTGGATGATGCCGATTGGCACCACGACCATGACGAGGCGGCCGGCCATCGCGCACGCCGGTTGTTGTCGAGGTCGAACTCCGGCTTCCATCGGTTTGGCGATTACATCGGGACGCTGCGCCGATGGGTCGCCGGCGAACGCTGGATCAAACGCCTTGCCGTCGTGATCGCTGCGTTGCTGGTGATCTTCTCAGGTTGCTTCGGCGCCCTGTGGTGGCGGCTTGGCGCAGGTCCGATCAATCTCGAAATGGCCACCCCGTGGCTGGCGGCGGCGATCGCCGAAAATATCGGACACGGCAACACCGTCGAGGTCGGCGGCACCCAGATCGAGCGCGCCGGCAGGATTCGCATCGCCGTCCGTATCCGCGATATCGTTGTCAGGGATCGCGATCATGCCATTGTGGCGAGCGCGCCGAAAGCCGAGGTGAGGCTTTCGGGCACGGCGTTGCTGATGGGCCGGCTTCGCGCCGAGAGCCTCAATCTGGTGGATGCCGAACTTTCCGTGCGCATCACCCCGGATGGCTATGTGACGGTTTCCACCGGCGACAACGCGCGGCCGCTCGCGACCGGGGTCGCTTCGAAGCGACTGGCGGGAGCGAATTCGCCGTCTGTCGTAGCACCTTCCGCCGCGGCTTCTCCATCGGGCGCTCCCTCGGTCAGTACCGCGCCGGCTTCCGATAGTCGCGACATGCAGAACGGACTGCTGGCCGGCCTCGATTGGATCGACAGTCTGAGCCTGACCGGTCTTGACGGACAAAATCTCAACGAAATCGGTTTGAAGAACGGAATCCTGATCGTCGACGATCAGCAGCGCGGCAACAAATGGAATTTCCAGAATATCACCCTCAGCCTGCGCCGGCCGAGCGGCGGCGGGGTGGCGCTGAGCGTCGGCGAAGAGGGCAGTCAGGCATGGTCGCTTCGCGTCGCGGTCGGAGCGCCCGCCAACGGCGTGCGATCGGTCGATATTCGCGCCGACAAGGTCTCGACGTCGAATATCCTGCTGGCGCTGCGGCTGAAGGACCTGACCTACAGCGCGGATTTGCTGTTGACCGGCGAACTCAGGGGTGAATTGGGCCGCGACGGCCTGCCGACCTTTTTCCGCGGCAAGATTGCCGCCGGCGCCGGCAACATCATCGACAGCGACACGCCGGACTATCCGATGGCGATCGATTCGGCGGAAATCGACGTCGAATGGGATGCCGGACGTCGGGTGCTGGTGGCCCCCTTCAAGATCGTTTCCGGTGCCAACCGGATCACCCTGCTGGCGCATCTCGAGCCGCCCAACGATAACATTCCGGATTGGCAGATGGGTTTTAGCGGCGGCACCATCGTGCTGGCCGGGATCGACAACGAACCACCCTTGATTTTCAATCGCATCGCCATCGCCCTGCGCTTCGACACCGAAAAGCGCCGCGTGCTGCTGACTCAGGCCGACATCAGCAATGGCGAGATCGGGGTCGCCGGAACCGCCAGCATCGATTACTCCGCCGAGCCGCGCCTGACGCTCGGTTTCGCGGGCACGCCGATGCCGGCCTCGGCGTTGAAGCGGATTTGGCCGACCCTCGTGGTCCCGGAGGTGCGCGAATGGGTGATCGAGCGGGTCGAGCGCGGTTCGCTGCAGCGAATCGAGATTGGCGTCAACTCACCGGTTCACAACCTGTCGCGGCGTGGGCCGCCGATTCCGGATGACGGTCTTGCCGTCAACATCTTCGCCAGCGGGGTGACCTTGCATCCGGTCGACGAAATGCCGGCGGTGCGCGACGCGGATCTGAAAGCCCATGTCACCGGCCGCACCGCGACCGTGACCATCGGGCAGGGGATCGCCGATACGCCGGCGGGCCGCAAACTCATCCTTTCGGATCTCGTCTTCGAAGTGCCGGACATGGCGCCCAAGCCGGCCCCGGCCCGGGTCAAGTTCAGGATCGATGGTCCGGTGCCGGCGGCGGCGGAGATTCTCGCCTCCGACCGCCTCAGCGAATTTGCCGGCACCCTGATCGATCCCAATTCGAGCAAGGGGACGGTTTCCGCGCTGGTCACGCTCGGCCTGCCGATCAAGCGCGAACTGACCAAGGCCGACACTTCCTATACCCTCACCGCCGACCTGAGCGGATTTGCCGCCGATCATCTGGTGATGGGCCAGAAGCTCGAAGCCAACAGCCTGAAAGTCGTCGCCAACAACGCGGGATATCAGGTCAAGGGCGACGTCAAGATCAACGG
>Ga0182030_10013065_pt1 | contig 16563 bp, 15 predicted proteins | sample 812S3MmetaG_FD_121299 | JGI IMG/M metagenome (GOLD analysis project Ga0182030, IMG submission 121299) | Permafrost microbial communities from Stordalen Mire, Sweden - 812S3M metaG (Illumina Assembly) | ecosystem: Environmental > Terrestrial > Soil > Wetlands > Permafrost | place: Sweden...
CGAGAAGCGCTGCTTCTCCAGAAGATCGTGCCGGTGTTCGATCAGCTTGCGAGCACTCTTCGTGAGATCAAGGTGGATCGACTGGTCGTCCTCGGGCCGGCTTTGAGCGCAAATGACTCGCCAGGGACGCTGACAGTCAATTCGATCATCTCGGGCGGCGAACAGATTCGCGCGGCGACAGGCGTCGATCTGCTAGCTGCAGCGAAGGCCCGGATCGGGCTTGCTACCTAGAGAGTCGTTATTCGTCGCTATCGCTCGCTGCACGCGGCGCGGATCTTAGGCGACACGCGTACGGGATCCATTGCGGGATTTTGGGCATTGGACTTCCAGGCAGAACACGTGGCCGCAGCGGCCGCTGTCGCATCCACCGCGACGTAAGCATCAATGAGGGCACGCTGAACCATCGCGAGCTGGGGTCGCGTGAGTCCCTCGCGCCCGAGAAGACGGTTTCCGTCAGCGATGGCTTCCGCATATCTGCCGTACCTTACGTCTGCGAGAAGCCCCGGCAGTTCGGTGTCCGCGCTGCGCTGGTGCTCGAGAACTGTGCGATCGCTGGCCCCTTCGCGCTCGGCCGCGGCGTGGGCCTCCGCACGACCGGCTTCCGTCAGGTGCAATCCTCGCATCGGGACGAGTATGACGATCCCGCGCGCCACAGCCATGCCCCGATGGGAGTTGTAACGATTGAGCTGCCAACCCAACAGCGAATCACCCCAAAAACGTTCAGCCACGGAATCGACGGTTTCGCCGTCGCCTGCGATGTACGTAATCACCGCCGGAATCTCTATCTCCTGTCCCTCGACAGGCTGCACCCACAGATATCCATGGTTGGACGTGGCGAGGAATTCCGCTCGCGCCTCATCGTTCGTGCCTAGCCAGGCCGCGGCAAGATCGGCCCACGTCTCGCCACGCGTCACGGTGTGATGGAGCGGGGCGGGAACCTCCAGACGCATTCCGGGCGTGATCGTCGTGCCACCTTGCACGTCGAGCGCATTGGCGCCGACCAGTACTCGCTCTCTCGATGCGCTCCCGTACACACGCTCCGCGATACGCGCGAGCGTCTCTCCCGGGCGAACCACGTGCACGAACGCACTGCTCTCACGCGAGATGAAAAAGAGCGCCGCACAAAGCCAAAAGGTGAGTCGTCTGGGCATCTACGGCGAGACTCGCAGGTAATCTTCGGGTCCGGCGTCTCTAGTTTGCACAGCATCGCGTAGGGCCATGACGACATCAAGCGTTCGGACTTCGCCGGCCGCAACGACTACAGTGCGCTTTTCGACAGGTGCGCTCGGATGGCTGAACGTGACGTAGTGCGTTCCCGGCTCCAGCGCGATTTTTCTGGCGAACGGAGTCGTGTCGATCCGTTCGCCATCCACCCACACTTCTGCCCACGGTGTCGCGAGGACCCTCAAGAACCCTGGATTCGGAGGCATCAGCGCGAGGGGATGATCTGCTGTGGCTTGCCCGTCGTGTCTTGCTCGGGACTGGATCCAAGTCCCCCCGCCGATGGCCATTGCTCCGAGCAGAGCGAGCCCCGCCGTTGCCCTTCGCACGGGCGTCCGCGGGGTCGGTCCGAGCGACATCGCCTCCGCATTCTTCACGACCTCCGTGAGCCCAGCGTCGGCCAAGGCGCGCACCACCTGGGGCTCGCCTTGGAACTTGGATCGCGGTGGAAGCAGTCTCTCAAGCTGTTCCGCGAGTTCGGCTGACGACTGCATCCGATTCGCGGCAAGCTTCTCGATCGCGCGCATAATGACCCGCTCGAGAGCGTGGGGTACCTGGGGCGCACGTCGATGGAGCGGAATAGGTGGATCGCGCCGAATGCGCTGCGCAAACGAGCGGTCGTCGCCTCGGTCGAACGGGCGCGCGCCGCACACTGCCTGATAGAGCACGACGCCGAGCGAAAAAATATCGCTTCGGGCGTCGACCGTATCGCCCAGGATTTGCTCGGGAGACATGTAGGCAGACGTTCCAAACGTCGACGGATCGCTGCGCGCCGATCGTGACGTCTTGCTATGCGCGTCGCCTTCCGGGTCGACCTGAGCCAGCCCGAACGCCACGAGCTTGACCTCTCCTCCCCGACCGAGGAGAACGCTGGACGGCTTCACGTTGCGGTGCACGAGGCCCCGACCGTGGACGTAGGCCAGTGCGTTGGCCAATGCGGCACCGATCGCCGTCACGCACTCTGGAGCCACTCTCCCCTTCTTTTGAAGAAGTGTGGAGAGAGCGAATCCATCGACAAATTCCAGGACTGCGTACATCCGCTCTGCGCTCTTCTCGAACCGATAGAGCGCGCGAACGTTGGGATGGGACAGCTTCGCGAGTACGCGCGCCTCGCGCTCAAGTTCTCCGGCAAGCGGCGATGTGGGGGAGGCGGTCGGCCGCAAGAGTTTGATGGCGACTCTGCGACCGATAGACTCTTCGATGGCACAGAACACCGACGACACCGACCCAGCACCGACCTCTTCGATGATCCGAAAGCCATCGATGTTCGGGAAGTCAGCCACTATCGGATCAATGTAGGAGGAGTGACTTCCCAGTCACTTCAGCGGGCTGCGGAAGTCCGAGCAGTTCGAGCATGGTCGGCGCGACGTCGCATATCTTCCCTCCACTCCGAAGCGTGGCACCCCGATCCCCGTCGCTCACGTAGATGAAAGGCACTGGGTTGAGGGTGTGAGCGGTATGGGGTTTCCCTGTCGCCGGGTCCTTCATCAATTCGCAGTTGCCGTGGTCTGCAGTGACCATCACGGCGCCACCCATCGCGCGGGTGGCCGCGACGAGACGCCCCACTGCGGTATCGACGGTTTCGACCGCGACAATGGCGGCTTCGAGAACCCCCGTGTGACCGACCATGTCAGGATTTGCGAAATTGACCAGAATGAAGTCGTACCGTCCGCTGCGTATCGCTTCCTCCGTGGCGTCGGCGACGGCAGCAGCATTCATCTCCGGCTTCTTATCGTACGTTGCAACGTCTTTAGGCGATGGCAGCATCTTGCGATCCTCGCCGTCGAATGGCTGCTCGCGGCCGCCATTGAAGAAATACGTCACATGGGCATACTTCTCGGTCTCGGCGCAGCGAAACTGCTTTAGCCCTGCCCGTGCGACGACCTCCGGAAAGATATTTACGAATTTCTCTTGAGCGAAGGCGATCGGAAGGCCAAGTGACGCGTCATACGTGGTCATGCAGACGTACCGGTCGAGCAGTGGTGCCTGGTTTCCGGGGCGTGCGAAGCCATCGAACTTGGATACAGCGAGTGCACGAGTGAGCTCGCGCGCGCGATCCGGACGGAAATTGAAGTGGAGCGCCACATCGCCGGGTCGAGTGCCCGCATAGTCGCCCACCACGAACGGCTCGACGAATTCGTCGGTCTTGCCCGCCGCGTAGCTTTGCTCAATCCCTGCGGTGGCAGAGGAAAACGTCGCGCCTTCGCCCTGGACAATCGCACGAAAGCTTCGCTCCACGCGTTCCCACCGATTGTCTCGGTCCATTCCCCAGAATCGTCCCGAAACCGTCCCTATTTGCCCGACGCCTCCCGCAAGTGCTCGCTCGGCCACTGCGATGTAGCCAGGCGCCGACCCCGGCTGCACATCGCGGCCATCGAGGAAGGCGTGCAGGACGACCGGGACCCCAGCATCCTTCGCGACTCGAATCAGTGCAACAAGATGGTCGAGCGAGGAATGCACTCCGCCATCGCTCACAAGGCCGATGAGATGCAGACGTCCGTGGTCCGCCTTCGCCTGGGAGATCAGGTGGCCTATGACCGCATGGGTTGCGAGTGTGCCGTCGTGAACCGCGTTGTCGATGCGAGAGATGTCCATCATCGCCACGCGACCTGCGCCGAAGTTCAAGTGGCCGACTTCGCTATTTCCCATTTGCCCAGGGGGCAGCCCGACGTCGGTTCCACTCGTTCCAATCAGCGTGTGCGGAAACGTCTTGAGGAGGGAAGTGATGTTCGGAGTGCGCGCCAAGCGAACGGCGTTGTCGGACGTCTCGGCGCGTTCGCCGAATCCGTCCATGATAATGAGAACGAGGGGGCGAGGTCGGGGCACGGAGCCAGAGGTAGGAGGAGACATCTTCCTCAGCACCATAGCATTAGAAGCAGCGTGGGTAGATTCCGCTACCTCGCTGCCTTGTGATAAGGAGCCGCCGAGATGCCTTGGATTGGTGCAACGCTCCGTGGACAGGCGGTCTTGGCAAAAGTGCGCGCGGATGGTTCGCTCGATCAGCAGGACGGTCGAGTCGAAATTCGATATGGGTCGACCAGCAGCCGTGCGTATCGGGCCGGTGTGGGCAATCTTGTCGTTTCGCCCGGTGCGAAGCTATTGGACGACGACGAGTGCGTGCCCGCAGCGCCCGTCGCATCGAAACCGGGGAAAGCGAAGGAAGCTCACGCTGTCCATGTCGCCCCCGACGCGTGGCAGGCGTATACGGACGGGGCGTGTTCGGGCAACCCGGGGCCGGCGGGGTCGGGTGTGGTTCTCGTGGCGCCGGACGGCAAGATTCTCGAGGGATTCGAGTCGCTTGGAACCGCCACGAACAACGTGGCGGAGCTCACGGCGATCCTGCGCGCTCTTGAATGGATCCCGCCATCCGCGGCGGCCATCGTCGTGTTTACGGACAGCCAATATTCGATAGGGGTGCTCCAGAAAGGCTGGAAGGCAAAGGTCAACCAGGAGCTGGTGGCGCGCACGAAACAGGCGGTGAACGAGCGGCGTGCGCGCCTATCATACGTTCCCGGCCATGAAGGGGTACCGCTAAATGAGCGCGCCGACGAACTTGCAAGAGAGGCCGTGAGTACCGGTCAGACGCGGCTTCCCAAATAGGTTCTCCCCCGACTTCGGTCGCCGTCACTGCGCGGACGCAATCTCCTTGATCCACGTCTGAGCAAGACTGCACGTTGCATCGCTCGACCACGGCCCTCGCGCGGACGTTCGGGCAGGCCCCGCCACAAGCAAGAGATCTGGGCCTTCGACCCCGAGCGCGAGCGGCCCGAGCTCGTGGCGTTCGAAACACACGAGGGACCGCTTGTGGACGGCGGGCGGGCCCAGGTGCTGGCTCAGCCCTTCCGCAAGAACAGGAAAAACGCGCTGCGAATGCTCGTACGGGGACTTTCCTGGGTCGTATCGAACCCGCCATGCGAATGCAGTTCTGTCCCCGTTTTCGACGAGAACACCCCGATCGCCTCCCCATGGAGCGCTGCACGCTGCCGCAGAGGATGCCCCCAACCACTGTTCGAACGCGATACGGGTGCCGAGTTCTCCCTCAGAATCCTGGTCGATGGCCAGCCATCCCGAGCCAAGGCTGGCGAACGGAGGCGCGCCCACATGCACCGGTGGCTCATGAACGCGCCACTTGTCGACGTGCAGAATCTGTTCGGTGGTCGTAGGAAGATTAGACCACGCCCGGTTGACCTCATCCCAACCGCCCTGTCGCCGCAGAGCGTGGACGAACAGAGTTCCGTAAAGGTAGGGGGCGATGAGCGAGCGGGTCATGATGGCTGGAATGGAGGAGCGACGGCCGCGATCGAAGCCCTCGCGGAATTGAGCTTCGCAGAGCTCGTCGGGCATGTCTGGCGCCTTTCGCTTCGACCCCGGCATGTTCGATTCGATCACGAAGTCCAGCATTGCGCTCGTTGCGTCGCCCTCAGCGAGGGAACCTATGGCCGCAGCGAAATCGCTCTCGCCAGGGCGATAACGCGATAGCTCGTCGAGATGCCAGCGCTGGTCCTGCAGGGCATGGACGAGCTCGTGGGCGAGCGTCGCATCGGCATCCTGAGGTTCGAGGTCGGACGCCAGGTACATCGTTCGATCGCCTGGCTCATAAAATCCCGCGAGCTGGTCTTCGAGGAGCTGATATTCGGCTGCCTCGTAGTCGAATCCCGTGTCGAGAAAACCTAGGAGCTGGAGCTCTCTCCCCTCATTTCGAATTGCCCCCGCTGGCAGTTCAATCGCCACGTGCTGGCGAATGCGGGATATCAACCCGGGCCGGTCGATGGCAACTCCGGGGATGTCACGAGTGGAGTCGAGCCCCCTAATCCGTTCGACGCGAGGCAGCATCCGTGCGATCGGCCCGCTCTCTTGCCGTGACTCCAGCACTCGTTCCGTTCGCCCGCCACCGTCTTGAGAAGCCAAGTCCGAGGTCGAGGGCGCGGCAGACCCGGGCGTTGCCGCGATGGAAGCCTGGGGAGGGCGCCGCTCACCGCATGCCATGACAGTCGTGGCGATGATCCAAACGACCGCGTCTCGCGCCTTCACGGCTCACCGACGACAGCCCGCGACGTCTCGCGCCTCAGACCATCGATCGCCTGTCGATAATCCGAATGACCGAATATCGCACTGCCCGCCACGAGAACGCGAGCTCCTGCCGCGACAGCCGAGCCGGCAGTTCCCGGGGCGATTCCTCCGTCGATCTCCAGGTCGATTGGGCGTCCGGACGCGTCGATCATGCTCCTTAGCGCGCGAAGCTTGGGAAGCACGTCGGCGAGGAACGTCTGCCCTCCGAATCCAGGGTCCACGCTCATCACGAGCACGACATCGACCGACCCAAGAATGTAGCGAACGGCTTCTTCACTCGTAGCCGGATTGAGGACCACGCCGGCTCGCTTGCCGAGGTCGTGGATGCGATGAATCGTGCGATGAAGGTTCGAACACGCCTCAACATGGATGCTGAGAATATCCGCCCCAGCCGCAGCAAATTCGTCGACGTATCGGTCGGGGTCGGAGACCATGAGGTGGACATCGAGCGGAAGCGACGTCGCTTTGCGAGCTGCGCGCACTACCGCAGGTCCGATGGTTAGATTGGGAACGAAATGGCCGTCCATGACGTCGACATGAATCCAGTCCGCTCCCGCGTCCGTGGCGGCTCGGATTTCCTCCGCGAGGCGCCCAAAATCGGCGGAGAGGATCGAAGGAGCGACGAGGACGGGAACGGCAACAGGATCGCGGCTTCGGGAAATCGACTCGATTGGCACGGCAGAGAGTCGTTGCCGACAGACTGCCGAACGTCAAGCTGCGTCATCGATGGCGCAGCGGGTCCCGCGCGATCTCTTCGAATGGCTCCTCACGCGTCGGGCTGTCCAACGTTGAAGAATTTATTGTGCTCCGGGAGAGCCGATGAGCGAGCTCGGCTGTCCGTAATCCGCCATTTGTCCGCAGCATAGTTTTGCGTCTTGCCTATATTGCCGCTGATCACGAGCTTCACAACATTGTGAGCAGCGGGGAACTGCGTGGCCAGAATCCCTTGCCCGCTCGCGGATCCTGGCGAGTTTTCCCCGCATGCGCGCGCCCGCCGACTTCTCGCGGAGCAATCGAGCGTATACTGATCTCATCATGACGCCATCTGAGGACCGCATTGAAGGCTCGCGATTTCGCGAGGTCGGCCTGTTCGGCGGTCTGTCCGACGAGGTGCTCGACCATCTCGCTCGCACGCTGCACATTGCGAGAGCGGCTGCAGGTGAAACCCTATTTAGCGAGGGCGATGTCGGTGCCCGAGAGATGTTCGTCATTCTCGAGGGCGAGGTCGAGGTCGTGAAAAAGGGCCGCAATGGGGCTTCCTCGCGTGTCGCGATATTGGGCTATAATGACAGTTTCGGCGAGATGTCGATCATCGATATGCAAGCGAGGTCGGCGACCGTACGCGTGCTAGCGCCGTCGCTACTGGCAAGGATAACGAGAGAGGATTTGGACGCGCTCTATCGTCGCGACCTCCGCTCTTACGCTCTCGTCGTTCTCAACGTGGCGAGAGATCTGTCGCGAAGGCTCCGCGTCGCGACCGCCCTCATCTCGTAGAAGTGGGCCGCTTTTCGCCGATCCCTTCGCGATCCCGGCGTCGAGCGTGCTCGCGTACAGGAAGTACGCTCCGCGCGACTCGCCACCGGCCTCGCTTGGTCTCGACGAAAATCGCCTCACTTCTACCGCTTTCGTCGCAATTCGTTTTGCTCGCGGAGTGGGTTCTCAGTCCTCTGGTCGCGGCTTGATCCCACTGTCTTCGGGGTTGGCGGATACGTCCGAGCTTCCGTCGAGGATGTCTGCGTCTCTCGAGCCGGAGTCGTGCGTGCGCCGTCCTGCGTCATAGACGGGAGGGAGCTCGAAACACCAACCCGAGTCGAACGCGATGCCATCGACGTCGAAGCTGCCATCCAGGCAAAAGCGCCCTTGCGATCCGGACGCATCGCCATCCGTCGCTTCGGCGTCACCCGCGTCGGAGCTCACGGTGTGTCCATCACCGGCGTCAGCGTCCGGCTCGCCTCCCCGGCTCGCGTCCCCTCCCCATGCGGTCGCGTCGCCCGCCGCGTCGGGAGAGTATCCGGAGGACGTCCCCGTGCCGCCTGCGTCGCTCAAAGCGGAAGCGTCTGCCCCGGGGTACGCCACGCCGGAGCTCCCGCTGGACGATCCGCTCGACCCGCCGAATCCCCCACCACTCGAGGATCCGCCCGACCCAGTGATAGCCCCTCCGCTCGACGAGGAGCCGGAACCATTCTGACCACCCGCGTCGACTTCACCCTTCGAGCCATTCGAGGGCGTTGACGCTGCAGCGTCGGCGCCGAAGGATGCGGTGTTTGAGTTATCCGGCGGAAACGGCTGAGGGCTAAGAGAACACGCAAGAGTCCAGGTGACGGCACCACCCGTCAAGCCAAGTCTCAAAATCCATCGTGTCCGGCTCATGCGTTCCTCAGAATCCTGCATATTTGGCGCCAGACGTTCATGCTACGGACTTCCAGAAATCCCGCCTGATGCGGCAGTCCACCCTAGCGCCGGGGTGGCCCATTTTGGCACAGGCGTGACATTTGGTTCATGGTCCCCGATCCCCGTATGCCGAGCTCAATATAGCTGAACTGGTGCTCGATCGCCTGGCATTCCGTCGCGGGCCATCCCTTTTTCAGGGGGCGCACGGCTCAAGCTCTGGCGTTTGTTCGCTCCAGGTGCCCCGCCGGGTGGGTAGCATCAGCGCCTCCCGCAGGGTCCGGAGGAACACGTCTCTCGGCCACTGCTCAGCCCCCATCGAGAGCGTGTTGTCGTTCGCTACCTGCGCATCGATGAGCCGAAAACCCCAACCTCGGAGCAAGGAGGCCAGGGCGATGAGCGCGACCTTGGACGCGCTCGGACGCCACGAGAACATCGACTCCCCGAAAAACATGGCTCCGAGCGACACGCCGTAGAGCCCGCCAACGAGCTCACCTCCGCTCCAGGCTTCGACCGAATGCGCGTACCCGAGCCTGTGCAGCTCTATGTATGCGCCCACCATTTCGTCGGTGATCCAAGTCCCGTCTTGCCCATGTCGGGGCGTCAGTTGGCACGCGGCGATGACCGACCGAAAGGCGCGGTCAAAGGATATGTCATAGGGGCGCTTCGCGATCATCCTTCGCAACGTTCGGCCCACGTGAATTCGGTCGACCTGCAGCACGCACCGAGGGTCGGGCGAATGCCAAAGGATCGGCATTCCTTCCGCATACCAAGGAAAAATTCCGGAACGGTAGGCGAGCAAGAGTCGCTCGGGCGATAGGTCGCCGCCGAGGGCCAAAAGTCCGTCCTCGGATTGCTCCGGAGACGGAAACACGAGACGACGGCCGAGGACTACGACAGGCACGAAATCGACGATAGCGCGGAGCAAGACGCGACACATCGGCCCAGCGTTCATGCGTGAGGGAGTTGGCGCGTACGCGCGTCGGATGTTTCGGTGACGCACGCGGCGCTGTAGAGTGCCGGCCCTCATGGCCCGATTCATTGATGAACTGAAACGCTCGCATCATTGCGCTGAACTCCGCGCCTCTCACGAAGGCGCCATTGTGGTCCTCTTCGGCTGGGTTTCGAGCTATCGAGACCACGGCGGCTGCGTATTCGTGGACCTGCGCGACCGTGAAGGCATCACCCAGCTCGTGTTCGATGCCGAACTCACCGGGCACGGCGATCTCCCTCGAGCCGCGCATGAGATCGCAAGATCCGTGCGTCACGAATGGGTTGTCGCGGTCCGCGGAGTCGTAAAAGGTCGCGGTGGCAACAAGAACGCAAAACTCGCGACGGGAGATATCGAGGTCCACGTCATCGAGGCCAGCGTCATGAACAAGAGCGAGACGCCGCCCTTCGAAATCGCTGACGCAATCGACACCGGCGAGGACAAGCGTCTCGAATATCGCTACCTCGACCTGCGCCGCCCTCCGCTTCAAAAGACTCTTCGTGTCCGCCACCGGCTCAATCAGGTGACGAGGACTTACTTCGACAGCCAGGGGTTCATCGAGCTCGAGACCCCGTTCATGGTCAAATATACGCCCGGCGGAGCTCGTAATTTCCTGGTTCCGTCGCGTCAGCACGCGGGCAAGTTCTACGCGCTCGCCGAAAGCCCGCAGATCTTCAAACAGCTCTATATGGTGGCGGGTTTTGATCGATATTTTCAAATCGTCAAATGCTTCCGCGACGAGGATCTGCGCCTCGACCGCCAGCCTGAATTCACGCAGATCGACGTCGAGATGAGCTTCGTCAATCAGGACGACATCTTTCGCATCATGGAAGGATTGGTATTCCGACTTTGGAGAGAGGTCTGCGGGGTCGATCTCCTCGAGCTCTATCCGAGTGGACGATTTCCGCAGCTGCCCTTCGACGAGTCGATGCGTCGCTACGGAAACGACAAGCCCGACCTACGCTTCGAGCTCGAGCATGTCGACCTCACGGCGCTCATTGTCACCCACGGGGGCGGGGGAGTTCCGTTTTGGAAGTCCATCGCAGACAAGTTCTCGAGTGGAGAGCTTCGAGCGGACCTTCCAGGGGAAATCGTAAAAGTGATTCGCGTTCCCGCCGAGTTCGCGCCCAAGCTGTCGCGAGCGGATATCGAGCGCCTCGAGGAATACGTAAAGACGATGGGGTCCAAGGGGCTCGCGCGCGCGAAAGTCGATCGGGAAGGCAACTGGGTGCAATCGCCGCTCGCCAAGATGATCACTCCCGAGCTTCGCGTCGCAATCAATGAATGCGCTGGGGCGAAGGACGGAGATCTGCTTCTCTTCCAGTTCGGGCGTCAGGCTTCCGTGCAAACGGTGCTCGCAAACCTTCGAATCGTCCTCGCAAAAAAGCTTGGGCTCATTCCAGAGTCCGGTCACGGGGGAGAGTGGAAGTTTCTCTGGGTCGTAAACCCTCCGCTTTTTGAGTTCGACGAGGACAAGAAGACCTGGGCGGCGGCACACCACGCGTTCACGCGTCCCCACGATGATTGTGTCGAATTGCTCGACAAAGACCCTGGGAAGGTCCTCTGCTGGCGATACGACCTCGTTTTGAACGGGTTTGAAATCGGGGGCGGTTCAATCCGGCTCCACGACCCGGCCGTCCAGGCGAAAGTCTTCAGAGCGCTTGGAATCTCCGACGACGACGCTGCGAAAAAGTTCGGGTTCCTGCTCCAGGCTCTGCGGCTTGGAGCCCCGCCCCACGGAGGGATCGCTCTAGGGATGGATCGCCTCGCGATGCTTCTGAGCGGAGCGGAGAGCCTTCGTGACGTCATCCCGTTCCCAAAGACTCAAAAAGGAACGGATTTGATGAGCGATGCACCGACGGCGGTGTCCGCCGAGCAGCTCGCCGAGCTTCGAATTCGCGTCATCGATCCACAGGCGTAGCGGACGCCAGATTAAGGAATCCACCACCGAACGCATAGATTGTCGCTGCCGTGGCGCACCGCCTGCGATGGCTCGATCGCAGCGGGGTGTCCTGCGCTGGCCGTGGAGGCGCTCGGCCATCCGACGATAGCCAATGGGCGTTCGTCCGCTTCGCGCCCGCAGAGCTGAGCCTCGAGCCTCACGAATGGGCGATCTCGATCGAGCGACACCATTTCGATGGTCTGGAGGGTAAGTGGTACGCCATCAGGAGCGCCGAGGCGCACGACGACATCCCGGGCACCGGAGGGGTCCGCGGTCCGCGTCGACAGGAGTGTCCGGATACGTACGATGGCGGCTTCTCCCGCCGAGAATGCCCGTCGCAGCATGGATTCACGGACGTGCAGGACCGCTCCCGCCATTCCGCCGTAGCCAAGAAGGTCGTTGACGCTCGGAAGCGCTCGAGGCGCAAGATCGACCGAAATTGCCTCAACGTCTCCGCTGCCCGTGGTTCCGTCTCTTCCGGCAGAGTCAGATAGAAGAATCGAATCGATGGCGGTTGGCGTTCCAGGAGCTCCAAACGCTACAAACAGATCCAGCCCGCCCTTTTGCCAGTCTCCACGCGGAAGTCGGATGTCTTGCAGAACAAGCGCCCAATCGCGTCCCACTTCGATTCGGACGCGGGAAACACTTGGGAGCATGGGCAGGGGCGGGGCAGGACGCACCGTTGGCACCACCGCGATCGGCGGCCGAGCCGACGATGACCTCGTCGACGCCTGCCCCGGCGAATGGGACGACGCAGAGTGGACCGAAGAAGCCGGCGCCGGTGGCTGTCCTGGCGAATTCGAGGACGCTGGGTGTGCCTCGACGCGCCCCAGGAGAACCACCCATGCCGAGAGGAGCACGGACCCCAGTTTCATCCGAGGGCGCTCTCAAACGCGAGGGCAAGGATCCGGGCGCCGTCGTCCAAACCGTCGGGGTCCACCTCTTCTCGCGCCGGTCGCGCGGCGAGGTCCCGAAGATGCGCCCAGGTGCGGGGGTTTCGGTACCAGTCGATGTCGAACGACTCGCGAAGGCCATCGACGAATCTTGGCGCTTGCAGCCATGCGATCAGGCGGGCTGGATCGTCGTCCCGCGCGCGCGGCCAAACGCCTCGAAGACGGCCATCGAGCGGAAGACCGATGAGCCTGACCCCTAGCTCCTCGAACAGCGACGAAGACGGGGGCGTCATGTCGTCGCCCAGAAGGACGCGCGCGGCCTGCACTCGGAGCTCGAAAAGGGCCGAATGGGTGAGTCGTCTAACTTGGGCTGACGCCGTGCGACGGCCGAGATTGAGCTCCCTCGTTTGCCATGTCTCGGTGGATGCAAGCGAAGAGAAGGCGAGAGCCCATTGATGTCCGGCCACGAACTGCGGGTCGCGCGCGAGAGCAAACGGCAGGCCGGCCTGGCTCAAGGCCACGCGCGCAGAGAAGCCAGCTGAGTACATCGCGCGAACGAAACTTGCGGCACCGAAATGGGTGGGCAGCGGAAATGGCTCGAGCACCACCCGATTGGGTCCCATCCCTGTCACGTTCGCGATCCAGTGCATCGAAAGCTGGGCGGGCCAGCCGTCGCTGGCGTCGCGGGCGACGGCGCATCTGAAGACGGACGCCGCAACTGCCTGAGAGCCCAACGCTTCCGCGGTCACTCGTTGCCAAACGTCGTCCGTCACCTCGAGCACCTTTGCGGCAAGGGTTCGCATGCGCCCGGCGTCGACCGTGGCGAGTGGCGCCCCAGGGTCATCGAGGCCCAAACGCCGCGCTACCTCCGCGCGGCGCGCGGATCGCCTAAGACCCACGTCGGCGATGCCGGCAGCGGAATCCGCCGCCGCCGCGAGCCACTCGCTCGCCAGGCCATCCGTCGTCGAGCCCAAGACCCCTCGCCACGCTTCGGAATAGCTGACGAGCCGCGGCGCAGGATTGTTGATGTGACCCCGTGGCTCCGCCTTCGCACGCTCTACGGCGATCTCGAACCCGAGGCCGGTTCGCGCCTGAATGAGCGAATATACCCAACGTCGGAGCGCATCCCGGTGCATGGATTCGCCGGCGCCGAGCGACAGCCTGCCGAGAGCATCCCATATCGACTTGCCGGCCACATGGCGCGCAGAATCGAACGGGTCGCCCAGATCGGGGCATCGCGATGGACACTCGGAGCAATCGGCCGCAAGGTTCACGCGCCAACGCGCGAGATCCCGCGCCACGCGGGCCACGTCTCTGTCGATCGACAGCAGGTCTTCTGCGATTACGTCATTCATCGTGCAGGGCCTCGGACAGGGGACCTCTTGTCGCACGCATTCGCGCTCCAACCCACGCCCCCATCGCCCCGCCCAAACCCGCGATAACGGCAGTCGAGATGCCGGACACGAGCGCGGTCCACACGATTCCGGCGACGACACCCGATAGCAAGCCAGCGAGAGCCCCCGCGATCGACCCCGCAAGTGCGCCCAGAGTCACCGGTTTGTGGGGTCCCCATCGTCCGACGACGTAACCGCCGAAGATAGATCCGACGATGAGGGAGATCGCACTGGCGAGAAAGCAGATCCCGAGGACGACAATCAGAGGCGCGCCCTCGCCCATCTTGCCGATCGCCCACCCCACAATTCCAAGGGCCGACGCTGTCAGGGGTATCCAGCTCACCACGATGGCTAGAACGCCAAAGCCCAGCCATGCCGCGGGAGAGTGTGAGGGAACGTCGTCGGCCTGAACCACGGGCAGTTTGCGCCTACGCTCCACAAGAAATCCTTTTAGCAAAGTGTATGCTCACGCGATATGCAATGGCACTGCCGTGGCTGGGCGACCGCGATCGCTGCCGTTGCTATCGCGACCATGGCGTGCGGTAGCGGTGCGGCCCGCCGCTTCGCTGGACACTGGAAGGGCGTAAGGGCTGAAGGGGTCGCCGGACCGGCAGAGATGGCGGCCAACGCGTACGCCTCGGGGCTCGAACTCTTCGTGCGAGGTGACACGATCTCGGTGACGACCCGCAAGGAGAAACAGACCGGACGATTCAAGATACTCAAGGAGTATTCGATGTCTCTCACGATCGCGACCGATCGCGACGGCACGGACGCTCCGCAGACGTTCGTATTCACCGACGACAAGACAATGAAATGGCTTGTGCTCGACGGGCAAGCCATCGTGCTTACCAAGCGATAACGGGCGTACAATCTGGATTTTCTTGGGAGACAGCGCGTGAGCACACACCTTCGCGGCGGCGGTTTTGCGGTTCTGTCCGCCCTCGCGTTCGGTGTGACGACCCCGCTCATCCAGCGATTCGGCAGTGGCGTCGGCCCGGCTCCCACCGCTACGCTGCTTTACGCCGGTGCCGCGATTGCCGCAGGCATACCGTTCCGATCGGACACGTCCGGGCGCGAAGCTCACGTCCAGCCACGACACCTCCGGCGCATATTCGTCGGAGCCATGTTCGGCGCGCTAGCGGCCCCGATGTGCCTTGCTTGGGGACTTCAGCATACGAGCGGGGCCAGCGCCTCACTGCTGCTGAATGTCGAAGCCGTATTTATGGTCTTGTTTGCGCGACTCTTCTTTCGCGAGCCCATCGGGTTCCGAATATGGGTGGCGGTCGCTCTCATGATAGGCGGTGGCGCGAGTCTGGTCCTAGGGAGCTCACGCGACGGAAGCTTCGGGTGGGGCGCGTTTGCGATCGTCTGTGCAACTCTTGGGTGGGCTCTGGACAGCACGATTTCTCGGCCTCTCGCCGATCTCAATCCGAGTGAGGTCGTTCGATTGAAGGGGGCTCTTGGGGCGCTTCTCGGAGGGATCGTGTGCCTTTCGTTGGGGGACACGTTTCCGCCGCCCGCCAGGATGGGTTGGCTCCTCGCATGCGGAGCCACCGGGTACGGTCTGAGCCTGCGCTTCTATCTGCTCGCTCAGCGCCATATCGGGGCAGCTCGAACCGCGTCGATGTTCGCCCTCGCCCCGTTCGTGGGAGCCACGACCGCCTGCGCGATGGGCGACCGATCGGCGAACGGGTCGACGCTCGTAGCGGGAGTGCTCTTTGCTGTTGGTGTGTACCTCCAGTTTACAGAGCGCCACGCGCATTCTCACCACCACAACGCCGTCGAACACGAGCACGTGCATCGCCATGACGACGGACACCACGAGCACGATTCGCCCACCGTGGCCGATCACTGTCACGTTCACGTCCACGACGCTCGGATTCACGACCACCGGCATGCACCGGATCTCCATCACGATCACGATCACGGGGATTGATCATCGCGACATCGCGAAGGGATCGGCCGAAAGACGCCGCCGACTATAGGACCCGAGGACACTCGGGCCAGTTTCCCATATAGGATAGCGGGCCAAACCCGGATCATGATCACACTCGTCGCTGGCACTCGCCCCAACTTCATGAAGATTGCGCCGATTTGGCGTGCGTTTGTCTCTCGCGGAGTCCATCCGAGGGTCGTGCACACCGGGCAGCACTTCGATGCGGCCATGAGCGACGTCTTTTTCAGAGACCTCGGGCTTCCCGAGCCAGATGTGAATCTTCATGCCGGTGGCGGAACCCACGCGGAACAGACTGCTACTGTACTCGTGGGAATCGAACGCGAGCTCATGGCGAATCGCCCCGAGGTTCTCGTGGTCGTGGGTGACGTGACCAGCACACTCGCCGCCGCGCTCGCGGCAGCCAAATTGGGGGTGCCTTTGGTTCACGTCGAGGCGGGGCTGCGTTCGGGGGACTGGACGATGCCCGAGGAGATCAATCGCGTTCTCACCGATCGCCTTGCGGATCTGCTGCTTACGACGACTGCCGAGGCGAAACTCCAACTTTTGCGGGAGAGCACCGAAGCCTCGCGCGTTTTGTTCGTCGGCAATGTCATGATCGATTCTTTGCATTGGACGCTCGCTCTCCCGACCGACGCGGTGCAGCGTTTCTCCTTGACGCCGGGGTCGTATGCCCTCGTCACGCTTCATCGCCCAGCGAACGTCGATAC
>Ga0182030_10013066_pt1 | contig 16563 bp, 18 predicted proteins | sample 812S3MmetaG_FD_121299 | JGI IMG/M metagenome (GOLD analysis project Ga0182030, IMG submission 121299) | Permafrost microbial communities from Stordalen Mire, Sweden - 812S3M metaG (Illumina Assembly) | ecosystem: Environmental > Terrestrial > Soil > Wetlands > Permafrost | place: Sweden...
ATATTAGTTTTACTCGCCAAGCCATAAACGAAAAAGTACATCGTCATAGCTGTGATCATGAATTCAAACAACTCATCAATCCAAGAAAAGCCACAATAACCTAACAAAAGGGCGACTAAAATCGACTCGTAATCTGTTTATTACCCCAGCCTGCTCCTTTTCCAGATAAATCATCCTTTTTTATAACTTCATATCGCCAAATCTCACCGCATTGGCAAGCATTGTTCCAGCCAAGTCCAGGTATGTTTGCCATTTGTCCCGCCAGCCCGAGCTATGCTCTTACTTTTGTTCTGTACAACAAGCTGACAACACATCAATTGGAAAGGCCCCAATTCCTCTCGCGCATCGCAACCTTCGATCGTTCCCCCTAATTAATACCTAAATAATACACAATGGCTGCCGGAATTCGTAAGTATTAGCCAAGTCGAAGCTTGATGATAGCTAATGTTGGGATACAGGCGGTGGAATGGGCATCGCGTCCCTGATCCTAATTGCTGGCTCAATCGTCTTGATCTTTTTCGTCGTACTCAGCGGTGTCAAAAACACCTCTCCTCTCAGCAAGACATACTTTTTGCAAGCAGATACTTCTTCAATCGCTGGGTCCGGACGAGCGGTCTCACAATGGACATACTTTTACGTCTGCGGTGCGGGTAATCAGGACTGCGGAAACCCAGTTCCAGCTCTACCGCTTGGCTACGCTTGGGTTGGAGGAAGTGCTGGAGCTCCCGCAGCACTTGTTGGGTAGGTTTCAATAAAGCAGAGGATTATGAATAAACACTAATTGAATTTCAGCTCCCACGGAAAGGGGACTACAAGCACACACTACTACTACTTGTGGCGCTTCGGCTGGGTCTTTTACCTGATGGGTCTATTCTTCGACGTTTTGGGGTTCTTCACCTCCCTTGCGGCCCCATTCTCTCGTCTCGCATCTGGCTTTTCAGGTCTCATCATCGGAATGGCTTGGTTCTGGTTCACTCTTGGAGCAGCATTGATGACGTAGGCCTCATATTCCCTCCTACTGTCTTCCTACTGATGTTCTTCAGTTCCGAATTTGTCATGGCCCGCAACCGCTTCCACGATGCTGGTCTCGCTGCCAGCGTTGGCAGATACGCATTCGGTTTCACGTGGGGCGCATGGGCCTGCTTGACCCTCGCAACCATCATGCTCTTCCTCGGCTGTGGTCTTGGAGGCCGCAAGGAGCAAACTGCTACGACCACCCGTGCTGAGCGATCTGGTCGTGGTAGCAACCTCATGTTCTTCCGTCGCCAACGTAGCCGTGGAGCCAGAGGCTCTTTGTCAGAGAGCCAACGTCGAGTCAAGGATGAGTACGCCTAAATCACCACTTAATATAATACGTGGTTGTTTGCGGGGTAAAGGTGATTTGAGAAGTGTGGAGTGAGAGATGTTATGACATGAATACCCACGGCCTTCCAACTACATCACGGTCGCTACGCTACCTAAGGATTTGGATTTTAGATGAGATTGAGGATATGGAAAAGGGGAGGATCTGCACCATATTGGTGGAGCAGGAGTATTGGACGGTTGCACGCTCGCTATCCGAAGATACTTAATGTCTATATTAACATAAAATAATAATTTGTAAATACATCATTACTAGGCTTTTGATGTAAAATTGTGGAATGTCATAGAATTTGGTGTATCACAGATCTAACTGACACGCCCATCATAGATTTTGGATCAAGCTCGCTCCTGCTACAAAGGGCCCAATATCGACAACTTCCACTTTGTCATGTTTCGTGCTCGTCCCTTCCCTTTCTCCTCTCCCTTGCTCTCTCTTAAGCCCCTCTCTACAGTTTGTTCTTGTCGCATTAACCGCCTACATAGAACACAGTTCAACCCTGCCCTGGCCTCTCTCAAACTTCTGATCGTTCTGGTTTTCACATCTTTGCTCTCTTCCATTCTATTTCAACCAACGTCCCACATAAATACACGGGAAAGCCCACCTCTTTTCGAAGGGCAGGTTGTAAATGACCAAAGTACAACACGACCACATTTCAGCCGTTTCTACGATGATTAAAGCAGTTTCGGTCATCTCTCGCTGCTTCAATGAGAGCGTGGATTCGTTTTAAACTCTTCATCAAGATCCCTGTGCTCCGGGCCATTTATCAGACGACAACAGACATTTTTGATCCTCAGGACGTTGTCTGTTGGGTTTTGAACTCGCATATATTCTGCTTCTCACGATCCCAAAAATGGTCCTGGAAGCCAAAGTAAGATTTTGTATCTGCAAAACTTCAGGCATAGCTTGAGCTGAAAAGTGCGACGTACAAGTATAACAAAGCATTCGACGGCACGTGCTGATTGTAAGGTGCCTTCTGGATTCCATTGGAACCGGAGCAGAGCGCGACGGAAGTCCTAAACTCACAACTCATTGCACCCGATGCGCTGTATCACCGAAACTCTGAACCATTGAAGCCTGCTGATCAAGTGAATCTCTACGCAGCAGGCCAGCTTTCCCTCCATCAACTGTCTCGAGTCGGCCAGTGAGGAGGATGCAACAGGGCAGTTCCTGCAGCCTGGTTCCAACATCGCTTCCTCTTCCTCAAAACAATCTCCAGATTTACATCCTCAACACCTCAGAACGCTCGTTTTTCGCTTTAAAATGCTTTGTCAACTTTGCTCTTCTATTGATCTAGATCAGTTGACCACGCAAGAAGGTTACCAGCATCATTCCTCCTGGGCCGACCTGAAAGCGTCCGCGAAAAGCGGTTGCCCATTCTGCACTGCAATTTCTTCATCATTCTCTTCCCAACCATTTTTACCCCTGCCTGATAGGATTGAATTATCTAAGGGTGTGAAATTTCGAGCACGCTACTGGATATCCTTAATAAATAAAGCTGGCATTAAAGACATCGATGTCATCAACTTGGAATCTAATCGAATCGAGGAGTTCTTAGTCTTTACAACGCCTGGTATTATCATCAAAAACGCACAAAAGAAGAATTCTAATTGTAATAAGATGATCCCTTGGCTTCTGTGGTTTCTAGCAGACCCTATTCGCCGAGCTTAGAGAGCACTCTTGAGGTCATTAAAGGTTGGACGGAAACGTGTCGAAGTCATGAGTCTTGCAGTCAAGACCAATATAGCAAATTTCGTTTGCCAACGCGAGTTATCGATGTGGGGTCTGGTAGCAGTGTAGTTCCGGTGCTATTTGAGTCTCAAGGACGATTGGGAGAATGGATCACTCTGAGTCACTGTTGGGGAAATGTTCAACCTGTAACGCTGACGACGAGCAACATTAACGCACGACGAGCTGGCATTCCCCTGGATACCCTTTCGCCTCTATTCAGAGATGCAGTTGTTATCACACGAGGTTTAGGATATCGGTACTTGTGGATCGATTCCCTTTGCATCCTCCAGGATTCTCACGAAGACTGGACTTCCGAGGCCGCAGACATGGGTTACATTTTCAAGCATTCAAGTCTCACAATTGCAGCCCAAGCATCCCAAGATTGTCACGATGGAATACTGTCAAGCTCTAATCGTGATTGGCCGGATCTGTCTAAGTGGATATCTTTGCCTTGCCACAGTTCTAACCGTCGATTGTCAGGAAAAGTATATGTTCAGAGAAGTTCAAAGGCACCACAAGTTCGAAACTTTCTTCGCAATCGTGCCTGGACCCTCCAGGAAGAGATCTTGCCAGCAAGAGTCGTGGATTGGAACTCGAGAGGGCTCCAGTGGCGATGCCGATCTGCTCATTACGATGAAGATTTATCGTATGGTAGGGGCCTTGAATATCGAGATCTGTATAATATTGCTCAAATTTTCAAACGAGTATGTTTGTCTCGTAGCGCTTTCGACGATTCCCGTCTGACTCAAAGATCTTTTCACTCTCTTAATTTGTCAAAAGAAGCAATGCGCATTTGGTACAATATCTTGAGCAATTACATGTCCCGAGCTATTACGCATCATGCCGATCGGCTCCCAGCATTGTCCGGAGTGGCAAGAGAGATTGCGAGATTGACAGGTTATCGGTATCTGGCTGGGTTATGGAAAGAGGACATGATATCATGCCTGCTTTGGTCCACAAGTGACATGCCTGCTCGAAGACTTGAAAGCAATCCCAGCTGGAGTTGGATATCTATCGAGATAGATACTTCTTCCATATCTCCTACAGAAAGAACATCATTTTCCTCTCGCAGCTCCGTATTCAAACCATTGATCGAAATTCTAGGCGTCAATGTTCAACTTGCAAGCGAAGACACCTTTGGTCAAATCAAAAGTGCCCGTCTCCATATTCGAGGCTTGATAGGTTTTCTCCCGAACCCTGGCTCTTTTTTAGGTGGCTTGTCTTGGGAAGAGGCCAGTAAAAAGATCAATTGGAAGATGGACTGTTTCTCGGATTTTGAGGACTTGGATTTCTTGGATCCAAATGATTTTACATTTCTGCAAGTATCGCACACTATCACGGCAGCCGGCCTAGATCCTCCCATTGAAGCCGAAGCTGTAATTTGTCTCGTTTTAACACCAACGGGTGACAACGATGTGGAGTTCAACCGAGTTGGGCTTGCTTATGTGCCTCAGTCATTGATGAGAGGGAGATTTGTAGTGAAGAATATAGCAATCGTATAACCTCTAGGGAAACTTTCGAATCAGCGTTAAGGTCAAGATGTTTACATTGACTTTATGGATCAAAGCGATCTCTATAAAATTCCATAGAAACATACCTTGCTTTTGCTAGCAATTATGAAAGTCCTACGGTGACCCACTCCGCCACTCTCGCAAAATCTCAGCCTCGTCCAGCTATCTCAAACAATCTTTCACTTCCAACCATCACATCTCACACATGTCCCACAACCACCAAATCCTCAAACACCTCCATCTCCCCTCCCTAACCCCCTTCACCCACGCTTCAACCCTTCAAGCACGCCTCATAACCCGCCTCCTGGAGCACAAAGCCCTAACATCCTCCCCCACGCTCCCATCACCTCTCCCACCGCCCCCCCTCCCAACCCTCCTAACATTCACCCCAACACCAACCTATACCCTCGGCCGCCGCGAAGCCAACACTTTAACCGCGTCCCAAATACAAGACCTTACAGCACCATTCCCTGTTCCCGCTACCGACTCCAAACCAGCACATACCCAGCACGCAAAAATAGCGCAAACTCTGCGCGGCGGCCAAATAACGTTTCATGGTCCAGGACAATTGGTCATCTACCCAATCCTCGACCTCAAACCCTCCACCCCAAATTCATACCCGCCCCATCCCCGCGGCCTCACAGCAAGATGCTACGTCCATCTTCTCGAACAAACGACAATTAATACGTTAGCACAGTACGGGATTGAGGGTATAAGGACCGAGAACCCAGGTGTCTGGCTCCCAGGTGGGGAAAGAAAGATTGCGGCGTTAGGAGTGCATTTACGGAGGAATGTGACGGGGTTTGGAGTTGGGTTGAATGTGAGTACGGAATTGGGGTGGTGGGGACGGATGGTGGGATGTGGGTTGGTTGGGAAGGGGGTTGCGAATATGGAGGTGGTGTTGCAAAGGGAGATTGGGGTGGAGGAGATGGCAAGGGTTTGGGCGAGGGAGTTTGAAAGAGGGTTGTTTGGCGGGGAGGGAGTGGTTGAGGAAATGGGTAGGGAGGAGAAGGGGATGTTACTTCAAGGCTTAGGGAGGGTGGGGAGTGATGGGGAGGTAGAGTGGGAGCCGGTGGAAGGAGAGCATGTGTGTGGGATTATTGAGAGGGGAGGGGATATGAAAGCGTAAGCTTACTCTCAGTCTTCAGATAACGGGCACACTTACGAAGATAGCGGTCCGAATATATTAAGACGTGTTCGCGCCACAAAGGACCCAGGTCGATTGATCCGACCCCTGACGCCAGAGACGCCATATCAAATGCCCGCGGCACCCAGGAAGGGCATCCCGCCAAATCACAAACGCATCGGTCTCAAAGTGCAATCTCAGTCTTCAGGTGATGGGCATTCTCACGTGAATATCGGCCCCGAGTCCGAGTCAATTGCTGAAACGTGTTCACCCCAAGAAGAATGCAGATCAATTAGTTCGAGGCGTGACAACAGATCTAGTACCTGTAATCCGATACGTGAAGCCTTGGAAGGATAGCCCTCCACATTACAAACACGTCGATTTCGAGGCAAAGGAATAAGCAGGTTCAAGAAGTTATCGATTAATTCCAATCTGACTACGATCCATCTACAACCACCACTCCATCATCACCCTCTCAATATTCAAACCATTTGGGCCCGCAGAGAAACAGAAACGACCACCTCTCCTCAACACCAAAATCATACCCAACCTCCACTCCCACCATTCTTATACGTTACGAAAAAAAGACCTCGAGGAAAAAGCTATGCATCGCTAAAAATTTTCGAATCATTAGAGAATCGAAGACAGGATGTTTTTCGCCAATTCGAAGAAATGCAGCACATAAAGCCAACCAGCAAAATGCTAATCAGACGAGACGAGATGAGATGAGATGAGATGAAGCTAGATCACAGTTTTTCTTGAGATGAGATGGAGAAGATGCACAAACGCACCAACCGGCTGAGCCAGCCATGAGAAGTAGAGCAAAGCACAAAGGATCACGATCAAGGAAAAGCACACAAAAATGAGATGATTAATTGATCAATTCATGAATGCTTGCAAGCAATGAGTAGAAATTTTAACGCAAAAGCAACGCCGCTCCATATTTTCGATTCGTTGTTCGTTCATTCCCTCGTTCCTGTCGTGAATATTCATGTCGTTCCCCTTTTAGAAATTCTTGCTGTATCGGTAATATCATGCTGCTCTCTTCATTTTATATCCCATTTGATTCCCCGGCTGAATCGGTCTTTATTACCACATCATCAGGCCTTGAACCACGATTTCCCTCCTCCGGGTGTCGTTAGCTACTTCGCTTTCTTACAGCCCCTTTCTCCGGTTCCTCGCTATCTGGAGTCCACTCTTCGGGTTGGAAGTGTGGGTTGTTGTAATGTGCAGTATTATAATGACTATTTTTGAATGTGCTGGTTTGGAATACAACAGGCCCTTCTTGCCAATCGGCTGCAGCTTCCCACTCATATTTACTGGGCCGAAAACTTGAAGCCGCTGAGACCGGGGATGCCAAGTCGGAGGCATGCGAGGACATAGAAGGATGAGTGGATAGTGACGGACGTATAGGGTGTGATTGTGGCAGAGAGTGGGTATGTATCGGTAATTGCGTGGTCGTTGGGAATGCTGCATGTGCTGAATGCGGTGTAGCAATAGTAGGCGAAGTCATACTAGAGGCTTGTTGAGGGAAAGTAGTAGATAGTGACAAATTGGATGTGGAAGAGTTGGCGATTGGTGAAGGGCCAGGAGAGATGGGAGATATTGAGGCCGAAATCGGAGATGGTGTATAGTTTGGTTCGATTGGAGAATATTGTGCTGGAAACCCGTGATGTGATGGAGGAATTGGACATGAGAATCCTGGAATAGTTAGAAGTGTTGACATATCCAAGTTGGAGAAGCTGTTCATCGATGGGGTGGTGTTCTGGACGTTATGTTGTTGACTGAAGTTTGTGGCTCGGTTGACTTGGATATTGGGATTCGCCATGACTTGGTGTGGAACAGACACCTCCCTGTAAAGAATATCATAGTGGCTAGGTCGATAGAGAAGGTGAATAATGGGACCACCTGGATTCGTAGGAACACCATTTTCATCTTCAGCTTGGAACATATGGCTATTGACTTGTGAACCTTCACTTCGGTCAAGATAGACAATCTCCACTGCGAATCCAATTGGTTTCAGTAGAATATCAATGAGAAGGGACATCCCCAGATGATCAATCTCTTGATTCACTGCCTCCAGCCAATTCTTGCAATATCCTCCAACTCCCTCATCACTTGGTATGAAGCCTTGATATTGTTCCGGGTTTCCTTTCAGACAAGAACTTGCCAGTAATCGGAAATGGTAGATGATCGGGTCCGATACAGCGGGATCGTTGAACCGTTGCAGAATTATATTCATAGCCGTCTCTGGTGAATGAATAGTAGCAGCCACTTCTCTCAAGAGATCCGTGGTCTGTTCTACCATATCCTCGAACAGCCATGATTCGTGCCCTCCAACGGTTGTAAGCAAATTGTTCAACGATATCATGCGAGCAATCTCGCCCTCCAATTGTGATTTATTCCCCAGCCGCACAAGAGTTTCGAAATAGGAGAAGCCGGCAGCTATGTCACGTCAGTCATTGCACAAGATGTGTAGATGAGCACTCGTCGCGCCGACGACTTTGTGGGGTAGCTCTTACCCCGCCATCCACAATTGCCATCACCAAGTATGGGTCGATAATGGGAATATTTCTGGGGTAATGCCTATGAACGATCAGGGTGGCCCTAATTGATATTCGCAGATTGCTTACCGCAGTTTTTGCCACATATATTGGATCGGCCTTCGCATATTCCTCCGTAATAGCTCGACTGCTCTTCTTCTCCCCCACCAGCGGACCCTGCCACACACACATCAGCATGATGTCCTCGTCTTACTGTGACACAAACGTACCTCTAATGCCGGTCGAAATTCTCTTGCCAAAGCTTCTTGCGCTTCGAAATCATTGGTATCCATCTTGAATCGTTGATTTAATTTCGCACTGTTGTAGCTCAAGGCGTCTCCATTCGCACTGGCATTGGCGTTGACAGGTGAGAAAATGGTATCTCGAAAAGTCGTTGGACCTCCGGAATCGACTACTTGGACTGGGCCCTCGGTCGCAGGTTGAAATCCGGGGAAATTGACAATGGAGTTCCCTACTCCATAGGAAGCAAAGGTTGGAAAAGGTGTTGCTTGTGGCTGGAACATGCCTTCTAAAGTTTAAAAATACCGAAGCTTTTTTGGCAGCCCGCGAGCGATTTCGTTGCAGAGTTTCGTTTATTTTTTTCTGTGCGACTGTGAAAGAAAAACAAAAGGATGTTGTCCAACCAAAGAAGAGTAGCGAGGGGATTGAAGGACAAATGTATTTTGTTTCGCCTTTCAATTGTTCTGTTTTGCTTTCCTCCCTTCTATTCTTGTTACTGAAAGTATCATGTCAACCAGCACCCACGAGCACAAGCTGTTACTGAGGGTCAAAGCTCCACGGGAAGACGATTGTCTGGACCTCCCCTGTCGTGACCATCGGCGATTCGCGTGAATTGAGAATATTCAGCCAGAAGGGACTGAACAGGTGGTCGTGGACTTCTCGTCTCTTGCTTCTGCCGTCGCGAGTGATGGGCGATGAAGTGTTGTATCTGCCCCACCTTCCTGCGTCTTTCCGTCTCAGCAACACCACCTAGTTCGAGTCCAATGCCTAGAGGGAAGAATCCTTTTGTGACTTGACGAGTATCATATGTTGGGTGAAACGGTTGAATGTCGTCTCCCGCATATAGTGAAGTGAAGGCGAAAGAGGACCGAGACAACGGGTACTAGGGAAGTAAACACGGTTTAGTAATAAGGAAAAGGTACCTTCCAAGAGACGGGACGGCAGAGGGTGAGAGGGAGACGGGGCAAGATCGTCTCGAGATGTACTGGGTGGTCAATGATTGAGAACATCAAAGAATGGGGGAAGTATCGTCCGGTGTTTGTCGGCTACAGAGATCAATATCAAGATGTCACTATATGTGTACTCTATGCTATGTTTGACAGCGACCTTTGCGCAGGCCCTAGATATTGACCGTGGGTTCCATGATAGGACTGACCAACGTCAACCCCCAGGGCATCCGCCGAATATGCACAGCTAACACCGGCTCATCCAGCTCATGACCAGACAGCCAGAACTATCGGAACCACGAGTGATACACACAGCACACGACACACCACTAAAACTCATCCCGCACATATCAACAACCCCGCCAGCCATTCAGAGCACCATCATCCATCCTACCGCGCGCCTAAGGCGTCTGTTTCCCCAAGTTTCCGTTGAAGAAGTACCCAACTTCTGCACGGCGTTCTGACCGATCACATTAGCAAGCCGTCCAGGCCCGTCCTTTTCAACCCTATATGATTTAAGAACACGACGTCAAAACTCGATCTCGATCCAGATCTGTTATTGGAGTGATGGGAGCTGACCCCCAATTTTCACGGCCCCATCGCAGTCCTAATATAGGGTCGTAGAGCTGATACCTTGATTATGTATACTTGGGAGATGCGTGCTGTGATACGGATGGCTGCAGCGCCCCCCATGATTTCCCCTCATCTTACCTGGAACGCAAAGCACTCAGCTGCCCTATCCCCCCATCCACAAATCCCAATGCATTGCATGCTCATCGCAAGAAATGCCACATTCAAATCAGATCATCGTTCTTTATCATTTCTCACAATAATCTCAACACACACATCCGTTGTCCAAGCCACCACGTCGTCTTGGCCCTCCAATGAATCCGCACCACCCAATCCTGGGGCCCTCTCGCCCAGCGTTTCTCACTAAATGGTAACACCTCTCAAGGGGGCGCCCCACTACCGTATCGACCTGCATTATTGGCCGAGGCGTCGCAGCGCAAGCTTCGCAACCACAAGTCTCGCACACCCATCTTCACGGGCCGGCAAGCCTGCGCGCATCGCTGGCACACCCTCACAAATGAAACCTCAGCAATCGGCCCAGGGTCTTCTTCTCCCTGCCGAGGAGAGCCTGCAAGAGAGCTAGGGGCTGCCCGCAAAAAATCACCCACCATCCACCCAAGATACCCAAGTTACCCAAGATACCCAGCATCGTGACATCGTCTGTTCACTCACGATGCTGGACCACACACGGGAGCGGGAACGAGCGGGCTCTTACGCAAGCCCCATAGTTAAACCCTTCCCTTCTGCGCGGGAGGGAGGGATTGAGAGTGACCTTTTCAGGCCAGGGAGTGAGGTTCCTTCTCCTCTTTACTTTTTTGTTTAGGCCCACCAAACCGCTTACCCAGCCTTTTGGGCGTACCCGCATCTGTTTCCCGTGGTAAGTTGATGGGGAACGGCACATATGCTGCTCCGGACCTATGACTCTGTGACATGGAGATTGGAGGAGAGCCTTTACGCGACCCGGTAGCGATGGCGATAACGCGGACCTGAAAATGTACTGCACCTACTCGTGCTGTCGTGGCCGGTACCAGCGATCCCGTGGCTGCCCTGTCATTGACAGTACATAATAGAAGGGCGGCCAACCTATAATTCATTACTTGCACATGCATCGAATGAGGAAGGTAGAATGTATTCTCATGTTCATTTTTTATTGTCGAATCATCGTTCTGCAGATTCTGCTCCCTCCGCTGCAATGTCTATGCAAGACCTGCCTACCATCTATCTAACCCATGGGGTACGAGGGACCTCAAGCCAAGCATCAGAATTTTCATTCTCCGATGCATGCAAGTATGCGAATATCGCGCAACTCCATATTGTCTTCTTTTTTTTTGCTTCTATGGTCGTGTCATACTTTCTACCCGAAAACTTTGTCCCAATAAGAGAGCCTCAGTTAAACGCAGAAAGTAAGCCTGTTCCCCATCCACCTCTCTTGCCCCGTCCACCTCCCCTACCTTTTCCAGAACCTCTAAAATTCGCCATTCCTAAATCCTGATCCCCGGGGCCCATCTGAGGTACATCCGAGACCTTGAAGCCTTCGCTGTCCGTGAACACTGTCCGGTACAAACTTCCAATGGAATCCGTCCACTCTTGCATTGCACGCAGACGCTCCTTATCCCTATCATCCTCAATTTCGACCGTGCCATTCTGCTGATTGATTTTGCCGTTTACCTTCTTATCTACGATGAGGAAGCCGAGGATATCTTGTACTTCAGTGACGGGAATCTTCAACGCCTTGCCAATGAACGCGAGGTTAAATCTGGTATAGGGTGAAATCAACTTGAGGACTGCCTTGGTTCGCATATTGCGAGTGACTTCATCAATATTCTCTGCGATGAACGGATCCGAGAGCAGATCCTTGTTATTCTTGAGGACGGACTCGTATTGGGCGATGTCATCTCTTTGATATGCATCCACCAAATCTGTCATGGCAGCAATACGCGGATCATTCTTATAGGGCTTAGTCTCCTGGGACTCAAAAGGGTTGATGTCCGATTTCATCAACATGGTTGTGAGAACGAGGTATTTGAGAACTTGAATTCGTTGTAAGGAACCAGCTTCGTCGTAATTTCGGAAAGACTCGAAGAAATCGCTTTGCGCATCCTTCCAGTTCTCTTCGCTCATATGCATCTTTCCTCCACACTCTCGAATGATACCCATGATTTTAGGATGCGGGACTGCGGATTTTACTTTCAAGGCTCTTTCGTAGAGTCGCTTGAGTTGCTTGTTGTTCTTCGTCTCAGCATACATTTGGATCTCGAGAGCGTAGATCTCTAATGAGTATGTGCCCTTGCTAGGATCCTCCGTACCATCTTCACGCTCACATGCCTTGTGTAGCTCCCTCAACTTCTTTGTAACTGTGGCATAGTCTTTGCGATCTAGGAAAAGCTTCGCCAACTTGATATTGGTCTTGAGCCATAAGCGTTCATTGTTTGTGCTTTGGAAGGATTTTAGGGTTTCGGAATAGAACTCCTCCATACAACGGCCAGCTTGCGCATCTTCAGAGTCTTTTTCGATGTAGTCGAGGATATTGTTGATAGATTTTTCGGAGTAGTTGCGTGTGACGGCGTTTTTGACATAAGTGAGAAGCTCTGTGTAATGCTCAACGGCCTAAGAAAGTTAGAGAAGTACCAATACTAAACGCAGAGACGTTACCTTATCATATTGACCCAGCTTAAACTCCAACTTAATAGCCTGCTTCAAGCCTTTAAACCCCCAGTCGCCTTTCTCCTTCTCTAAAGCTGGTATTCCCAAGAACTCCTCAATAGCTGCTTCAGGATCGGAAACCTTCACCTGCTTCGCATTGTAGTATTTATTTTCGATATCGACATCACCACCTTCCTCATCGTCGTCTTCCTCGTATTCGAAATCATATCTGCGCAAGTTAGAAGAGTTCAAATATGTTTTGAGCTTCACTAACCCCTCCTGATCTGAATCTTGCATAAAATCATCGTCAGACATATTGGCGGTAATACTTTGTGATTATCCTGTGCGCAATCGGAGAGACAAGATTGTGAATATGCGCTTCAATCCCTCAATAAGGTCGCGGAGAAGTGTGTTGTTAGAAAAAGAGTTGAGGTAGTTCGTCTCCAAGGCTGTGTTTGCCTGGAGCTTTTGATAGCTATCGATTGGCCAGTTCCAGATGAAGACTAGCGTGGTTCAGCCACATCAAAACTCCGCCTTGTAAAAGTTGACTTCTTCAACGGTTTATTCACACAACAAACAATACTAGGCGTATACCACCGCGCGTCACCCTTACAGCATCGGAAGCTCAGAATTATCTCGAAATAGCCTCCAAGGCGCATTAAATCCTCAATAACGTCAGGATGGGAGGCGACCTCAACTTGAAGAAGTCATGGCATCCCGTCCTTATGAGCAATCAGAGGCGGGTATGGGAAGAAGAGAAGAAAGCCCTAGATGAGCGGAAACGTACCGATCAACGTATCAAAGAACTCAAGGAGGAGAGGGCAAAGGAAGAAATACAAGCCAAGCTTGAAGCTGCGGGGAGTCGCAAGCGTGTGGATCGTGTGGACTGGATGTATCAAGGCCCCTCAAGCGGTCAAACAGGCACCACAGAGGAGATGGAGGGATATTTATTGGGAAAACGACGTATCGATGGATTGATCAAGGGTATGGAGCACAAGAAGTTGGAGAAGCAGGCTTCGGAGGATAGTTTCATGGCCTTACAGAATGCGAATACTTTGAGGGATACTGCTTCGAAGGTCAGAGAGGATCCGATGCTAGCGATCAAGAGGCAGGAGCAAGCTGCATATGAGGCTATGATGAACGATCCTATCAAGAGAAAACAGTTATTGGCTTTAGCTGGCCAAGGAGAAGAGCCGAAGGCGAAGAAGGAGAAGAAACATAGGAGACACCATCACCGACATAGAGATGACTCGGATGACGAGCGAAGGCACAAGCGGAGGAGACGAGACTATGATGAGAGAGACCATAGGAGCAGCAGATCTGAGCATCGTCGACGTCGTTCCGATTCATATTCGAGATCTCCATCACCGGTCAGGAGAAGAGACAGTTTCGGCAGGTCACGAAGACCAAGATCAATGTCACCTGAAGACCGAGGAAGAGATAGATCCGGTAGAGATCGAGATTATGACCAACGAAGGAGACGGAACTCATCCTCGGTTGATTCTAGATCTTCTTCTCCTGATCGACGTGAGAGGTTACCTGATCGAAGAAAATCATATCCAGCAAGGGATGATGATCGTAGGTTTAATGGTCGAAATGGCAACGGTTACGATGACCGACGTAATGGGAATGGCTATAGGGAAAGGGATGACCGTCGACCTCCCAAATCTCAAGACGCTTCTGGGGATAAGGAAGCAGAAAGACAGAGAAAGTTGGCTGCTATGCAACAAGATGCATCAAGCTTGGACGTGGATCGTGAGAAGCGATTGGCAGCCATAGCTGAACAGGAGAAACTGGATCGGGAGGCTGATGATCTGGCACGAGCAAAGTCGTCCAAGTATGGTGATAAGGGTGACTTCGTCAATGGTTTGCATCGTAAGGTTGGAGATAAGGGACTCGCTGATCGTATCGGACGAGGAAGGCAAGGGTTTTTGAAGGACGATGAATAGTCAGGGCTATCCATGTTGTTATACCTCCCAATGTCAGCGATTTGGCACCTTTAAATGAGAATTTAGATTGCCAACCTCAGCGTTTTGCTTTTGCCTTTCATTTTGTCTGAGTATGCTTGTAAGTTACCTAGCCAAAGAAGTCCTTGCTTGTAGCTGCGGAGGCGGGCCTTTTCAAATACTCAACTAGCTCCTAGTGAACTAGTGCGAAGGTGAGCATTGTGCATGGCAGGCTCAAAAGGGGGGAACCTCGCATATAAAGTACCATCTAAATACGTGTTTTCGAACATCTTGCACCTTCCACTGATGATAGTATCATACTAGATTATTCCAGACTCTCAAATGTATCGAGTAAGCTTTCCCTAATTCCAAAGTTCCAATGTCTGTATTATTAATACAAAATAAGGCGCTACTTGGTTCCTATCTCGGATCGGTACCCCAGCACCAATACACATTTCGCACACCGTTTGCTGAATTTCTTATAGCGTGTCTCTTCTCTGATTATACTCCTTCAATCCAGACGACCACAACCTTGTTACTGGAATTTAGAAAAGTTTTGCTATATCATGGCGAAAGAATGGCGATCCGCTACCGGGCGAGTACTCAATTCCATCTCTTTCAATCATGACCTCCTCATATTCGCGTAGAAATTCGCTGTAGAAGCTGACGAGGTGACCGCGGATGCAAGCCACTTTATGACCCCCCAGATATTGCAGGCCGGCAATAAGACGTGCGATTCATCCACGGCGTCGTACTATGCTTTGGGATTTCTTGATCTTGGAGTAAGAACCGATCGATCGGATAATGCGCGAAAGAGTTCGAAGCGGTGAAAAGCTCGATAGATGCGACTCTCTTGGTTGCGGAATATTGACTCATAACTTTCGAGCGCTGCGCCAGTGGCTGGATGGATGAGGAGACACAATTGGTAAAAATTCTGTGTCAGCTGGCAGACCAGACTACATGCGCTCGAGCTCGACCAGTGCCCCCAGACCGAGGTTCTCTCGACAATAAACAAACAATGATGACCAGGAAATCTTGGCGTTATATTCAGTGACATAAGATTCAAGGGCTTATGAGCTTTCGCGGAAGGTTTTTCTCGAGACAGCGACCTATTGCGATGAGCTTGTTCTTTTGAATGACAGTGAGCCACATCCCGAGATAGAATGCGAAGATCTACATCTCGCTCCCGTCGTGGACATCGGTTACGATCCCGCGGTAGGAGACGAAAACGAAGCCCTAGCATGCAAGGTCAAGAAAGCACCAAAAGAGACTAAACAATCACAATATTTCACCGTACCATATGTACGAGGAACGTTTCAGCATTATACCATAATAAATGTGCAATATCTATACTATACTAAATGTACAACGTTCACCCCATACTAAGGGTACAATTTTCATACCGTACTACGTATACGATGAGCGTTTCAGCAATATACCCTGCTACGCTCACGAAGAAGATGGTGATTCACTTCTCCTTTGCACTTTGCACACAGAGCAGGAGGTGGAGGTTCGATTCCTGTGCCCCTTCAATACTCCACCTTTATGCGGCGTAGATAAGTAGTTGAGAAAGGGGCCCTTTTGTAGACGAAACTAACGGACTAAATGCATATTGAGTGGATACTTCCAAGGAAAGCCTTGCTTTGGATGAATGGGAACCATCAGAGTACCAGAAAATCCTATGGATACATCTATAAGGAGATATTGTATGTATTATTATTTGGGCAGTAGGAATCACTTAGCTGGATATTCCCGTGAAGGGCATTGTGGAAATTACTTTTGAACGATGGGCACTCCGAACTGGGTGCTCCTGACTTGGCCCACGACAAGATAGTAGAGATTGAAGGAAGAACAAGCAACTAATCCCATATTCATCGACAGGACACTGCGGATGAAACCATGAACCCGCGAACGCTCAAAAATTTCCTTGTTTAACCTCCACCGAC
>Ga0182030_10013068_pt1 | contig 16562 bp, 13 predicted proteins | sample 812S3MmetaG_FD_121299 | JGI IMG/M metagenome (GOLD analysis project Ga0182030, IMG submission 121299) | Permafrost microbial communities from Stordalen Mire, Sweden - 812S3M metaG (Illumina Assembly) | ecosystem: Environmental > Terrestrial > Soil > Wetlands > Permafrost | place: Sweden...
CCAGGAAATTGCCGAGCGGCGCAAGGCCATGGAGGCCAAGGGCAACGCCGCATGGAAACCGGCCGCGCGCGACCGCAAGGTTTCAAAGGCGCTCCAGGTGTATGCGGCCATGGCCACCAGCGCGGCCCGCGGCGCGGTGCGCGATGTCACCCGCATCCAGAAGTAGTGGGCGGGCAGGCTTGGCGCGCGGATTGTGCCGAAGTTATTCGGTGCAATCCGCGCGATGGACGCTGCGACAGGTTGGCGACTACTGCGCCGCCTCGACGATCATCTTCTTGACCTCCGCTGAGACGAGGTAGAGGAGATCGGCGGTCGCATCGTCCCTGGGTTCAACTTCGCGCATCGTGATGTAGCCCAGATTGATGCGGGCCAGGCCCTCGCGATTCACGCCATGACCGGAGAGCTGATCGAGCAGGAAGAGCAGTTGATTGTGAATCGACTGGAATGGCGGGTAGCCGGGATAAGCACGCTCCAGCTTCTCAATCGCCAGGATTGCCTGCTGAAAAAGACGTACGCGCTCTTCGGTGGTCATTGTTTCGCTCCGCCCGGCAAGAAGTTGGACTTATCCTTAGGCAGCGCAAAACACTGCTGCGCGCCCCCTTTGGCAAAAACAGGAGGCGCGCCCTTGACCCAGTCAACCAGAATTCCGGCCGCCGTCGACTTCAGCACCTTTGTCTCCCTTGAAACCACAAACGTTTTCAGTTCCCTGGGTACGGTGCAGGTCGGATAGAGGCCAAGCTCCTCCGGTTGCGCGTCCTCGTCGAAGTAGTTTCCGACCCCCGACTCCGGATCGACCCACTGCTTGACCTCCTGGTCCTTCTTGAGGGTGCCGACTTCCACCGGTTTGTTGAAATCGATGCCTCTCAAATGGTTCGAGATCTTCTCTTCCGACCACCCAGTCTGGCTATAGAAAGCCTGGGCGATCTGCAGCCTTGCCTGGGGCGTGTCGGCGGGAGGGCTCGGGGATGCGTTGGTGCTCGAGCCTGCGCTCCCAGCGGTCGAATAGACCGATGGGTTCTGCTCGAGTTGCGTGGCTCCGCTGGCTGCGAGACCAGCCACGATGCCGCCGAGTCCGCCCGCGCCTGGAGACGGCGACCCCATCTCGCCGATGATGCAGGTGGGAGAGCCGAGAACGATCACTCCGCCATGCACGGTTGGATCCCCAAGCCGCGCGGCAGGGAGAAAGTTGATCATCACCCCGGTCGATCCCATGACGATCATATCCGGGGGGCCGACGCAGGTGGCCATGGTGGTGACGGTGGCTGCGGGAAGAAAGTCGATGAGCACAGTTGGCGCGCCGGGGGGGAGAATCGGACCACCCACATGAGGCACGATTCCCGTCACCATGGGACAGGTGTGCATGTCTGTGATTCTCGCGGCTGGCGGCATCAGTTTCGCTCCATGTACGAACTCAAGGTTAAATGCCGGCCGGATCGATGCTCGGCGGGTCAATGCGCAGTCCCTTCACAAATGCGTCGTAGTCCGGGCGCACTGCCTTGAGCTGCGCCTCCAGGGTCGTCAAGGTAACAATGCCCAACCATGCGCCCACGCGCACATAGGTCTGCGCATGAAGCATGTTACCCACCGCAACCACGGTGTGACGAACGAAGAACAGGTAAGCTTCTTCCGCGCCCTGCATCGCCGTCGCTTGCGGTCCGGCAAACTTCGCTTCCTTCAGATGGCCTTCAATGAGCCGCTTCTGCTTCCCGATGTAATCGGCAAACCCGCTGGCTGAATCGAGCGTGTCCTCGCCCAGGCCCACACTGGCGGCGATCGTCCCGGCGTCCATGGTCATTTGCCGAATCCCAAAGTCCGCGACATATATCCAGCCTCGCGGCATCGCGGTAACGCTCCATCTTCCTACCGAGGGGAAATGGGCGCCGGCGCCGGATTGTGCCAATGATTGCGTCAAACCTCACCCATCGTTCCCAGGAACCATGCCAGCGCGCCAGTTTGCCGCCTGGGCATGAACGCTTCGCTCTACATCGCCCCACCCTTGGTGCCGTCGTCCGCCTTGTCGGGAGCAGTGGGCGTCTTGGGACTCGGCGTCTGGCCTGGGCTGCCGGAACCGGCCGCGCCGCCGCTGTTGATCAGCACCATGGTTCCGGAGATTGAAACCCCCGATGGGCCGATGGTGACAAACCCTCCGGAGCCCACCAGGCTCAGCTCCATGCCGGCTTGAATCACCACGTTCATGCCGCCGTTGATATACACGGTCTGTCCGGCATTCATGGAATAGGCCGTGCCCACTTGGATGCTTTGGTTGGAGCCGACATTGAGGGAGTGATTTCCACCCACCTGCTCGGTCAGATTCGAGCCAATGCCGAGGTCCGAATTGGAACCGATCTTCTCGATGGAATTCCCTTTGACTTCCCGGTTATAGTCTCCGCCGACCTGTTCGAGCTGGTTGCCGGTGACAATCAGGGAGTCCTTTCCCCCGACAAAACGGCGATTGTCATTCTCCGTTCGCTGGTCCATGTCCTTTTCAGCGTTGATGAAGATCTGCTCGCTACCCTTTTTGTCTTCAAAGCGCAGTTCATTGGCGTTCTGCGCCGAGCCGCCCTTGCTGCTGCGCGTGACCAGGCCCGACCGGGTGCTGTTGTCGGGCAGAGCGTATTTGGGAACATTGACGCCGTTATACACCGAGCCCACCACCAGCGGGTTATCGGGGTCGCCGTTCAAGAATACAACCACCACTTCATCCTTCAGACGCGGCCAGAAGTACGTTCCCCACCCATTCCCAGCCCATTGCTGCGCCACGCGGACCCAGGTGTTATCCACCGTGTTTGGCTGGCGCACCTTGTCCCAGATGAACTGGATGTTGATGCGTCCGAGGCTGTCGATGTACATTTCCTCGCCGGACGGGGCCACGACGATGGCCGTCTGCGGGCCGTAGATTTTCGGCTTGGTGAAGGTGCGCGCCGGTTTGAAGTTGACATCGGAAGAGATGGCCGTGAAGCCGTTGCTGTATCCCTCGGAATTGCCGCTGTCGCTGGTTCGATAGGGCGGAGACTGGCCCGCATGATGGGTGATGGCGGTGAGCAGGTATTTGCGGTTCCAGGGCTGGCGGGGGTTGCCGCTGAGGGAGAACGTGTAGCCTGCGCAGAACGATCGCGCGTTGCCGCTGCCGCGATAGACTTCCGCCGTGGTGTCGGAAGCCTCGGTTCGCGCCCCCAGGAAGAGCGTCTCCAACTTGGTGGCGGACTCGGTCTGCTTGGCTTTGAGGTAGCCTTCTTCTCCGGCGGGATAGAGATACTGGTCGTAGGCATTTTTGCCCGTGGGGCTCGTGCTCGGCTGATCGGGAACGTCGAGGCGGGCATACGTCCGGTAGTTATAGTCGGCTGTTGAATGCTTGCCCGACACCATCGTGGATGTCGAGGTGAACTCGGAGATCCAGGCTCCGTAACCGCCCTCCGCGCCCTTTTCATTCAGCGCGAAGGGAATGGAAGCCGACAGCGGGCAATCCTGGTAAGTGGACCGCGCGTCGCCCAGCACGATCTTGTTATCCTGGTCGGTATGTTCAAACCAGTAGTAGATACCGCTTTCTTCGAGGATGCGGGAGACAAAATGAAAGTCCGACTCATCGTACTGCGTGCAGTAATCGAGCGATGCATAACTGACCGTGGTTTGATCCGAGACCGACAATCCATACTCGCTGAACACGGCCTTCGCGATGTCCACCGCCGTCTTGCCCTGGAAGACGCGGCAGTTGGAACTCAAGGTGAGCTGCCACATGGAAGGGACGATGCGCGCCCGGTAAACACTGAACTCCGTGTCGCCCGCGCACTGCTCGAAGGATGCGACAATGCCGTTGATCCACCGCGATCCGCGCACGTCGTTCAAGCTGATGGCGACCGCGACCTTGGCGCCGACGATGACGGTGGGATCAATTTCGGTATCGACCGCCGCCAGCAGTTCAACGTGATACTCAAAGAGACGCGAGATTTCCTCCGTCCCATCGAGCGACTCGATCAGCAGCACGTCCTTCCCCAGCGTACTTGAGAACTGCATCAACCGGTCTGTTTGCTTTGGACTCGCCATGCCAATTCCGCCTGTCTGTTGCCGCGATTCCCGGGGAGGTTACTTTGAACTGGCCCTCGACCATCGCTGCTGGATTTGACAGCCTGCGGCAAAAGTCGAGATCCCCAAAAACCTTCCCTCGGGGGCTAAAGCCCGCCATTGATGATCTGCGTCTTACGGCACGACTAAAGTCGTGCCCTTTCAAAGCGGAACCCTTTCGCTCGGCTAGAGCCGAGCCCTTTCAAAGCTTGAGTTTCACCTGGGCTTCTATTCTGCGACATCCCAGGCATAGGTTAGCAGGCCATCCTTGACTGAGATGCTGACCAGGTTTGTCTCTACTCCGGCGGCGATCTGCGAGAGTATTTGCCGCGATAAGTCCGGTAACATGGTGTTGGACAGGATGTTATCCACGTTGCGTGCTCCGCTCTCCACCTCCGTGCATCGCGCAGCCACCTCGTTGAGGAGAATGTCGTCGTAGGCAAGCTCGATCCTGTGCGTCTCCAGCAGGCGCTTCTGAATCTTGCCCAGCTTGAGCCGGATGATCTGCTTGAGCGCCTCGTCGCGCACCGGGAAGTAGGGCACGATCAGCAGCCTGCCGAGAAAGGCCGGCTTGAAGATCTTGTTCAACTCCGGCTTGAGCGCCTGCAGCATACCCTGGGGGTCGGGCATGGTCTCTGGATCGGCGCAGAGTTTCATCAGCGTATCGGTGGCCGCGTTGCTGGTGAGCAGGATGATGGTGTTGCGGAAGTCGATTTCGCGGCCTTCCCCATCCTCCATCCGGCCCTTGTCAAAGACCTGGAAGAAGAGTTCGAGCACATCGGGGTGCGCCTTTTCGACTTCGTCGAGCAGCACCACCGAATAGGGCCTGCGCCGCACCGCCTCGGTGAGCACTCCGCCCTCGCCGTAGCCGACATAGCCGGGAGGCGAGCCCTTCAAGGTTGAAACCGTGTGCGCTTCCTGGAACTCCGACATGTTGATGGTGATCATGTTGCGTTCGCCGCCATAGAGGACGTCGGCAAGGGCGATGGCGGTTTCGGTTTTTCCGACGCCGCTGGGGCCGACCAGGAGAAAAACGCCCACCGGCTTGACGGGATCGTCGAGATTGGCGCGCGAGGTGAGTATCCTCTGGGCGATGGCGGAGAGCGCGCTGTCCTGGCCGATGACGCGCTTCTTGAGGTGTTCGTCGAGCGAGAGCACGGTCTCGATTTCGTTGCGCACCATTTTGCCCAGCGGGATTCCCGTCCACGCCGAGATGACTTCGCCGACAATCTGCGCATCGACCGAGACGCGCATCATGCCGCGCTCGCCTTGCAGTTCCGCAAGCTCAGCTTCAAGGCGGGCGAGCTCGGCGCGCACCTGGCCGGCTTTTTCAGTTTGCTCCAGAGTTTGAGGGGATTCCAGGCCGATTTGCAGGGCGCGAATCTTTCCGATGAGGGCCTTTTCCTTTTCCCATTGCTCCTTGAGGAGGGCCTCGTCCTGTTGGGCGACGGCAATCTGCGCCTCGATCTGCTGCAATCTCTCCGCGTGGTCGGCGCCGATTTTCGTCTCCCGTTCGAGCACCCGCTTTTGCACTTCGAGCGCATCGAGCTGGCGCTCGGTATCTTCGAGGCGCGGCGGCGTGGAGTTCTGCCCCAGCGAGAGGCGGGCGCAGGCCGTGTCGAGCACGCTGACCGCCTTGTCGGGAAGCTGACGGCCGGCAATATAGCGATGCGAAAGGCGCACCGTTGCCGAGACCGCTTCGTCGAGGATGCGCAGGTTGTGGTGTTTCTCAAGCGAGGCCACAATGCCGCGCAGCATGGTGCAGGCAACCTCTTCGGTGGGTTCTTCCACCTTGACGACCTGGAACCTTCTGGCCAGGGCCGGGTCTTTCTCGAAATACTTTTTGTACTCCGACCAGGTGGTGGCGGCGATGGTGCGCAGTTCTCCGCGGGCCAGCGCGGGTTTGAGCAGATTGGCCGCATCGTTCTGCCCGGCCTGCCCTCCGGCGCCGATCATGGTGTGGGCTTCGTCGATGAAGAGGATGATCTTTTCGGTTGAAGACTTGACCTCGTTGATGAGTCCTTTGAGGCGGTTCTCGAACTCGCCCTTGACGCCGGCGCCGGCCTGCAAGAGCGCCAGGTCGAGGCTGTGGATGTGCACTCCCTTCAAGGCCGGCGGCACATCGCCCGAGACGACGCGATTAGCAAAGCCCTCGACGACGGCCGTCTTGCCCACGCCGGCCTCGCCGGTGAGGATGGGATTGTTCTGGCGGCGGCGCATGAGGATGTCGATCATCTGGCGCACTTCCTGGTCGCGCCCCAGCACCGGATCGATCTTGCCGGCCTTGGCATTGGCGGTGAGGTTGACCGTGTATTGATCGAGGAACTGCGTTTTGCCGCGGGGCGCCCCGGCGGCGGACTCGCCTCCGGCGGCAGGCTCCTGCCTGTCTCCGACCGCGGCGCCCAGGCTGGTCTGCGTCTCGGTGGACTTGGCGACGATTTCGTAGAAGTTACTGCGCAGGCTCTCGACGGGGATGTTCTGGAGTTCCTTGCTGCTATCCCTGGTGATTCGGGCGAGTTCTTCGTCGCCCAAAAGCGCGAGCAGGGTGAACCCGGTGCGAATATTTCCAGCGTTGAAGTCGATGCTGGCCACCGTCCACGCTTCGGCGAGCATCTTGACCGCGGCGGGGCTGAACGAAGGCTGCCGAGCATTCCCGCGCTTGAATGTGTCGAGGTTGCGCTCCAGTTCCCTGGTCAATCGGGAGCGGTCGATTCCAAAGTGCTTGAGAATCGCAACCAAGTCGTTGTCGCTGCCGTCGAGCACTTTCAACAGGTAGTGCTCGACCTCCACGTCGTAGTGTGTCCGTGCGGCGCACAAGGCGACGGCGTCGTGAAATGCCAGCCGCGTTGTATCATTGAGCTTGTCAATCAGCGCCTTCAAGTTTGTGCTCATAGCCACTCACGTCCTTTGACTCGAGAGTCTTTCACTGCACCAGGTACGTCGCATCGGCGGGATCGCGCTCGAGCGGCCGGGTTTTGAGCCAGCTTACCAGCCCCAACCGCGGTCCCATGGTCCCTTCTTCTCCCAGTTCGCACGAGGGGGCGTCCTGGCGTGCAAGAACGAGTTGCACTTCTGTTTCGTAACTTCCGTTGGAGTAGAACTTCAACCACTCGACCAACTCGCGATAGGCGTCCTGGCCGGGCAGAAACTTCAGGTATTGCTGGAAGGGCATGGGCCCGAGCGAGATGCGGATGCGGCCATGGTGGTCCCACACTTCGTCTCCCGCCACGACGCCGACGCCGAGCCGTTCGTTGGCCCCGCCGAGGCCCAGAAAGCAGGTCTGATTCTCGCTGTTCAGCTTGCGCCAGGCACCGGCAAACTGCTGGATATGGACCTGGACGCCGAAGTAGTCCTCGATAATCTGCTGGAGCGAGGCGGCAGAACGCACCGCTCGCGCCAGGAGGCCTACGTAGTTCAGATAGGCCGCGTCGGAAATCGCGCACCGGTCGCGCAGGCCCGCGGTGCCCAGGCCGATCAGGTCCAGCAGGCGGTCGGAGAACCGGTCTTGGCGGGTTCTTTCGTACTCGATGAAGAAGCGGTACTTCTCCCAGCCCCGGTAAAAGAATGAAATCATGCGATGGTTGAAGATGTTGAGGAAATCCTCCATCGCATGGTCTTTCTCCCGGGCCCGGGCGATCAGAAACTCGGTGTACGGCGCGGGCATGACGGAGATGGCGGCGCAGAGGCCCATGAACTCCACGGTCATGCTGATCTGGCCGTTCTCCGCGCGGTGCAAGTCGTAAATCTCGCTGGGCGGAAAGGCCAGGGAAGTGTGGGCCGAAAAGCGGATGGTTTCCCCCTGGGGGGTGATGAAATAGCCCACGGGCTGGCGCTCGCTCTCCATCCTCTGGAGGAGGCGCACGGCCTGAAAGAAATGCACCCGGAACGGTTCTTCGTCGAGCATGCGGCGAAGATTCCGAAAAGCGGGTTCCACTTCTTTCAGATTGATCCGCGCAGTTAGAGCAGTGCTTGCGTCCCGGCTCTCGGCGGCCATTTTCCTATCGCCTCCTTTCGTAGGGTGCTGCGCGCCGTCAGTTGCGAAAAACTGTTCATGGAAGCGTAGCCGGCAAGAAACCGGTCGAGCACGGCGGCAAAGAGATAGAGCCCGCTGCCGGCGAATTGCTGCTCGTCAAACTCCATCTCCACCTGGGTTCCGCGTGCGGGAATGAGCCCATAGGCGGAGTTGACCAGGGAGAAGCCAGGCGAGGATTTCATTTTCAGGATGGATTCCACCTGGTTGTCGCTGGCCGCCGAGTCGTTCAGGTTATGCAGCCGCAGAATCTCCTGCATGGCGGTGCGGCCGCCCTCGTTGAGCGACAGATAGTTGAGCGACAGCAGCGAAATCAGCCGCCACAACATGCCCTGACCGGCGGGTGGATTGATGCTGGCCGTGGGACGCCGCAAAGCGGTCACGGTTTTGGCGGCGGCGTAACCGACGGCATCGAAATCGCCGGTCTCGGATGCAAAGTGAAAGCGGGTTGGCAAATCGAAGTTGGAACAGAGTGTCCGCACCATGAGGACATCGGCTTCGGGCTCGGTGAAATTGCCGGTGAGGTCGACCACGGAGATGGTCATGGTGGATGGCTCCCGCTCGCCGAATTCGTTCACGTGCCGGTTTGCCGCCCAGAAGGCAATTCCCTCGCGGTCGCGGGTCTGGGAGCGGTAGGCGTGCATGGGCTCGAGCACCACCGATTGGCGCAGCCGGGGATTGGTGGCGATGACCTCTTCGATGCTGAAGATTTCCATCACGGTGGAGTGCCGGCTATCGGGGACGATGGTGTAATCGTGGCGTGTCTGGCTCAGCAGGATGGGCTCGCACGGCTGCGGGAAGAGATTGATGGCCGGGGTGCATCCGAGGCGAAAGGTGCGCTCGTTGACGCCCAGTTCCAGCACCTGCTGGCGTTCGGCGCGCTCGAAGCTTGAAAACAGGAAGACGATCTCGGCCTCATCGCCGAAACCGGCCTCGGCCAAAGGCTCAAGTCCTTCGAGGTCGAAGAAGAGAAACTTCTCAGGGAGCGCGAAGTACTCCTGCAGGAGCCGGTGCCCGTCCATGGAGCGGCGCACGAAGGGCAGCAGGCTCTCCTCGGCGTCGAAGCCGGACCTGCGCAGGCGGCCCGGTTCCAGAACGATCAGCTTTCTCTCGTCCTTTGGATCGCGCAGTTGAATCTCGATGCATTTCTCGGAGAGAAGCTCGTAGAGGGTGTAGACCACGCTGGCATCGCCGGCCAGATGAAAGCGCAGGCGGGAGAGTGGAAGGCCGGAGAAGCTCACATCGCGCTGGCAGCGGAGCAGCAGGCGCGCCGCCGCGACGGCCTGCACCGCCGCCGAGGGGCGGGGCGGACGCTGCATCCGTTCCGGCTGACGCCACTCGGCAGCGGCCACGGAGAATGGCCAGAGATCGACGTCGTACGCGGTTTGAAAACGGCAGGGCAGGCCCTCGACGGTGGCCTTGGTGACCAGCGGCGTGCCGCGCGGGATGCGCATGCCCGCGGTCTTTTTGCCCTGGGCCGGGTCGGGCTGGCACTCCACGATGGTCAGCGAGGGGATGGGGCGAAGGTAGCCGGGGTGGATGGCGCGGATGAGGGCTTCGCTGATCTCGGGGAAATCGTCGTCGATGCGGCGATGGACCCGCGCGGCGAGGAACGCGAAGCCTTCCAGCAGGCGATTGACGTGGGGATCTTCGCAGCGCTCGGGGTCGAGCAGGAGCCGGCCGGCAACGCGCGGATACTTGCGCGCAAACTCCCCGCCCATCTGGCGCAGATAGGTCAGCTCGCGCTCATAGTATTCCAGCAGTTCCTCGCGCATGCGGCTACTTTACCTCGTATTCTCCGCTGATCAACTCCAGCACGGTGTCGAATTTGATTTCCTCATCCATGTTTTCGTAGGAGACCTGGCCCTCGATATGAAACCTCAAACTGCGGCTGAGCAGGTCGGAGCGGCCGAGATAAACGCGGGGCTGCTTGATGCGCGGCTCAAAGGTGCGAATGCAGCGCTCCAGCGACAGGGTGAGCGCGTTTTGTTCCTTGCCGGCCGAGCCGTCGAAGCCATGAATGTCGGGAAACCCAAAATTGACGATCGAGGCCGCAACAGCGGGATAGGACTCCAACTGGGGCATGACCGGCTGGCGAGTATTGAGCAGCCACTCCAGGTCGCGCTTGAGCGAATCGCGGAACATGGCGATGGAGGCGGCGCGGGTTTCCGGCCACTGCTCCCGATCGACGAGGCGGTCGACCAGGGACTGCGTGACGAGAATCTCAGACTTGGTTCTGGCCAACTCTTCCTCCCGAAATCGCCGTCTTGGCATTTCCCCAGGGGAATTGCCAAGGCAACGTCATTGCAGAACGGTTGCATCCAGCCACTGTTGCGTCTCGGGGTTGGCTGCTCCGGTGTCGTCTTCCAGGGTCCAGTGGCGCAACTCCGGCCGCACCATGAGCAGGCTTTTGACCGTGCCCACGACGGCCTCCGCAAGGGCTGTTGCGCCGGTTTCCTGAGCGGCTCGCCAAATGTAGCGATGCAGATCGAGCCACGCCCTGGCGCATTCGCTGGCCAGGATGGGGAGCGAGCCGCGCAGCAACTCCTTCCACGCTTCTTTGGAGGCCATGGTGCGCAGAGAATGCCGAATCTCCGAGCTCGGCCCCACGGCAAACCCCGGCACCGGCGTTGGACCCTGCATACGCGCCTCGCCGAAGCGCAGGCCCGCGCAGACAAGGTAGGGAACCGGAGACCGGGGATCCCGGTCAAAGAGAAACTCGGCGCACTGGACAACCAGCGCATAGGCATCCGCGGCCCCGCCTAACGGGGTGGAAGAGGCAGCCGGCAGCCTGACCGGGCCTGGCGCCGGCGCTTCCGCGGCTTCTTGCGCAGCCTGGGCCTGGTCCGCTGCCCCAGCTTCCGGCGCCACCGCCGCGACAGGATCGGGCTCCGTCTTGCGCCGCTCGTTGAGCAGGGAATCGACAACCCGACGAACTTCTTCCAGGCCCTCCCGCAGTTTCTGCAGATTGGGCGCGTTGCTTGCGTACGTCTCCTGGCCATACTGATCGAGCCGCTCAGTGGCCTCGAGAGACTCCGCCAGCGCCTTGTCCGCCTCGGCATAGAGGCTCTTGGGGCTGGTCGCAAAGGCCTCGTCGAATTCCTCGGCAGTCAGCCGGCCGTGATCGATGGCGTCCTTGCGCGCCTCAAGCCTTGCGTCGCTGGTGGCGTCCTTCTCGTAGCCGACGGCGCGCGACTCCTGGTAGTCCTCGAAGCTGAGTTCGCTTCGGGTGAGAGGCACTTTGCGAACGGCCTCGGCAATGAGCCGCCCCGCCGTTTCCACGGCGAGCATGCGCAGTTCCAGGTCATCGCCTTCTTCGATGACCGGGTAAAGAGTCGGCCAAAAAGTCTCCTGCACAGCGCGAAGCAGCTCAATCGAGGGCGCCAGAACCGGAAAGCCTTCCAATCTCAGGTGCGACTCCGCGAGCCAGCCCACCAGGCGCAGGTCCTTGCTCTTGTTGGCCAGGGCCTCGCCGGCCAGCTTGACCACAGCGCGATGGTCAGCCTTCTTCTGGGACCACTCGAAGTTTCCTGCCAGGGTATTTTCAAGGTCTTCCCGGCGGGCTTCCTTGATTTGATCGAAGGCCCGGTCATAGTAAAGGTCTTCGCCGGACGGATTCTCTCCTGCGATCGGCACGAGCAGATCCTCACGCAGAGGCATCTTGAGACTCCTTCTCCGGGGCGGACCAGGCGAGGCTGCGAATGTCGAGCAGCGGAATATCGACCCCATCCACGATCATCATCTTGGCGCCATAAGGAATCTCGCCATAGACCTCGTCTGGCTCCCAAACCGATTCGCGGCCCAGGTGCACAGTCTCATCCGCATGACGCGAAGAGAGAGGGCAAAGGACGGGAAGAAGCACGTCGCCCAGCTCCTGCAGGCGAAAGTCCTCACTGGTTTCCACGCGCGCCCGGGCCCACAGCAGATCGCGCAAATTCGTGGGAGCTTCAATCTCGAGCCGGCGCAGAAAGTGAATGGGAATCCAGGTGTAGCTTCCGGCGAGAAACACCTCCAGGTTGGCCCCGATGCGAGGGTCAGAATCGCCGAACTCGCGGAAGGGCTTTCCGTTCCAGACGCCGCCGTGAACCGGCTCCTGCTTGACGGGAGGCGTCTCATGGTTGGCAAACATGCTTTGCCGGGTGCGCTCGGCATGCAGCGCGCTTCGATAGAGCAGAGTACCGGCGGCAGCTTCCCTATTGGCTCCGGCCAGAAGATCCAACTGCTTCTCCGCGCGGTCGTACTGGCCGGCAAACGATAGCAGCTCGAACAGGAAGGTGCGGCGCCTGGCGTCGAGAGGATTGGACCTCAACTCTTCGCCAAGCGCCTTGATGGCCTCCCGCAGTTTTCCCTCGCAGTAAAGCGCCAGTGGTGTCATGGTCTGTTAGGTGACCTTGTTGGCCTTGAGGTCGTAGTTCACAGCCCCCACGGCGGTAAGAATCCCCTGCTCGTTCTGCGTGCTGTACTCGATTTTGATTTTGTTGTAACTCAGGGACACGCTCTCGCTGGGGATCTCGCTGGAGCCGGACTGTTGCAGCGAGGTCACAAACAGCTCTTCAAAGCTGATTTTCAAGAAGGGTTTTCCGCCGCCGCCGGCCTTGACGGCGCTCAAAACCCCGGTCTTGATGTGGGTGCCGGAGATCAGGGCTTTGAACAACTGCGGACTGGCCTTGTCATAGAATTTCATGACACTGAGATCGGAGAGGTCGGCCTTTCCCGCGCCGGAGCCGCCGGTTCCCGCCACCGAAGTCACCTGGCTGGCGCCGATACTGAAGGAAAGAAGCTGAATTTCGTCCTTGTGCTGATCGTCAGCCGACTCGCCCTGAATTGCATCGAGCTTCAAATAGAAATCAACTGCCATGTCGCGGTCCTTTCATGATGGGCCTTCGGGGAAGGCCGGTTGGGGAATTTTGGGGTTCAGAAGACGGGCAGCAGCGACTTATTTGCCAGCGGGCTTGGGAAGATCGGCTACCAATCTCAAGGAAACTGTGAGTTCGTCCAACTGGAAGTGGGGACGCAAATAGGCCACGGCGCGCAATGCACCGGGCTTTCCAGGAACCTCCATCACTTCAATGCGAGCTTCACGCAGGGGTCGCTCCGCCTTGGCCGCGGGCGATGCATTGTCGTCCGCGATCACATAATTGGCAATCCACTGGTTGAGGAACAGCTCGGCCTGGGAGCGGCTCATGGTGCTGCCCAGCTTGTCGCGCATCATGGCCTTGAGGTAGTGGGCGAAGCGGGACATGGCCAGCATGTAGGGCAACTGGGCCGAGAGCCTGGCGTTGGCATTGGCCTCGGGCTTGTCGTAGAGCTTGGGCTTGTTGACGGTCTGGACGCTGAAGAAGGCGGCGTAGTCCTGGCCCTTGCAATGCACCAGCGGCACCAGGCCCTGGTCGGCCAGCTCCTTTTCGCGGCGGTCGGTAATCTCGACCTCGGTGGGGCACTTCAAGGCCAGGTCGCCATCGTCGGTGCGGAAGTTATGGGTGGCCAGCGATTCCACCAGGCCGCCATTTTCGACGCCGCGAATGGAAGCGCACCAGCCAAACTTGGCAAATGAATTGGTCAGCCGCGCGGCCAGGGAATAAGCGGCATTGCCCCACAGGTACTTCGAGTGGTCCCTGCCGTCCACGCCCTCTTCGTAGGCGAATTCGTCGATCTTCTTGGTGTCCTTGCCGTAGGGTTCGCGCATCAGGACATGGGGCATGGTGAGGGCCACATAACGCGAATCGTCGGTGGCCCGGAAGCCCTTCCAGCGCGCATATTCCGTGTTGTCGAAGACCTTCGACACATCGCGGATGCCCGGCAACTGGCTGAACTCCGTCAGGTTGAGCAACTCCGGCGAGGCCGCGGAAAGGAAGGGCGCGTGGGCCGCCGACGCAACCTGGGCCACCCGCTCCAGCAACTCGATATCTTCCCCGGTGCGGCCAAACTCATAGTCCCCGACCAGCGCCGCGAAAGGCGACCCGCCGAAGACGCCGAACTCCTCTTCATACACCTTCTTGAAGAAGGCGCTCTGATCAAATTCGGGAACACGCTGCAAGTCGCGAAGGAGGTCCTTCCTGGACACATTGAGGAGCTTGATCTTGAGCATGTCGCTGGTTTCGCTCTGGTCGAGCAGGTTCTTGATGCCGCGCCACGTGGCTTCCAGCTTCTGAAAGGCGGGGTGATGCATCACCTCATTCAGTTGCAGCGACACCAGGCGGTCAATCTCGGCCACGCGCGCGCCGATGGTGGCTTCCGCGTCGCGGGTGAGGGTCATGTGCCCTTCAAGAACCTGGTTGATGAACTCCTTGACCATGTCCTTGCCGCGCTCCTGGGCAACGATGTCCTTGCCAAAGCGCCCCTGGGAGACGATCTGATCGAGCAGCGATACTTCGCCGGTCTGTGTTTCGGTGGTTTGAGCCGCCAGTGGATTCGCCGAGCTACTCATGTGTCTCCCCCTCCGCCTTGACGCCCAACTCGGCGCGCAACTTATTCAGCTCCTCGGTTTTTGAAACCGCGTCGTACAACGCCTGATCGAGCTGGTCGTTTCCTTGCAGGCTGCCCCTGAGGTTGGAGAGCCTGGTGCGCAGGTCGAGCAACTGCTTGATGGGGCCAACCTGCTCGGCCACCTTGGCCGGCGAGAAGTCGTCAAAGCTCTCGAAGTGCAGATCGACTCCCACCTGCCGCGCATTGGGATCCGAACTCAGCTTGTTGGCCACGGAGAACTTCAGGTGGGGCGCCATGCCTTTCAGAACGCTATCGAAGTTGTCCGGGGTAATCTCGACAAACTTGCGATCTTTCAAAGCTGCCAGGGGCGTCTCGGGCTGTCCGGTAAGGTCGCCGAGCACGCCCATCACGAAGGGTAGTTCCTTCAGCTCGATGGCGTTTCCCACTTCGACGTCATAAGTGATCTGCACCCGGGGAGCCCGGACGCGACTGAGTTTCTGCTGAGTGCTCTCTCTGGCCATAACGCTCCGGAAAACGGTTGGATTGTGCAAAATCAAGAAACCACAAACCAGCGGTATCTGTCTAGCTGCATTTTTTGACAGCCCTATATTACCTCAGGTGGTTCGAAAGCGTAATTCGTTTCACAAAAATAATTCAAATCGTACTGCGCAGTTGTGCGAGGATGATCCTGTCGATTGGGAGCATTTTGATTTCGCTTGCCGTTTCCGGCGTGGCGGGAACAAGCCCCCGCAGGGTCGCGATTTCCGGGCTATCTCGAATTGACGCGGTATTGCGTATTGCAGGCGGGAACCGGGCAAACCGATTTGGCCGACGCCCAAGCGGAAGACCGGGAGCGCCGCGTGAAAGGGAATTACCAATGCTATGCCATGATCGCGAGACTCCGGTTACCTTTGGGATCAAGCAGCACGGTACCGGTCGGGCCGCGCCCTGCGGGCGCCAGGGAGCTTTCGGCAGGATGGAGCGACCATAACCCGGATGCCCTGGTTTGGACATCGATTCCGCTGCACCGTTAACAGGACGCTTTGACCCTTGGGGTGGGGAAGAAGATGCGACAGCTTCAACCGGTTATCTGGTCCAAAGGCACATTTCTGTCGCCGCAGCATTTGCAGGCGCAGGAGCGCTTTGTGGAAGACAGCGCGCGCTTCTACCTGGACTCTCTGAACGCGCGCTCGTGGGGCTTTCAAGAGATTCAGATCGATAGCAAAGCGCTGTCCGAGGGGCGGCTGGCGATTACCCGCGCCTCGGGGATTTTCCCCGATGCGCTTCCGCTGGACATCCCGGCCTCGGAGTTTCCGCCGCCGGCGCGGGTGCTGGAGGAATGCTTTCCGGAGGGGCGGCAAAGCTGCACCTTCTATCTCGCGGTGCCGGAATACCTGCAAGGGGGCATGAATGTGTCAGTGGAGCGCGGCCGGGTGAGCACGCGCTTCCTGTCTCAACTTCTGATGGTTCGCGACGAGAACACGGGGAGCGGCGAAAAGCCGGTGCAGGTTGCGCGCAAGAACCTGCAGATTCTTGCCGAGGGGGAGAGCCGCGAGGGCTCTGTCCTGCTGGGCTTTACGCGCATTCTGCGCTCGGAGACCGGCATGTACCAGGTGGACCCGGCATACATTCCGCCCCTGATCGACATTCACGCTCATCCCACCCTCAAGCGCATTCTCAGCAACCTGGTCGAGTCATTGGTGGCGCGGAGCAGTCAGCTTTCTGGAGCGCGGCGTCAGAAGAACCAGTCTCTGGCCGATTTCTCGGCCTCCGATGTGGCTAACTTCTGGCTGCTCTACACCATCAACAGCCATCTGCCCGTGCTGCGCCATTACCTGGAATCGAGTAACATTCAGCCGGAGCTGCTTTTCAACGAGTTTTCAGACCTTGCCGGCGCTTTAACTTCCTTTTCCAGCAAGATAGCTCCCCGGGACCTGCCCGCCTATCATCACGAGCAGCTTGGGGCCTGCTTCGGAGATCTGGACCGGATGATCCGCGCCATGCTGGAGACGGTGGTCCCGAGCAATTTTGTCGCGCTTCCGCTGAA
>Ga0182030_10013069_pt1 | contig 16562 bp, 14 predicted proteins | sample 812S3MmetaG_FD_121299 | JGI IMG/M metagenome (GOLD analysis project Ga0182030, IMG submission 121299) | Permafrost microbial communities from Stordalen Mire, Sweden - 812S3M metaG (Illumina Assembly) | ecosystem: Environmental > Terrestrial > Soil > Wetlands > Permafrost | place: Sweden...
AGCTCGCAGGTCCTTGCACAGGATCTGCGAGCATTTTCTTGCGAGCAAGTTCGATGGGCGCTCACTCAACATTTATCTCGCATAAATAGTCCATAGTTTTCGAACAATTCTCAAAATTGGTAGGTATTTCCATTTAAGTTATTCATAAATAAAGGCTGATAAAAAATGTTTGACAATCGAATCGTTTCAGGCTTAATATTGTGATGGTTACTATCAACGTCTAGGAGGTTCTTCTTGCGTCGTATTCTTGCAGCCAGCGTTCTTCTTACCCCCTTATTCCTCTCTGCAGCGGCTCTTGCAAGCCAGCCGGTCACCGATGCATCTGCATCAACCGCAACCCGCCCCGTCTCGACGGGAGTCAAGCCTGCTCGCGTGCTCCACTCCACCAACGTCGATCTCACCCCCACTGCCGCGGAAACTCTGCCCTTCGATGCGGAAGTTGTCCTCAAGCTGAATGTCGACGAAAACGGCAACGCGCAGAATGTCCAGGTCATCAAGTCGCCGAGCCCCGTTCTCGACGCCCCTGTAGCCGCCGCGGTCCGTCAGTTCCGCTTCCGGCCAGCAACGCTCGACAACCAGCCTGTCGCCACGGACTTGACCCTCACCGTCGTAGTGGCGCACTAAGTTCCGTTTCACGCTTCCGCAATCGACCCTGTTGCAGCCGGCCGCTTCGTCTCCTGGCGGTCACACCCTCCACTCTGGCGACTATCTCGCCGCCAGGGTGGAGGTTTTTTTGCGTCTGCCGACCCATTGACGGAAGAGTAGTCCCCCTGAAGCCCGCCCCCCACGCGCTGTGACTCTCAGGTCTCAAATGCAAGACCTGGGGCAGCCGGTCGGTCATTTCGATTCGGCGTTGTCCGGTTTCGGACAGCGTTTCGCGAATCCGCACAGTACAAGCAGGAACCCTTCCCCTTCTGCCAGCGTAACTCCCTGTAAATCGTCCATCGACTCTGCACATTGTTTGGCTGAGTGCGTGCTCTTGCAATGAGCGACAATCTCGGACTGCGCGGAGGGTTGGATGGGGAGCTTGATTCAGGATCTTCGTTTTGCGTTGCGTCAACTGGGCAGAGCGCCTGGCTTTGCCATTACCGCAGTGCTCACATTGGCGCTTGGCATTGGCGCCAATTCGGCCATTTTCAGCCTGGTGAATTCGCTGGTACTGAAGCCGCTTCCGGTCGCGAATCCCCAGCAGATTGCCGGGCTGGCGCTGAGCCAGAGCCACGGGCCCGTGCTGCCCTTTCTGTCGTGGCAGGAGTTCAGGCAGATTCGCGCACAAAGCAAGAGTTCATTCAGCGAGATCATTGCGCACGGGCTGAGCCTGGATGGAATTGCGACACAAGGCCAGCAGCCGCAGCGCATCATGACTTCTTTTGTGAGCGGCAATTTCTTCTCCATGCTTGGATTGAAACCGGCAGTGGGGCGGCTCTTCTTACCCAGCGAGGGCGAGGTTCTGGGACAGGACCCGGTGATTGTGCTGGGGTACGACTATTGGATGGAGAAGTTCAACGGCGACCCGAACGTGGTGGGGCGGCCGGTTAACGTGGACGGGCACCCCCTGACGATCGTGGGCGTAGCGCCGAAGGGGTTTCATGGCGTGCAGAGTTTTGTATCCACTGCGGCGTTCCTGCCGTTGTCGCAGAAGACGATCGAGGGCACACCCGCGGACGTTTTGAACAAATGGGACAGCCGGGGATTGAACCTGTATGGACGACTGCTGCCCGGAGTGAGCCTGAAGCAAGCCAATGCAGACCTGAGTGTGATTGCCAAGGAGATGATGCGCCAACAGCCTGAGGCTGAGAAGGGAGTCGCGCTGAGCGCGCTTCCCGAGTCGAGTTTGCGCATCTCAACCGGAGATCCAAACACGATCTATGTGATGGCCGGGCTTTTTCTCTCACTGGCTTCGATGGTGCTGCTGCTGGCGTGTGTGAATGTGGCGAACCTGGTGCTGGTTCGAGCGACGGTGCGGGAACGCGAGATGGCGGTTCGCGCAGCGCTTGGGGCGCGGCGTGCCCGCCTATTGCGTCAGATGATTACCGAGAGCGTGTTGCTGGCGGCGATGGGGGGCTGCGCGGGAGTGCTTTTGGGGATGTGGGCGAGTGCCGCGCTGGGTCATCTGAACATACACGCGGATATTCCCATCAGTTTCTCGTTCGGATTCGATTGGCGCATTTTCATTTATTCCTTCGGGATCGCGCTGGGCGCCGGGCTTGTGGTTGGAATTGTGCCGGCCATGCGTGTGGCGCGAGCGAATGTAAACGGCGTGTTGCGCGAAGGAGGCCGTGGCGTAACGCGAGGGAGGCATTGGTTCCGCGATTCGCTGGTGGCGCTGCAGATGGCTGGGTCGCTGGTGCTGCTGGTGGTGGCCGCGCTTTTTGTGCGTAGCTTGACGGCCATGCAGACGATGGATTTCGGATTCAAGCCGGACCATGTGTTGAACCTGTCCATGGACCCGGCCGAGATTGGGATGAGCGACGCACAGACACGCGCCCTGACGTCGAACATACTGGATCGCTTGCACCAGTTGGGTGGGGTCGAGTCGGTAAGCCATGCAGGCGGGGTCCCGATGGGATACTTCGGAGTTGCGGGCGATTCGGTTGTGATCGATGGAGCCGCAGCGCCGGCCGATCCAGCTCAATTCGGGGTCGGCTACAACGTGGTGACGCCGGAATACTTTCAGACGATGGGCATCGATTTGCTGCGGGGCCGCGCGTTTACAGATGCGGACAATGAACAGGGCCGGGATGTAGCCGTGATCAGCGAAAGCATGGCCGGCAAGTACTGGCCGAACCTTGATCCGATGGGACGAGTATTCCGGAAGGCGAGCGAGAAGGATCGCAAACTGGAAGTGGTAGGCATTGCGCGCGACGCGGAGTTCCAACTGTTCGGCGGCGGCAAGACACGGCCATACTTTTACCTTCCTTACGCGCAGCACGTTGCGGGCAGCAGCCTGATGGTCCTTCAGTTGAAGACCAAGGGCGATCCATTGGCGATGGCGGAAACGGTCGAGAAATCGATCCATGCAGTGGCTCCGGACCTTCCGATATTTGAAGTGCAGAGCATGCGGCAGGGGCTGTATACGCTCAATGGGCTGCTGCTGTTTCAGGTGGGCGCCTCGCTTGCTACGATCATGGGTGGTCTTGGACTGACGCTGGCGGTGATTGGCCTGTACGGCGTGATCTCGTACGCAGTGGGCCGGCGCATCCATGAGATTGGCTTGCGCATGGCGCTGGGGGCAAGCCGGGGCTCCGTCTTCAGAATGATCTATCGTCAGTCGATGATCATTGTTGGCGCGGGAGTTGGGATTGGCCTGATTCTGGCTCTAGGGGCCGCGCGAACGGTTGGCAGCTTCGTGGTTGTGAATGTATGGGATCCGGCTACGTTCGTGGCTGTGGGCGCTGTGCTGGCGTTTGCGGCGCTGGGGTCGTGCTACTTCCCGGCGCGGCGGGCCATGGCTGTTGAGCCGATGGTGGCGCTGCGGGAGGACTGAGAAAGCAGCTTTCAGACTTCAGCTTTCAACTGACGGCTGATGGCTGAAAGCTGAAGGCTATACCGGATAGCGCTCGAGTTGGATGGCTTGCTTTGCTACTTTGCGGCTGAGCGCTACCGAATTGGCTGGAGTAGAACGCGCCAGACGACGGAGAATGGCTAGTTGAGTACGCAGCAGGTCGCCATCGGCACAGGCTGCGAGCACCCGCCGCGCTGCCTGCTCGGCTAGCGCCATGGTCTCCTCCGCGAGCAGGCCGGTCATGGCCGCGGCGACTTCCGCTGAGGCTTTGCCGGCGCTGGCCAGCTTGCGGGCACGCAGGAGCGCCGACTCCAGCGCGTAAACCTGGGTTATCATGTCGGCCAGGTCGGCCATCACTTCCTGCTGATCCTGAAGCGCGGTCATGAATCGCTGGCTGGCTACGCCTGCGGCGAAGAGGGCGATTTTTCTGGACGAAGCCAGTGCTTCGGCTTCCCGCGCCAGGAGTTCGCCGGTATCGCTGCCGGAGTCAAACGACGGTGGCTGCGTCACCTCCTCCATCAGCTTCTTAATCGCGGGCAACAGGGGAAGCTTGCCACCGAGGGCACGCTTCATGAGCATGCCGGTGATGAGCAGGCGGTTAATTTCATTCGTCCCTTCGAAGATGCGGTTGATCCTCGCGTCGCGATAGTAGCGCTCGGCTGGATACTCCTCGACATAGCCGTAGCCGCCCATTGTGGCTACCAGTTCGTCGGCGACAACGCTGAGCATCTCTGACCCGTAGACCTTGAGGATGGAGCATTCGACGGCATAGTCTTCGATGCGGCGCTGTGTCTCTCGCGGGGAATGGGCGAGTTCTTCGCTGACCTGGGCGAGGCTGGCGTCGATCATGCCGACGGTGCGGTAGGCCATGCTTTCGGCGGCGTAGAGGCGCGTGGCGCTCAAGGAGATTTTGCGCTGAATCAGGCCGAAGTCGGCGATGGCCTTGCCGAAGGCGATGCGCTCCTTGGCGTAGCGGACCATGTGGCCGAGCGCGTGACGGGCGCCACCGATGCAGGCGACACCGAGCTTGAAGCGGCCGACGTTGAGCACATTGAAGGCGATGTGGTGGCCTTTACCGGCTTCGCCGAGGAGGTTGGCAGCGGGGATTTTACAGTCGGCAAAGACGAGCGGGCAGGTGGACGAGCCGCGAATGCCCAGCTTGTGCTCTTCCGCGCCCACGGTGAGGCCGGGAAATGTGCGCTCAACCAGAAAGGCTGAGAACTTCTCCGTGCCCGTGGCTGGATCTACAATTTTGGCGAAGACGGTGAACAGGTCGGCGATGCCGCAGTTGGTGGTCCACATCTTCTCGCCGTTGAGGGTGTAGTGGGAGCCGTCTTCGGAGAGGATGGCGCGGGTGCGCACATTCATTGCGTCCGAGCCGGAACTGGCTTCAGAGAGCGAATATGCAGCGATCCACTCGCCGGAGGCCAGCTTGGGCAGGTAGCGCTGTTTCTGGTCGTCGGTTCCGTACCAGACGAGGGGCAGCGTGCCGATACCGGTTTGCGCTCCGAAAGCGGTTGAAAAGCTGGCGAGGACGGAAATGTGGTCCGAAATCAGCGTGGAGGAAACCTTATCCATGCCAACGCCGCCGTACTCCTCTGGGATATCGACCGAGGTAAAGCCCAGTTCGGCGGCTTTGACCAGTGCCGCACGCAGGACTCCGGGCTGCTTGGCTTCAATGGCATCGGCGACGGGCAGGATTTGCTCGCGCGCGAATTGCGCGGCGGTGGAGGCGATTTGGCGCTGTTCCTCGTTCAGGTCTTCGAGGGTGAAGATTTCGGCGGGGGTGCGGGTTTCAAGCAGGAAACTGCCGCCTGCGGCGGGAACGACGGGAGACGAGATGAGAACGGACATGGATATATCTCCAACTGCCAGAAAACATTACGCCTGTAGGCCTGTGGAGGGCAAATGGGGAAAAACAATTGTTGGAGAAATTCTGGAAGAGTCATTCCGAATGCATGTTGGGAATCATGGGAACCGGCATCTTGCGTTCTCCGGATGACCAGGCGACTAATAGACCTGGCAGGTTTGCGGATGATTGGCGAGCTTCAATGACAGAAACTCACGGGACGCATCGACGCCTGAGGCTGTGAGCCAGCGATCCTGCGTCTGGCCGTCAATCTGATAGGCCACGTGGGCTTCGAGGCGATAGAAGATCTTGCCTCCCCACGAGGTGTCGAGGATATGGTCCACCACGATGCGGGTTTCAGAGATCTTCCCCTGAGTCGTGAGATGGGAGGTGTCGTAGGCGCTATCCCGAATCCTGCCTGCGACATAGAGCACGCAGAATAGACCGACTAGAGTGCCAGCGATCAATAGGGGCAATAGCTTCGGTGGTGGGGGTGGTTCAGCTTTGGGCGCGCGGACGTGGGTGTGGCTCATCGACTTGATCTACCTAACCAGTTTAGTCTCGTATCTCTAAAGTCCGTTGTAAAACTCGCGAAAGACAACAGCAGATTCTTCGACTCACCACCCCCGAACTGAAAAACGTTCGGAGCCCCGTTCGCTCAGAATGACAGCGTCTGTTTTGTCTTGGACTTAGAGACAGGACACTAGTTGTTGAAGAGAGGATTCGGTTTTGTGGGAGTCTGACCTATTCTGATATATGATATGTATATCTTGATTGGAGCTTTATGCGAGCCCTTGTTGACATTCCGGAACATCAACTGGAGGAGCTCAGCGCCATTTGCGCCGCTCGAAAGCTTTCACGCGCCGAAGCTGTACGCCAGGCACTTGACATGTTTATCCAGCAGAACCGGTCCGCACGGGAGGAGGCTTTCGGCCTGTGGAAAGGCAAGACGATCTATCTTCCCGGGGATTCCGAACCGCTGCCCGAGGATGGTCTTGCTTACCAGGAAAGACTGCGGAGCGAGTGGTGAGAGCGGTCTTCGACACCAATATACTCATCGACTTTTTGCGCGGCCTTCCGCAGCCTAAAGCGGAACTTGCGCTTTACGAGAGGCCGGCCATCAGCCTGGTGAGTTGGATTGAGATCCTGGCGGGGACGGTGCCGGAAACCGAAAGCGCGTCAAGAGCGTTTCTGCAGAGCTTCACTTTGCTTGAAATCGACGCCAAAGTTGCCGAACGGGCAATGATCCTGCGGAAGACCCGGCGCATCAAGCTGCCTGATGCCATCATCTGGGCGACCGCGCAAGTGAATGAGTGCCTACTGGTCTCGCGAAACACGCGCGATTTCGATCCGGGCGATCCCGGAGTCCGTGTGCCGTACACGATCTAGGCGCGGCTGAGCCTGTCCAGCATTGTGAAAACACCCCCATCGCATACAATGGTCGTTATCCTGATGGTGGAGGCCTACACTGTTCGCTGCGCTTGTGACCAGTTCGAATTCAGTCGCCGATCTGTTAAGCAGGCTGCCTGCGCAGGTGGCTTTGCATTTGGCATTTGCCCCGAAAAACGGCATTGTCCATTATCTCAAGGCGATGCGGGCCACCGACCAGACATTCACAGGCCTCTACCACTGGAACCTCTTTGACGCGGCGCTGCTGCTGCCCTACTTCGCGGTGATGATCGTGCTGGCGATTTATGGCGTTCACCGCTATACTCTGTGCTACATCTACTTCAAATACCGCAAGAACGCCAACCCCAATCCAAACGTCCATTTCGAAGAGTTGCCGCGGGTCACGGTGCAACTGCCCATCTTCAACGAGCAGTTCGTAATCGACCGCCTCATTGAGGCGATTTGCGCCATGGATTATCCGAAAGACAAGCTCGAGATCCAGGTGCTCGACGACTCAACCGATGAGACACAGCAGGTGGCCGCGGACATTGTGGCACGCTACGCGGCGCTGGGCCATCCGATCGAATACATACACCGGACAAACCGATACGGGTATAAGGCAGGCGCTCTGGATGCTGGACTGAAAGTGGCCAAGGGCGAGTTCGTAGCCATCTTCGATGCCGACTTTGTGCCGCCGTCAGACTGGCTGATGAATGTGATTCACCACTTTGCGGAGCCGGGGATTGGCATGGTGCAGACGCGGTGGACGCACCTCAATCGCGACTACAGCATGTTGACCCAGATCGAGGCCATTCTGCTGGACGGGCACTTTGTGCTGGAACACGGCGCGCGCTACCGCTCGGGCGACTTCTTCAACTTCAACGGCACGGCCGGCATGTGGCGCATTCAGGCGATTGCCGACGGTGGGGGCTGGCAGCACGACACGCTCACGGAAGATACGGACCTCAGCTACCGGTCGCAGATAGCCGGCTGGAAGTTCAAATACCTGCCCCACATCGAGTGCCCGGCCGAGTTGCCCATCGAGATGACGGCCTTCAAAACCCAGCAGGCACGCTGGGCCAAGGGGCTTATCCAAACCAGCATCAAGGTGCTGCCGAAGATATTTCGCTCCGATGTGCCGCGGCGCATCAAGATTGAGGCCGTCTACCATCTGACGGCCAACCTCAGCTATCCGCTGATGATTGTGATGTCGGCGCTGCTGATTCCGGCCATGGTCTGCCGCTTCTACCAAGGCTGGTTCCAGATGCTGCTGATCGACTTTCCGCTGTTCACCGCCTCGAGCTTTTCGATCGCCGTCTTTTATGTGATGAGCGAGCGGGAACTCTTTCCAAAATCCTGGATGAAGACGTTTCTTTATTTGCCGTTTCTGATGGCGCTCGGGATCGGACTTACGGTTACCAACACCAAGGCGGTGATGGAAGCGCTGTTCGGCATGAAGAGCGCTTTTGTGCGCACGCCCAAGTACCGCGTGGCCAAGAAGGGTGAAAAATCCCAGGCCGCCAAGTATCGCAAACGCCTGGTGCTGGCGCCGTGGATCGAGTTGCTTCTTGGCGGCTATTTCTTCCTGGCGATTCTGTATACATTCTCGAATCACAACTATTTCACGGCGCCGTTTCTGATTCTGTTTGTGATCGGGTATTGGTATACGGGGCTGATGAGCCTGCTGCAAGGGCGGTTTGAGCGGTGGAGAACGGGCACCGCCAACACCGACGACGAGTCGAGCCCCAAGCCGTTTCCGGTTGGGGTGTGAGGCTGGCTGGAAGGCGCAATATGACTGGAAAAGACTAATACCACGTCAAGTCGGAAAGTACGACGATTTCCAGGCATGAAAATCCGGGACAGATCTACGCTTCAGCACCTTTTACCTGCCTTGCGGCAGGATGTCCATCCCCAATTCAGGCCACATCGCTCCCCCGAAAGAGGAACTTATTGGGGAATTGCCCTGCAAAACTTTGCACATCCCCTGCCTTCCTGTGCGCGCAAGTCACTGAATCTAAATAGTCTATGTTTGGCACGCGAACTGCTTAAACGGGAGATTAGCCCCGTTGGGGCGTGTTGGTAAGGGTTGCATAGGACCCCCGTGAACGCGTGACTCCGGTTTCCCGATTCTTCCAAGGTGGAGTCCATGCGCCGTATGCTGTGTGAACTGAATCCCGGTGCGAATGTCCCCCAGGCATGGCACGCTGTACGAGATTCACCGAACGAACCATAAAATCCCCAGGCCCCGCCCTTTTTTGGCAGCAATTCACAAAGGGTGTGACAAGGACAAAAGGCCGCGAGGGCGATACAAGGAGTAATCATGAAGAAGTTTGCGTTCGCTCTACTCGCAATGGCATCGGCCCTTGCGATCGCACCAGCGGCGATGGCCGATACAATCAGCATTACCTTTTTGCCTGATGGCGCCAATTCCAAGAACCCGACCCATGTAACCTCAACCAAGGCGGGACAAATCTCGTTCAACACCCTGTCCAATTTGCAGATTCTTGTAAGTTCCGATGCGAACGGGTACCTTCCCGTATACCTCACAATTAAGGGTGCGGACGTCACAATTACCTCGGCATACAATGGTGGAACGTCTGGGACAGAGGACGTTGTCGAGGTGATCTCAAGCACTTGCGGTGGCGTCTGCCTGGTAGGAGACTTCGACAGCGGCACATATGCATCCACCAAACCTAGCACAGGTGCTTATTCGGGCGCTTTCACAGTGACCGGCGTGAGTTCAAGCCTTCTTGCCCTGTTTGGCGACAGTGGTTTTATCGCCAACTCCGGCACCGACGTGTTCAATACGACAAACAACCCAGTCACAATAGTCAGCTCCTCAGGCGAATCGACAGGAACCAGCGATTTGTCCGGCGGCACAATCAACTTTGACACGCCCGTGCCTGAGCCCAGCAGCCTCTTGCTGCTCGGCACCGGACTGCTTGGTCTGGCATTTGTCGCCTTCCGGAAGGTAAAGCCGGCCCGCCCGGCGTTGCACCTCAGCATGTAGCCAGTTTTGTCCCTCTTGTTCCTCCGGGTCTGAAGGGCACGGAAACGTGCCCTTCAGACCTCCGACCGACCCCATCGAACCTGGTGGGGTTTGTTTTCTTAAGGAGGCAGAGTTCAGTCAATAGGGGAAACAGCGCGAGGAGGCCCGTCGTTTCCCACCCTCGCGTTTCCCGATGCCGATTCGGTGAATGAAGCGTTGCCTGTGCTGCTCAAGGCGGCAAAGAAAGTCGCTCCGGCGGCCTGACCGACGATAAGGCGGTGCGCACCTCTTCCTGAGCCGGGCAGCTGACACAGTTTCCTGATCCATTTTGCCGTCGATTCACGCAGCCTTTAGTGGACTGGAACGATGTCCCGTGAAAGAAAAGAGGCGGCTGTCATGATGCACGGAATCAGGCGGTTCTCCACGTATTTGCTTTTGTCCATTCTTGCAATAGGCTTCCAGGCCGCCCTGGCCCAGGCCCGGTTACAAAACATACAATCCTCGCAGGGAGGGACCATCGTCTACGGATCTGTCGATGGGGTCAGTACCAAGCCGGCAGCGCTGGTGGCCATGTTGCGGATGGTACACCAGACCTGCGCCGAGCGGCCGCAGGTGGCGCAGGTCTTCAAAGTTCCCGGCGGGGATGCTGTGGGGTTGTTCTTTACGGTAGTGAACCGCGCGCAAGGCGGCAACCACGTCGGAGGCATGATCGTCGCAGCGGCATCCGGCCCGCAGCAGGTAGAAGTGGCAATGATCGCCAACACCATCGACCGTTTCAATGCGGCCATGAGTCCCATGCTGCGGGAACTGTTCGGTGCGTGGCATCCGAGCGGTCTTCCGGCAGCTTCCACATACGCGTCCACGGCCCACACAACGGCGGATGCCAATCCTGCCCCGGTGAGCACCGCGAAAACTGGACTGGCTGGCGCGTCGGCGAAGAGCGTCAAGGATGTCCCCGCGGACGGCGGACATTATGCGCCGGCTGCGAAGCTGCATACAGTGTCGGCCTCGGACAATTCAGTCAGCATCGGCATCCCCGATGGGTGGCAACTGGACTCCCAGAGCGCAGGCGGAGCTGTCAGGGTGCTCGGGCCGCAAGGGGAGACGATTGGCCTCAACATGACCCGAACGGCGATCGACCCGACCAGTCCCGGGCAGCGTCAGTTGCAGCGCTACGGCGTCCGGGGTGCGGCGCCGGGGGTCATGTCGTACCCGTTTCGCGGAGACATGGTGCATTCGTTTCCAGCGCTGTTTCAAGAGTGGCGCCGCGCGGGTGGGATGCCTTCTGCCGAACTTCAGATTGACAAAATAGATCAGGTCGACGCGCAACAGGGGGAGCACTGCGCACAGGTCGATGGACACCTGGACCCTCATGGAAACGAAATGCACATGAGTTCCATGATGTGCGCATTCGATCCCGGCCAGGCCGGCTTCTACATTGTGGTCTTCAACAACGCTCTGATCCCCACCACCGTGTTCGACAAGGATCACCTGACCGCCGTGGCCATGATCGAGACCTTCAAGCTGAACATGGAAGTGATCAATCAGCAGATGGCGGCAGCCGCGCAGCAAAAAGAGCAGAACGACAGAATGATCATGCAGAACGCGCAGCAGCAGGTCGATCGGATTCACGCCATCGGCGCGCAGGCGACTGCCCGGTACAACGCAACCCAGGCCGCCAACGACGCACAACATGCAAGCTACTGGGCGCAACAGGACAGCAACGCCAGGAACGGCCAAGGCTTCTCAAACTATCAGAGGGACCAGACGGTGGTTCGGGATGCGCAGGACCCCAATGTCCACGCGACGGTTTCGAATCAGACTGCGGGGTGGATGCAGCAGGCGTTTCCCAATCGTGTGGAGGAGGTGCCTGCCTCTCAGTACATTGCGGGCCAGGATTATTGATCTTCGATCAAGGCGCGGCGGCTCAGAGCGGACCGGGTGAAGGGGCGAGTTTGTCTCAAAGAACTGACATTGGCCTGGGGACCGGCTCTTCGCGGATTTTCAAATTGTCCGGCGCCCCTCCGCTACAATAGACATACGCGTCAGCGGCGCCTGGGATTGAATCCCCGGTCCGGCTGGCGCGTCAGACTATCATGCTAGCCAAAAACTTACCGGAAGCCTTGACGTTCGACGACGTGTTGCTGGTGCCTGCCGCCAGCGATGTGGAACCCGTTTCAGTCAGCACGCAGACCCAGCTGACCCGCGACATTACGCTGAACACACCGCTGCTATCGTCCGCGATGGATACGGTCACCGAGTCGCGCATGGCCATCGCCATGGCACAGCAGGGCGGCATCGGCGTTGTGCACCGCAATCTCACCATTGTCGACCAGGCAGGCGAGATCGACAAGGTGAAGCGGTCGGAAAGCGGCATGATCGTGGACCCGGTGACGATCGGGCCGGACCAGATGATCGGCGACGCCCTGGAAGTGATGCGCCGCTACAAGATCTCCGGCGTGCCGGTAACGCAGGGTAAAAAGCTGGTCGGGATTCTCACCAACCGCGATCTGCGCTTTGAGACCCGGACCGATATTCCGATCGGCGACGTGATGACCAAGAAGAACCTGATCACCGTTCCGGTGGGCACGACTCTGGAAGAGGCCGAACTGATCCTGCACGAGCACCGCGTGGAAAAGCTGCTGGTGGTGAACGATCAGTACGAGTTGAAAGGCCTGATCACCGTCAAGGACATCCAGAAGAAACTCAAGTATCCCAACGCCAGCAAGGACGATCAGGGCCGGCTGAGGGTGGGCGGAGCCATCGGCGCGACTGGAGATTTTCTGGAACGCGCGGCGGAGCTGATTCGAGCACGCGTCGATGTCCTCGCGATCGATTCCGCCCACGGGCACCAGACTCGGGTGTTAAATGCGGTGCGCGCCATCAAGAAGCACTTCCCGCAGGTAGGCCTGCTGGCAGGAAACGTTGCCACTTACGACGGCGCAATGGCACTGATCGATGCCGGAGCGGATGCCATCAAGGTCGGCATCGGGCCTGGCTCGATTTGCACCACACGCATGGTCACCGGCGCAGGCATGCCGCAGATCACGGCGATTGCAGAGGCTTATCGCGCGTGTCGCGAACACGGGATTCCGGTCATCGCGGATGGCGGTATCAAGTACTCAGGTGAGATCACCAAGGCCATTGCCGCGGGAGCCAGCTCGGTGATGATCGGCTCGCTCTTTGCCGGTGTGGACGAGAGCCCCGGCGAGACGATTCTCTACCAGGGACGGAGCTTCAAGAGCTATCGCGGCATGGGTTCGCTGACCGCCATGAGCCAAGGGTCCGGCGAACGGTACTTCCAAAGCACTGCCGATCTGGCCAGCGCCGAGTTGGGAAGCGAAGGCGTGGTGCAGCGGGAGCGGGCGAGCCAAAACCGTTTGGCCAAGTTTGTTCCCGAGGGGATTGAGGGACGAGTACCCTACCGTGGGCCGCTGGAGTCGATGGTTTTCCAATTGGTCGGTGGCCTGCGCTCCGGCATGGGCTATGTTGGCTGCGGAACCATTGCAGAGCTGCAGGAGAAGGCGCAGTTCGTGCGCATCTCCTCGGCTGGCTTGCGCGAAAGTCACGTTCACGACGTGATCATCACACGGGAGGCGCCCAACTATCATGTCGAATAGTTCGGGGCACGGCGGGCGGTACTGGATCAGCGCCTGGCTGCCGGTTGTGATCGGCATCTCCGTCATCGTGGTTGAGTCGACGGAATTGTTGGGCGCCAGCCATACGAGCGGCCCGCTACGGAGCATTTTCGAAGCTCTCTTTGGGCACGTTTCCGCGGAAAATTGGGAGATCATCCATCACTACGTACGCAAGTCAGGCCACTTCATCGGCTATGGGTTGATCGGCCTGGCATGGTTGCGCGCATGGTGGATGACGCTGCCGCACTCGAGCTTCCTTCCGGATGCAGTTCTCGCGCTGCTTGGCACCGCGCTGGTGGCCAGTTGCGATGAGTGGCACCAGACCTTTCTGCCCAACCGCACTGGAACCCCGTGGGACGTGCTGCTCGACTGCACGGGCGCGATTGTTCTGCAGCTGGTTGTCTACGTCTTCATGCGTATGTTTAAACCCAAGCGGCTTGCCAGGGCAGCGTAGCCGGATCTTCGCAACACGGAAAGCGAAGGGCGAGTTCTCGCAAGAGGCTCGCCCTTTTGCTGTTTGGGCGAAATGATTGCATGGCTGGTCTGCAAACAAACGCGGGCGCACTCCGATAAAGGGATGCGCCCTGGTCTGTTGCAGAGAAAGTCTGATGGAACGGAAAGAAAACTTACGCGGCCTCTTCGCCGCCCTTTTCTTCTTCCTTTTTGCTCTCTTCCAACTGCTTTTCGAGTTCGGCGCGCTTCTTGGCCTTCACTTCGTCGCGCTTCTGGCGCTTGGCGTCCAGTTGCTTCTCGGCGCCCAGCAGTTCGATGAAGGCCTTTTCGGCCCCGTCGCCCTTTTGAAAACCGGTGCGAACGATGCGGAGATAGCCACCCTGGCGGTCGCCATAACGGGGAGCCACGGTTTCAAACAACCGCTCAACGGACTTGTCGGTCATGAGAAAGCTAAGCGCCTGACGGCGCGAGTGCAGATCGCCCTTTTTGCCCAGGGTGATCATCTTTTCAACCAGCGGACGGACGGCCTTGGCCTTGGCCACGGTGGTCTCCACGCGATCTTCCACGATTACGGACGTGACCAGGTTGCGCAAGAGGGCGCGGCGATGGCTGGTGTTGCGTCCGAGCTTGGTTCCTGCATTGCGATGGCGCATGATGCAACTCTCTTTCGAAAAAAAGTGATCAGTGATCAGTATTCCGTTCTCAGTTTGAAGTTAGCCGTTAGTTTCAGGCGGCTATTGACTGACAACTGATAACTGACCACTGACGACTGACTAAAAGTTCTCGGTCTCTGTGGGCAACTGCAAGTCCACGGAATCCAGCGGCTCGTCTTCGTCGTCGTAGCGGCCATAGCTGGCGGCCAGCGCGGCGGCGGGAGGAATGCTGGTGGGTCCGGGGACCGGGTTGCCGTTTTCGTCGATCTTCATGCCCAGCGAGAGGCCCATCTGCGCAAGGATTTCCTTGATCTCGTTCAGGCTCTTGCGGCCGAAGTTCTTGGTCTTCAACATCTCGGCTTCGGTCTTCTGGACGAGTTCGCCGATGGACTGAATGTTAGCGTTCTTCAGGCAGTTGTAGCTGCGGACCGAAAGCTCCAGTTCTTCGACCGAGCGATTGAGGTTATCGTTGCGGAGAACGGGATGGCCGGCTTCGCCACGCGCTTCGGCTTCGATTTCCTCTTCGAAGTTGATGAAGATGTTCATGTGGTCCTTGAGCAGCTTGGCAGCCAGACCGACGGCATCGGCGGGCAGGACAGCCCCGTTGGTCCACACTTCGAGGGTCAGCTTGTCGTAGTCGGTGATCTGGCCAAGACGGGCTGCTTCGACCACGTAATTCACGCGGCGCACAGGCGAATGAACGGAGTCGACGGGAATGAAGCCAAGTCCGAGGTCGGCGTCGAAGTTCTTGTCGGCGGAGATGTAACCGCGACCACGCTTGAGGCGCATCTCCATATCGAGCTTGCCGCCTTCAGACAGGGTGGCCAAGTAGACGTTCTTGTCCAGGATCTCCACGTCGCCGTCGGCTTCAATCATGCCGCTGGTGACTACGCCAGGCTGGTCGGCGCGCAGGTAGAGCGCTTTGGGGCCTTCTCCGGCGAGCTTGAAGGGAACCTGCTTCAGGTTCAGGATGATGTCGGTGGCATCCTCGACTACACCGCTGATCGACTGGAACTCGTGGAGCACGCCTTCGATGCGAATCGCGGTGACCGCGGCGCCTTCAATTGAACTCAGCAAGGTCCGGCGCAGGGCGTTGCCGATGGTGGTGCCAAAACCGCGCTCAAAGGGCTGCGCGCTGAACTTTCCGAATGTGTCTGTGAGCGTCTCGGCATCGACTGCCAGGCGCTTCGGTTTCTGAAATCCTCTCCAAAGCATATCTTGGTCTCTTTTCCCGCACGGCATGTACGTCGCGATGCATTTTGCGGCGGCCGCGCAAGTTCTCCTTCGGTTGGAATTCAGCTTTCAGCTTTTAGCTTTCAGCTCTCAGCCCTTTCGTGCGGCAGGCAACGTTGTGCGGCCTGCGCAAAGAAGAAGCTGAAAGCTGACGGCTGAAAGCTAATAGCTGTTACTTCGAGTACAGTTCGACGATCAGCTGTTCGTTAATCGGCAGGTTGATGTCCTTGCGCTTGGGCAGAGAGAGCACGCGGCCCGTAAGGGTATCGAAGTTCATCTCCAGCCATGTCGGGACGGGGTTCTGCGCGGCGTATTGCGCGCCCTGCTCCACGATCAGCAGCTTCTTTGCGCTCTCGCGGATGGCGATTTCGTCGCCCGCGTTGACCTGATAGGAAGGAATGTTCACCTTCTTGCCGTTTACCGTGACGTGGCCGTGACGAACAACCTGGCGAGCCTGACGGCGCGAGATGGCGAAACCCAGCCGGTATGCCACGTTGTCAAGGCGCCGCTCGAGTTGCTGGATGAGCAGTTCGCCGGTGACGCCTGCGGCGCGGTTGGCCTTTTCGTAGTACTCACGGAACTGGCCTTCCAGCGTGAAGTACATGCGCTTGGCCTTCTGCTTTTCATGCAGTTGGAGGCCGTAGCCTACGATCTTGGCCTTGCGGTCCTTGCCGTGCATGCCGGGAGGAAAGTTGCGCTTCTCCAGGGGGCAACGGTCGGAAAGGCATTTGGTGCCCTTCAAAAAAAGCTTGGTGCCTTCGCGACGGCAAAGGCGGCAGACTGCTCCGGTATAACGTGCCATTTCTTCCTTTTCTCCTGACTTCGGATGACGGCCGGTTTACGTGCGACGGTG
>Ga0182030_10013072_pt1 | contig 16561 bp, 13 predicted proteins | sample 812S3MmetaG_FD_121299 | JGI IMG/M metagenome (GOLD analysis project Ga0182030, IMG submission 121299) | Permafrost microbial communities from Stordalen Mire, Sweden - 812S3M metaG (Illumina Assembly) | ecosystem: Environmental > Terrestrial > Soil > Wetlands > Permafrost | place: Sweden...
CTGCCGCGGCCGCGGCCGCGGCCGCGGATGCGCAGCCGAAGATCGAACAGGAACCGACCGCGGGGCTCGGCCGGGCCAAGCTGCGCCTGAGCTTTTCCGCGGATTCCTGGGTGGACGTGCACGATGCGACGGGCGCCCGGGTGTTCTCGGGCAGGGGCCGCGCCAACAGCGTCAGAACGATCGCCGGCGCCGCCCCAATGAGGGTCTACATCGGCTTCGCGAGCGGTGTGCAACTCGAAGTCAACAACCACGCGGTCGCGATCGGACCGCAATTCGTCGCCGGCGACGTCGCCCGCTTCGAAGCGGGCGCGGACGGTGTGCTGCGGCGTGATGCACACGCACACGACGTGGCCGCCCGCAACCCGCCGCCTCGCACCTAAGCGGAGGACAATCTTGGCAAGGATCATCGATGCCCTGCGCGGCGTTCACGACGTGCTGCCGGCGCAGGCGGCAGCCTGGCAGCACCTGGAACGGACCACGCGCGAGGTTTTCGCGGGCTACGGGTATGAGGAATTCCGCGTACCCATCATCGAGCAGACCCAGCTGTTCAAGCGCTCGATCGGCGACTTCACGGACATCGTCGAGAAGGAGATGTTCAGTTTCGTCGATCAGGGCGAGGATCACATCACCCTGCGTCCGGAGGCCACGGCCGGCATCGTGCGGGCCGTGATCTCCAACGGACTGCTGCGCGAAAACCGGCTGCGGGTGTGGTGCATGGGTCCGATGTTCCGGCGCGAGCGCCCCCAGGCCGGTCGTTATCGGCAGTTTCACCAGATCGACGCGGAGGCCTTCGGTTTCGCAGGTCCGGACATCGACGCCGAAATGATTCTCCTGTCGGCCCGTCTGTTGCGGCGCCTGGGGCTCACCCGGCTGAAGTTGCTGTTGAACTCGCTCGGTACGCCGGCCTGCCGGGCGGCCTACCGTGAACGCCTCACGGCCTACTTCGGCGCACACGAGGCCGCACTGGACGAGGACAGCAAGCGGCGCCTGCACGGCAATCCACTGCGCATACTGGACAGCAAGAACCCGGCCATGCGGCCCATCGTGGCGGGCGCGCCGCTGCTCCTCGATCATCTGGACCCCGAGTCGAAGGAGCACTTCGAAACCCTGTGCGCCCACCTCAGAAGCGCCGGCATCGAGTATCATGTCGAGCCGCATCTGGTCCGGGGTCTCGACTATTACACGCGCACGGTGTTCGAGTGGACCACGGACGCGCTGGGTTCGCAGACTGCGGTGTGTGCCGGCGGGCGCTACGACGGGCTGGTCGAACAACTGGGCGGCGCTGGCACACCGGGCATCGGCTGGGCGATGGGTCAGGAGCGGATCGTGATGCTCCTCGAGAAACAGGGGCTCGCCGCGGTGCGCGACCGGCCGCAGGTTTATCTCGTGCTCGTCGGGGAACGGACGGAAATCCCGGGCTTCAAGCTGGCCGAGCAGCTGCGCGACGCCTGGCCGTCACTGCAGCTGCAAACCAATCTCGGCAGCGGCAGCTTCAAGACCCAATTCAAGCGGGCGGACAAGAGCGGCGCCCGGTACGCGTTGGTGTTGGGGGATGAGGAGGTGGCGCGCGGTGTCGTGGGCGTGAAGGACCTGCGGGGCGATGCACCGCAGGAGGATTGCCCCATCGAGCGAATCAATGAACGACTGGGGGACCTGCTGGGTCTCACGGCATGAGGAAAGCGGAGTAGCCATGGCTGAAGATTATTTGACCGACGACGAGCAGCTCGAAAACGTCAAACGCATCGTCGCGGAGAACTGGGTCTGGGTGGTCGGCGGGGTCGTCCTCGGCGCCGCCCTGGTCTTCGGATATCGCCATTACGACGCCAGCCGCAACAACCGGGCCTTGCGGGCCGCCGGCCAGTTCGACGCGATGACCGCAGCGCTCGACGTCAACGACGCCGCCACGGCGCGCCAGGTGGCCGACGGCATCATCAAGGATTATCCCACGACGCCGTACGCCGATCAGGCGCAGCTGGCGCTCGCCCGCCTGACCGTCGACCAAGGTCAGCCGGCGAATGCGGTGGGACCGCTGACGCAGGTGATGACCTCCTCCAAGGACACGGAATTGCGGCACATCGCCCGCCTGCGTCTGGCGCGAGTCCTGATCGACCAGGGCAAGCCCGACGACGCCCTGAGCACGCTGGCGGCAGACACGCCCGGTGCATTCGCGGCCCGCTTCCACGAGGTCCGCGGCGATGCGCTGCGCGCCAAGAACGATCCGAAGGGGGCGCTGACCGAATACAAGGCGGCACTCGAGGGACAGGGGAGCCTGCCGGGCGATTCGCGCGGTGTCGACGCTGCGTTGCTGCAGCTCAAGATGGCCGATCTGGGCGACTCCTCGGCGGCTCCCGCGGTGGCCTCGGCCGCGGGCTCGCCCGCCGCCGGTGCGCCGGCCGCCGGAACGCCGGCCGCCGGTGCGCCGGCCGCCGGTACGCCGGCCGCTTCCTCCACCAAGGTCAAACCCTGATGAGCTCGTTGCTTTACCTGTGCCTCGTGGCATTGCTGCTCGCCGCGGGCTGCAGCAAGGATAAAGACGTTGAACCGCCCGCCGTGCTCACGAAGTTCGCAGGCACGCTGCCCATCAAAAAACTGTGGGGCGACAACGTCGGCGGCGGCAAGAAACAGGTCAAACTGCGGCTCGGCCTCGGTCCGGCCCTCGACAACGGCGTAGTTTTCGCCGCCTCGGACAAGGGCGAAGTGGTGGCCGTTGCGGTCGCCTCCGGCAAACAGCTGTGGGTCAAGAAGCTGAAACTGCCCCTCTCGGCGGGACCCGCCGCGGGCTTCGGCCTCGTTGTCGTGGGTTCGAGCAAGGGGGCCGTCATCGCCCTCGACCCGGCCAGCGGCACACAGCGGTGGCGCACCCAGGTGAATTCGGAACTGCTCTCTGCGCCCGCCATCGGCGAGAAGGTGGTGGTGCTGCGCTCGGTGGACGGCCGGCTGCGCGGCTTGGATGCCGCGACGGGCAAGGAACTGTGGCAGGTGGAGCAGCAGGTGCCCCGTTTGAGTCTGCGGGGGACTGCGACGCCGGTCATCGCCAAGGAGCTGGCGATCAGCGGCTTCGACAACGGCAAGGTGATGGCGGTGTCGCTCGCCACGGGCGATACGGTGTGGGATTCCGCACTTGCCTCACCGCATGGACGGACCGAACTCGAGCGCATGGTCGACATCGATTCGGCGGTGCGGGTGGTGGGGGACAACGTCTTTGCGGCCGGATTCCAGGGCCGCACGGCAATGCTCGCGCTCGATTCCGGCCAGATCTGGTGGGCGCACGACATGTCCAGCTATCGCGGGCTGTACGTCGACGACGAGAATCTGTACGTGACCCAGTCGGACGGCAAGGTGCTCGCGATGCGGCAGCGGGACGGCTCGGAAATCTGGACGAACGACCGCTTGAAGCTGCGCGGTGTCTCCACGCCGGTCGAAACCTCGACCGCCGTGGTTGTCGGCGATTATCAGGGCTATCTGCACTGGTTGGACAAGGCGACGGGCACTCTGGTCGCGCGCGAGCGCGTCGCCAAATTTCGGATCAGCAATTCGCCCGTCGCGACGGGCGACACGGTCGTGGTGTTGGACGACAACGGGCAGCTGGCGGCGTACCTCGCCGATTCCGCGCATGCCGCACCGCCGGCCGTGAATGCCAATGCGACCAAGCCCATCGCGCCGCCGCCGCCGCCGCCCAAGCCGGGCAAGCCCTCGAAAGCGAAATCGAAGACTTAGGCCCGCTCAAATGCTCCCCGTAGTCGCTCTCATCGGTCGACCGAACGTGGGCAAATCGACGCTGTTCAACGCCATGACCGGCACGCGCGACGCGCTGGTCGCGGACCTGCCGGGTCTGACCCGCGACCGTCAATACGGTTTCGCGCGCCGCACCGACGTGCCGTGCATCGTGGTCGACACGGGCGGCCTCGTTGAAAACGCCGGCATCATCGAAACCCTGATGGTGGCGCAGACCGAGCGGGCGATAGCCGAGGCGGACCGGCTGATCGTGCTCGTCGACGGACGCGCGGGAGTCACCCCCCAGGACCAGTTCGTGGCTCAGCTCGCCCGGCGCAGCGGCAAACCGGTGTGGCTCGCGGTGAACAAGACCGAGGGCTTCGACCACGACATTGCGGTCGCGGACTTCCATGCGCTCGGTCTCGGCGAACCGCTGCCCATCGCGGCCGCGCACGATCAGGGCGTGATATCGCTGCTCGAGGCGGCGCTCACCGGGCTCACGCCCGACCCGCAAGACGGTCCGGAGATGACCGGCATCAAGGTCGCCGTGATCGGTCGTCCCAACGTCGGCAAGAGCACGCTCATCAACCGCCTGCTCGGCGAGAACCGGATGGTGGCCTTCGACCAGCCAGGCACGACGCGCGACGCGGTTCTGGTGCCGTTCGAGCGCGACGGCGAACGTTACACGCTGATCGACACGGCCGGCATCCGGCGCCGCTCGCGCGTCGAGGAGGCGGTCGAGAAATTCAGCGTGATCAAGACGCTGCAGGCGATCGAGAGCGCCCACGTGGTCATCGTGGTGATGGACGCCCAGGACAACGTCGCCGAACAGGATGCGAGTCTCCTCGGCACGGTGATCGAGCAGGGCAGGGCTTTGATCCTGGCGGTGAACAAATGGGACAACATTCCGACCGAGCAGCGCGACCTGATCCGCCAGCAAATCGAGCAGCGGCTGGAATTCGCGTCATTTGCCCCGCTGCACTTCATTTCCGCCCGGCACGGCAGTGGTGTGGGCGAATTGTTCGCGACGGTCCGCAAGGTGTACGCGGCCGCCACCCGCGACATGGCCACGCCTGAACTGACCCGGGTCCTCGAGGCGGCCATCGAAGGCCACCAGCCGCCGCTGGTGAGCGGCCGGCGCATCAAACTGCGCTATGCGCACCAGGGCGGCCGCAATCTGCCCGTGATCGTCATCCACGGCAATCAGACGGACCACGTGCCCGATGCCTACCGGCGCTACCTCGTCAACGTCTACCGCAAGGCCTTCGACCTCATGGGAACGCCGGTGCGGGTCATTTTCAAGGGCGAGACGAACCCGTTTGCGGGGCGGCGCAATCCGTTGACCCCCCGCCAGGTCAAAAAGCGCAAGCGGCTCATCCAACGCAACAAGCGATGATGGGAGTTTTGCTAGACTAGCAACGGGGTCGCGCAGGCGGCAATCAGGGCGGGAAGCCTCGTGCTGCAAATTCTGAAAAGAAAAACGGTCTACATTCCAGTCATCGTTGCGGTCCTAGCCGGCCTCTATGCCCTGGCCGGCTTCGTGATTGCGCCGAAGCTGGTGCGTTCCGCGCTGCTCGAACAGATTCCGAAGAATCTCGTCGGCGTCACCGCCACGGTCGGCGAGATCCACATCAACCCGTTCCTGTTCCAGGTGAGCGTCGGCCAGTTTGCCCTCAACGGGCCGGAAGGCGAGAAACTGGTGGGATTCGACCGCCTGTTCGTCGATTTCGAGCTGTCGTCGATCTGGCACCGCGCCTACTCGTTCGGCAACATCGACATCACCGCGCCCTATGTGAATGCCAAGGTGGCAAAGGACGGCAGCCTGAACCTGCTGCAATTAAAGCCTAAACCGACCCAAACGACCCAGCCGGCGCCTGCGGAGGGGCCGTTGCCGGCATTGCGCATCGGGTCATTCCAGGTGTCGCAGGGTTCGGTGAGCTACGAGGACCACAGCCGTCCGGACGAGTTTGCCGCGCGGCTCCAGCCGATCAACTTCGAACTGCACGACTTCTCCACGGGCGTCGAGGGTGGCCGCTTCACCTTCACCGGCGTCTCGAAGCAAGGCGAGCGCATCGAATGGCACGGACATGTCTCGGTCCAACCGATCGAGTCCGACGGCGAGTTCCAGATCAACGGGCTCCAAGCTCACACCCTGTGGGAATACCTCGAGGATCAGCTCAATTTCCGGGTCAATTCCGGGACCATCGACCTTGCCGCCAACTACAAGTTCTCGGCCGACGGGGGCGCCGCACCGGCCAGCCTGCAGGTCGATATGTCGAAAGTGGCGCTCACGGATCTCGCCATCAGGCCAAAGGATTCCGATGTCGACTGGATCGCCGTGCCGGCCCTGATCGTGACCGGCACCCGCGTGGACTTGAACAAGCGCGAGGCGCATGTCGACCTGGTCTCGTTGAGCGGCCTGAAAGTCGTGGCGTGGCTGGAATCCAACCGCGAGGTGAATCTGATGCGGCTCGCCGCACCGGTCAACGCGCCGCACGGGACGGGGCCGCCGGCCTTGTCCAGCAACGCCGCGGCGCCGGCCGCGGCGGCTTCGGCCGGCACGCCGTCCGCTTCGGGCACCGCCCCTGAGGCGCCGGCGTGGCACTTCGATTTGCGCGAGTTCGATCTGCGCGATGCCAATATCTCCGCCGAGGATCGTTCCGTTCATCCGTCGGCGAAGCTGGTGCTCGCGCCGCTGTCGGTGCAGGTGAACGGAGTGAGCGAGGACCTGACGAAGCCGTTGACCGTCTCGATCGACACCCGCATCAACGAGTCGGGCTCGCTTTCCGTCAAAGGCGGCGTGACTCCGCGGCCGGCGGCGGCGTCCCTCGACCTCAAGCTCGCCGATCTCGATTTGACCCTGATCCAACCCTACATCGCGCAATACAGTTCCATGACCCTGGTCAGGGGTCGCCTGGGGGCCGACACCAAGTTGAAGTATGCCGCCGGCAAGACCCGGCCTGCCGTGCAGGTGTCGGGGAATCTCGACCTGCAAAAACTGCATACCGTGGACGATGCGCTGCACGAAGACTTCATCAACTGGGACCGGCTGGATATCCAGGGAATCGACTACCGACAGAGTCCGGACCATCTCGACGTCGACCAGATCGTGGCGCGCAAGCTGTATGCGCGGGTGATCATCGAGCCGGATCTGACCATGAACATCAAACGCGTGCTGTTGCCCCCGGGCATACCGGTCCCGGTTCCCGCAGAGGCGCCGCCCCCGGCAGCCGTCCCCGCTGCCCGAGCAACAAGGCGGATGGCGAAGCGTGCCACGGCCACAAACGGTCCGACGGCGCCCGCGACCGCCGCCCTGCCGATGTCGATCAAGAAGGTCGCTATGTATTCGAGTCAGGTGAACTTCGCGGACTTGTCGGTGAAACCGAATTTCGCCGCCGGCATCCAGGGTCTCGAGGGGACCGTGGTGGGCCTGTCGTCCAAACCGTCGTCACGCGCCAAGGTGAATCTGCACGGGTCGGTCGGCCAGTTCGCCCCGGTTGCCATCACGGGCGAGCTCAACGTGCTCGGACCGGTGCTGCACACGGACATCGGCATGAGCTTCCAAAACATGGAGCTCACGATCTTCAATCCCTATTCCGGCAAATTTGCCGGCTACAACATCTCGAAGGGCAAGCTCAGCACCGATCTGCATTACAAGGTCGACGACCGCAAGCTCGACGCCCAGCATCACATCGTGATCGATCAGCTCGAATTCGGCGACAAAACCGCGAGCAAGGATGCGGTGTCGCTGCCCGTGAAGCTGGCGATCTCGCTGCTGAAGGATCGCAACGGCGTCATCGACCTGAACCTGCCGGTGACCGGTACCCTCGACGATCCGAAGTTCAAGTTGAGCGGCGTGATCTGGAAGGTGTTCGTCAACATTCTCGAGAAGGCGGTGACGGCTCCCTTTGCACTGCTCGGTTCCCTGTTCGGCGGGGGACCGGACATCCAGTTCATCGATTTTCAGCCGGGCGTCGAGACGCTGGATTCCGCCGGCGCGGACAAGGTCAAGGCCGTCGAGAAGGCGCTGGTCGAGCGTCCCCAGTTGAAGATCGAGGTGCCGCTCGGCGTGGTCCCCGACCTCGACAAACCGGCGTTGATAGCGGAGCGGCTGAAGGCGGAGATCGGCGCCGCGCAAACCGCGAAAGGCAAGGTGTCGAACGCGGGGCCGGTGCCGTTCGAACAACTCGATCCGTCCTTGCAGGTGGATGTGCTCGCCCGGCTATACGCCAAGGATCTGGGCGCGGAGCCGAAATTTCCGGAGACCATCGCGGCGCTGAAGTCCAAGCCCGATATCGCCGCCGCCAAGGTGGAATTCCTGAGGGGCGCGATACGCGACCACATCCAGGTGGGCGACGGCGAACTGCAGACGCTCGGGCAGCAGCGGGCGCTCGCCGTTCAGCGGGTCCTCCTCGCCGATCCGCAGGTCGCCGCCGAGCGCGTGTTCCTGGTGGCCAATGACAAGGCAACGGCGAAAGATGGTGTCGTCCGGTTGGAGTTGTCGCTTCAATGAGGCCGGACCAACTGCTCCACGGCGCGCCTCAAATGAATGCATCGTGTGCGGCGGCTGCGCCGCAACGGTGCAAAAAATCAAGGAACCGCCGTGGCCATATCCGTTAACCCGCTGATCAGGCAACATTCTCGACTGGTGGCACATACGATGCTTGAGGCGCGGGCTACGCGCAGATCATTACACCCGACGAGGAAACCAGTCGATGAAGCTCATCACGGCGATTATCAAGCCTTTCAAATTGGATGATGTCAGGCAGGCGGTGAGCGACGTGGGGGTGCAGGGCATCACCGTGACGGAGGTGCGCGGTTTCGGCAGGCAGCGCGGCCATACGGAAATTTACCGGGGCGCCGAGTACTCGGTGGAGTTCGTACCCAAGACGAAGATCGAAATAGCCGTGGAGGATGCGCTGGTCGACCAGGTGGTCGAGGCGATCATGAAGGCGGCGCAGACCGGGAAAGTGGGCGACGGAAAGATTTTCGTCTTCGACCTGACGCAGGTCGTGCGCATCCGGACGGGTGAGCGGGATGCGAGCGCAATTTAGAAGTGAAAGGGGATTCGCAGTGATGAGAACATTGTCTCGTTTGGTCCTTCTGGGCGTATTGGCCGCCAGTGTGCCGACGGCGTGGGCCGAGGAGTCTCCGCCGAGCGCCGTCGCCGGCCCGGCGGCGTCTGATGCAACCACCGGTGCGGCGGCCGCCGGAGCGCCGCCCGCCGCCGCGTCGGCAGCTGCTGCTCCTGCGCCCACCGCGCCGTTCCTGACCACAGCGGACAAGATCAACGGCGGCGACACGGCTTGGATGCTGGTCTCGACCGCGCTGGTGCTGATGATGTGCGTGCCGGGCCTGGCATTGTTCTACGGCGGCATGGTGCGCAAGAAGAACGTTCTCGCCACCCTGATGCAGAGCTTCGCGTGCACATGCATCGTCACCATCCTCTGGTGGGTGGTTGGTTATTCGTGGGCATTCACCGCCGGCAACGGCTTCATCGGCGGCTCATCTCGCGCGCTGTTCAGCGGCATTGCCTTCATTTCCGACGCCGCGGGCAACAAGCTGACCGTCTCGCACCTCGCGCCGACGATTCCCGAGACCGTGTATGCGATGTTCCAGATGACGTTCGCGATCATCACGCCGGCGCTGATCGCCGGAGCCTTCGCGGACCGCATGAAATTTTCCGCGATGCTGGTGTTCCTCTCCGTCTGGTCGCTGGTGGTCTATTCGCCGATCGCGCACATGGTGTGGGAACCATCCGGCTGGCTCAACACCAGCGGCGTTCTCGACTACGCGGGCGGCACCGTGGTGCACATCAACGCGGGCATGGCGGGCCTCGCGAGCTGTCTGGTGCTCGGCAAGCGGCTGGGGTACGGCCGCGAGTCGATGCAGCCCTACAATCTGACGTACACGGTGATCGGCGCCTCGCTGCTGTGGGTGGGCTGGTTCGGCTTCAACGCCGGATCCGCGCTCGCCGCCGACGGCCGCGCCGGCATGGCGATGCTGGCCACGCAGATGGCCACCGGCGCCGCAGCGCTCGCGTGGATGTTCGCGGAGTGGGTGAGCAAGGGCAAGCCAAGCGTTCTGGGAATCGCCTCCGGTGCGGTCGCAGGGCTCGTCGCCATCACGCCGGCGTCCGGCTTCGTGGGTCCGACGCCGGCGGTGATCATAGGGCTGGTGGCGGGCGTCGGCTGCTTCGTCGCGGCAACGTCGCTCAAGCATCTGTTCAATTACGACGATTCGCTCGATGCGTTCGGCGTGCACGGCGTCGGAGGCATCATCGGCGCGTTGCTCACGGGTGTGTTCGCCAGCAAGGAGATCAGCGGTTTCGACGGCTCGGTGCTCATCCAGGCCAAGGGCGTCGCGGTCACGGTGGTGTACGGCTTCGTGGTGAGCTACGTGATCCTCACGATCATCGACAAGACCATCGGGCTGCGCGTCACGGAGGAACAGGAGCGCGAGGGGCTCGACATCTCGCTGCACGGCGAGCGCATCGAATAAGGCCCGCCGATGTCGTGGTACGCGCTCGCGAGCTTTTGCGCGGTGTACTTCGCGGCGGTGGCGACACCCGGCCCCGGAGTTGCCGCCGTCGTCGCGCAAAGCCTGGCCCGCGGACCCGCGGGCGCGCCGGCATTCATCGCCGGCTTCATCGTCGGCGACCTCACCTGGTTCATGGCCGCCGCGCTCGGGTTGAGCGCGCTGGCGCAGGCCGCGCACGGCGCCCTCGTGCTGCTCAAATTTGGCGGTGCGGCGTACCTTTTGTATCTGGCCTTCAGGTTGTGGACCGCGCCGTCCCGGCCGCTCGCGGCAATGGACGCCGGCGAACCGCGCCTGTCGTCCGGGCGCCTGTTCCTCGGCAGCCTGACGCTCACCCTCGGCAATCCCAAGCCCATGGTTTTCTACCTCGCGCTGCTGCCCACGTTCGTTCCCCTGGAACATCTGGGATGGGCTGGGTACCTCGAGATCGCCGCCGCGATTGCCGTCATTCTGCCGGCCACCCTCTGCGTGTACGTGCTCCTCGCCTCGCAGGCCCGTGACTGGTTTCGCAGTCCGCGGGGCGGCAGGATCGTCAATCGCGGCAGCGGCGCGCTGATGGCGGCCGCGGCGGTCGCCGTCGCCACCCGTTGACCGTCCGCGAACGGCGACATCCAAAAAAACTTGAGTGCGGAATCTGTCTCAATTCGTGAAGTGAATCCCACAACCGATCGGATTATGCCGGTTAGTCTTCCAGCACCTGTCCGTCGTCCCCGACATCTGGAGAAAATCTGCATGAGCAATCCGCCGAATAGCGCGAGCGAACGCGTGTCCGTCCTAGGCCCGACCCTGTATTTCAAAGGCGACCTGTCCGCCGAAGAAGACCTTTTGATCCAGGGACGGGTCGAAGGGTCCATCACCCACACCCAGCGCCTCACGGTCGGACCGCAGGGCACGGTCAAGGCGAACATCCGCGCCCAAAGCATCGTCGTCGAAGGCACCGTGGACGGGGATCTGCAGGCCGAGAAATCCGTGTTTCTCAAGGAAACGGCAAAGGTCTGCGGCAACGTGTATGCACCGTCCGTGAGCATTCTCGAGGGCGCCTGCTTTACCGGCAACATCGACATGGATGGCCGCAAGGCCGCGCAAATCTCGGCTAAAGCCGACTCTGCCGCACCGCGGCCCATCAAGACTGCAGGGAGCGCGGGCTGATCATGGCGTGGTTCAAGAAACTGGAAGAGGGAGAGACACAACCCGTGAACGCCCACGCGAGCGGCCGCACGTCGGCCGAATCCAATCCGGGTCGTCCCGAGCCGCGGGAGCCGCGCGCCGAGCCCCGGGTCGAACCGCGCACCGAGCCGCGCACCGAGCCGCGCAGCGCGGCACCGCGTGCGGCGGATACAAAGGCGCCGGAACCGCGTCCCGCGGCGACGCGGCCGCCCGAAGCGCGCGCACCGGAACCGGTGCCACGAGCCTGTGTACTGGGGCCGACGCTACGGTTCCGCGGCGAACTTTCGGCCCAGGAAGACCTGATCGTGCAGGGCAGCGTCGACGGCTCGATCACGCACACACAATGCCTCACGATCGGCGCCGACGGATCGATGAAGGGTGACATCCGTGCGCGCATCATCGTGATCGATGGCAAGGTCGAGGGCAACTTGTATGCCACCGAATCGGTGAGCATCCGGGCGACCGCGCGGGTCAAGGGCAATCTCTTCGCACCGCGTGTGGCGATCATGGACGGCGCGTTTTTTCAGGGTCAGATCGAAATGCAGCCCTCCGGCGCCGCGGTACAGGAACACAGCGCCCGCCTGCGCCAGGCGGCGGCGATCAGCACGCCGCCGCTCGAGGCAACCGGCGTCGATCAGGTGCTGGGCGGCCAGGCGTCGAACGGCTAGACGCCCCCGGCTAGCGCACGGGCGGCTGCCGAACGAACAGCTCCGGGTCGACCCAGGCCCGGTTCAGCGAGAGAGCCCAATGCAGATGCGGTCCTGTGGCGCGGCCGGTCATTCCGACCGCGCCCAGGCGGGTGCCCGCGGCCAGGTGCTCCCCCGGTTTCACGTCGATCTCGCTCAAGTGGCAATACATGCTGACGAAGCCGCGCCCGTGATCGACCAGCACGGTGTTGCCCGTGAAAAAGAACGCGCCGGTGTCGGCGACCGTGCCGGCAATCGGCACGACCACCGGTGTGCCGGTGGGCGCCGCAATGTCCATGCCGGAATGCGGGTTTCGTGATTCGCCGTTGAAGATCCGGCGCAGACCGAAGGAACTACTGCGCGGACCGGGCGCCGGCTGCACGAAGCGCAGGGACTGTGGAGGCGGTTCCGAAAACAGCAGCAGGGCGTGCTGGATGCGTGCGGTGTCGCTTACACTGCGGGCCAGATCCGCCTTGGACAGGTTCACCTGCCGGGGTGCCACCTTGAGCGACTGGCTCGCGTACTGCTTCGCACCGACCGTGAACTCCAGGTCGTACGTGCCGCTCCGGTCCCTCACGGTGACACTCTGCGCGCCCAGAGGTGCGGCGAGCGGAATACCGATGACGGCGACCCAGCCCGTCCCGTCGCGCAGCACGAGGGCGCGGTGACCGCCGGTCTCCACGTCCGGCAGCTCCCCGGCGCCGCTCCGCCCGTCCAGACGGAGGAGCTTGACGCCGCCCGGCACGGCGCTTTCCTGCGGCAGTTCGTCGGGCGTGGGCGGCTCCGCCAACGCTTTCCCGCCGTCGCTGCAAGCGATCAGGGCGGCGCATAGGAGCGCGTGGGCGCACCGCCGAGCCACCGTCATGAACTCTCCTCGACGCGTGCGCGGATTCGGCCCTGGGCGAGCCGGGCCTCGATGAGCGTGCCGGGAGGGGCCGCCGTGGCGTTGCGCAGAATCGCGCCGCCCTCGAGGCTCACGATGGCGTAGCCGCGTTCCAATGTCGCCAGGGGGCTCACCGCATTCAAGGTGCGCACCAGGGGCCGGAGCCGCTCCTGCGAGCGGCGCAGCCCGGCCAGCGCCGCCCGGGCCATGCGTTGTTCCAGATTGTGCAATCGGAGCGACTGCCGGGCGAGTTGGGCCGCGGGGCTCACCAGCGCCGCGCGCCCGCCCAGCCACGCCAACCGTTCGCGCAGGCCGAGCAACCGGCGCTGGAGGGCCCGTGACAGCCGGTCCTCGAACTCGTCGAGACGTTGCGTCTGCTGTGCCAGACGGGCTGCGGGGCTCACGAGGGCGGCCCGGCCCGTCAACCAACGCAGCCGCTCCCGATGGGCCTCCAGTCGCCGCCGGATGGCGCGTTGCAGGCGGATACCCAGGCGCCCCACCGATTCCAACCACTCCGCGGCATCTGGAACCACGAGTTCGGCGGCGGCGGACGGCGTGGGTGCGCGCACGTCGGCCGCGAAATCGGCGATGGTAAAATCCACTTCATGGCCGATTCCGGTGATGATGGGGATTGGCGAGGCGACGATCGCCCGTGCGAGGCGCTCGTCGTTGAAGGCCCACAGGTCCTCCAGGGAGCCGCCGCCGCGGGCGAGGATAAGGACGTCACACTCGGCACGGCGGCCCGCCAGCAACAGCGCCGCGACGATGTCCGCGGCCGCCTGGGCGCCCTGGACCGGGACCGGGTAGATGAGCACGGGAGCGGCCGGAAAGCGTCGCGCCAGGACGTGCAGGATGTCGCGCACCGCGGCGCCGGTGGGCGAGGTGACGATGCCGATGCGGCGGGGAAGGGCGGGCAGGGCCCGTTTGCGGGCGGCGTCGAACAGGCCCTCGGCGGCAAGTTTCGCGCTCAATTCCTCGAACTGGCGCTTGAGCGCGCCGAGACCGGCATCCTCCATGTGCTCGATGATGAGCTGGTACTCCCCACGCGGCTCATATAGCCCGATCCTGGCCCGCACCAGCACTTTCTGGCCGTCCCGGGCGGTGAAGCCACACACCACGTTGCGCTGGCGGAACATCGCGCAGCGCACCTGCGCGCCCGCATCCTTCAGCGAGAAATACCAGTGCCCGGAGCTCGGCCGGGCGAAATTGGAGATCTCCGCCTCGATCCACAGGGACCCGAAGCCGCGCTCCAGAACGGCCCGAACCTCGCGGTTCAGGCGGGAGACGGTGTAAATGTCGCGCTCCGGACGAACGCCGGATGCGAAGTCGGGGGTAAAGTCCATGTGCAAATGATACTGCGGTTTACCGCGCTTCAGGTGCAAGGTACAATGCGCCGCCTCTTAATCGAACCTGTGAACGCGACCCTATGCGCATTCTTGAAGAGGCACTTACCTTTGACGACGTGTTGCTCGTGCCGGCGTACTCCGAAGTGCTGCCCCGCGAGGTCTCGCTCGCGAGCCAGCTGACCCGCGAGATCCGCGTCAATCTTCCCGTGGTCTCCGCGGCCATGGACACGGTCACCGAAGCGCGTCTGGCGATCACGATCGCCCAGGAGGGCGGCATCGGCATCATCCACAAGAACATGTCGGTGGAGAATCAGGCGAGGCAGGTCGACCGGGTGAAGAAGTTCGAAAGCGGCGTCATCAGTGATCCGATCTGCGTCAAGCCGGACATGACCATCCGCCAAGTGATCGAGCTGACCCGCGCGAAGAACATATCGGGCGTGCCGGTGGTGCTCGGCACGAAAGTGGTCGGCATCGTCACTCACCGGGACCTGCGCTTCGAAACCAAGCTGGACGCACCCGTGTCGTCTGTGATGACACCCAAGGAGCGCCTCATCACGGTGCGCGAAAATGCGCCCAAGGACGAGGTCCTCGCGCTGTTGCACAAGCACCGCATCGAGAAGGTCCTGGTGGTTGCCGGAGATCATGAGCTGAAAGGCATGATCACGGTGAAGGACTTCCAGAAGGCCACCGAATTTCCCAATGCTTGCAAGGACGAGGTGGGCAGCCTGCGGGTGGGCGCGGCCGTGGGCACGTCCCCCGACACACTCGATCGCGTGGCGGCGCTGCGCGAGGCCGGTGTCGACGTGGTGGTGGTCGACACGTCGCACGGCCATTCACGCGGTGTTCTCGAGACCGTCGCCAAGATCAAGAAAAAATACCCCGAGCTTCAGGTGATCGGCGGCAACATCGTGACCGCCGAGGCGGCGCTGGATCTGGTCAGGTACGGGGCCGACGGCGTCAAGGTCGGCATCGGCCCCGGCTCGATCTGCACGACGCGTGTCGTGGCCGGCGTGGGCGTGCCGCAGATCAGCGCCATCTCCCGCGTCGCCAAAGCTCTGGAGGGCACCGGCGTCCCGGTGATCGGCGACGGCGGCATCCGCTATTCCGGCGACATCGCCAAGGCGCTCGCGGCCGGCGCGCATTGCGTGATGATCGGGGGCATGTTCGCGGGCACCGAAGAGTCGCCGGGCGAGGTCGAGTTGTATCAGGGCGGTTCATACAAGGCTTATCGAGGCATGGGTTCGCTCGGCGCGATGGCGCAGGCTCACGGGTCGAGCGACCGCTATTTCCAGGACACCACCACCGAACTCGAGAAGCTCGTGCCCGAGGGCATCGAGGGCCGCGTTGCCTACAAGGGCAGTCTCGTGGCGATATTGCATCAGCTTTCCGGGGGGCTGCGCGCCGCCATGGGCTACACGGGCAGCGGCAATATCGAGGAGATGCGCACCCGCCCGCAGTTCGTCCGCATCACGAGCGCGGGTGTGCGCGAGAGCCACGTGCACGACGTCACGATCACCAAAGAAGCGCCCAACTACCGGGTTGGTTGATGACCGACATTCATGCCGATCGGATCCTGATACTGGATTTCGGAGCCCAATACACCCAGTTGATCGCCCGGCGCGTGCGCGAACTCGGCGTGTATTCCGAGATATATGCGTGCGACGTCGGCATCGCCGAGATCCGCCGCTTTGCTCCCAAGGCCGTGATCCTCTCCGGCGGGCCCGAATCCGTCTACGATGCCAAGGGTCCGGAGGCTCCGGCCGAGGTCTTCGAGATGGGCGTGCCCGTGCTCGGCATCTGCTATGGCATGCAGGCCATGGCGGCGCAGCTCGGCGGCCAGGTGGAGTCCTCCAGCCACCGCGAATTCGGCGCCGCCCAGATCCGCCCCATCGGCGGCTCGCGGCTGTTGGACGGGCTGGAGGACAACCGCGACGCGCAGGGACGGCGCCTGCTCGACGTCTGGATGAGTCACGGCGACCGCGTGGTCGCGGCGCCCCCCGGGTTCGAGGTGATTGCGTCGAGCGACAACGCTCCGCTGGCCGCAATGGCGGACGAACGGCGCCGCCTCTATGGACTGCAATTTCATCCGGAGGTGACCCACAGTCTGCAGGGTGGGGAAATCCTGCGGCGCTTCGTGCGGGAGATCGCCGGCTGCGCCTCGACCTGGGCCACCGGCAACATCATCGAGGACGGTCTGGCCCGGATCCGCGCGCAGGTGGGCGCGGACC
>Ga0182030_10013073_pt1 | contig 16559 bp, 22 predicted proteins | sample 812S3MmetaG_FD_121299 | JGI IMG/M metagenome (GOLD analysis project Ga0182030, IMG submission 121299) | Permafrost microbial communities from Stordalen Mire, Sweden - 812S3M metaG (Illumina Assembly) | ecosystem: Environmental > Terrestrial > Soil > Wetlands > Permafrost | place: Sweden...
TCCCAGTGGGCCGCCATGGCGAAGGTTACCACAACGTCGCCGAATCCTACTATGGCACTCCCGCTTGGGACTGCTACTGGTCCTTGCAAGAAGGCAACGGGACCTCTGTGTGGGCCGACGCCCACTTAACCCCCGAAGGCGAGGCGCAAGCTCTCAAAGCCCATGATTTCTGGGCGAAAAGTATATCCGAGCAAAAAATCCCAACGCCGGAATCATATTACACATCTCCTTTAACAAGATGTTTGCAAACTGCTAATTTGACGTTTGAGGGGTTGGAGTTGGAAGAGGGGAAGCCGTTTGTGCCGGTTATTAAAGAGTTGTTTAGGGAGACTATGGGGGTGCATACTTGCGATCGGAGAAGTAGTAAGACGTATATTCATGAATTGTTTCCGAGTTGGAGGTTTGAGGAGGGGTTTGCAGAGGAGGATCCGTTGTGGAATCCGCTGGTGAGGGAGACGGATAGTAGTCAGGATGTGAGGAGTAAAACAGTGTTAGACGATGTGTTTGGGACTGATGGGAAGACGTGGATTAGTGTTAGTAGTCATTCGGGAGAGATTTCGTCTATTTTGAGAGGTGAGTGGGTTTTCTTTCGACGGGGAATGGAAATGCTGATGAGAAATAGTGGTTGGCCATAGAGCGTTTGGGTTGGGTACCGGGCAGATTATTCCAGTGTTGGTGAAGGCAGAGAAGGTGGATGGAACAGAGCCTACGACTACTGTTGAACCGTCTACCACGGTGTCAATGTGCGCTGCTCCTCCGCCTACATCTACACTATGATAGAGCGCCGTAGTTGTCGATAAAGACCTTGCAAGATACCCCTTTGAATAGCAGTACCACGTCACAATAACAGTAGACCGTTAAGTATTACAGCTAGAGATCCCTAATATGAGAATTTGTATCAATTTCCATTTGCAGCAAATTCTATTAACCATTTTAGACTACTGGCTCAAAATCAAGCCTTTTGACTCTCATTCCTCTCCACCAATTCACCCACCCCCAACCCCCGACCAACCCTAACCTTCCTCTTCTTCCCCCCCTTCTCCTTCTCCCCATTAACAACCTCACCCACACTCTCCCCACTCTTCCCAAGCTCCCCAACCGGCCCCCCTTCATCCACCTCCCCATCAGCCTCCTCATCCAAAATCTGTTCTCTCACAAATCCCAAATCCAGTTTCATACTATACGCATCCTCGCCGTCGGCATAGTATTTCGCCTCCACTTTCTCATTTTTGAAGCCCAGGGTATCGCGGTAGAGGCGCAGGGCTGCATTATTGGAGACACGAACGTGGAGGGAAACATACTGTGCGCCGAAGGTTTCGACCATTGCTCGTTCTAAAAAAAAATTAACCCAATAGCCATATATAAACAAAAGTACGGAAAAGAGGAAGAACATACGGCTCTGCCTCATCAATTTCTCTGCAATCCCCAACCGTCTATGCGTCCTCATAACGCTCAGACTGGTAATATGCCCATGCTGTACGCCATCCGGCGGATCCTCCTCCATCTTCGCAAGTACATAGCCTACGATGCGTGGGTAATCATAGGGTGTCTTTTTAGGGCGTGAGACGTCGACTGCGACGTAGGAGAGCTGTGGCCAGGAGAGCGCGTGGTAGAGGTAGTATTTCATGAAATAGCTATGCAGCACACAGTTGTTAGGGTTGGGATTGGGGGGGAGGGTACAAAAGGAGGAGCAATAGGGGAAGTACTTTTCGGGAAGGTTGGTAATATTTGCATGTTGGACATGTGGAATGTCACTGGGATGGAGAAGTCGGATATCCATCGTCGTTTGGTTTGCTTGTGGAGGAAGCTGTGTCGCATGCTCCAAGAAGCTCTGAAAAGATGAAGTCGTTAATTGGTGCGCCTGTGGCTTGGGCAGCGCGGCCGCTTTTACCGCATCAATCATGGTGGGGCAGGTTGAGTTGAGCTCCCACCCACTTCTGTTTGACTCTTTACATTCAGTATATTAGAATATTTCTGAACAAGAAGCTCAAGTATTTCTTTCTACCTTGTATTTCAAACATAGTTTCAGAATCTTGTTCCCCTCGAAATGGCATCAGCACGCCCAACATCTACAAGAACAGCATCTACGAACCTTGGTGTGGGACGCAGCTATAGACCCTTAGAAGGAAAACTTGCAATTGTGACAGGAGCATCAAGAGGTTCATATTCTTACTACCGGATTCAATTTTTGAATTGTTAGTTAACAAAATTTTCTAGGAATTGGGGCAGCAATAGCCCAAAACCTTGCCTCAAAAGGCTGTTCCCTAGTTCTAAACTACACATCCGACTCCTCCACCAGCGCCACACAAGCTCTCTCCGAGTCTCTTACACAGGAGTTCGATGTTCCATGTTTAATAGTGCAAGCAGACCTGTGTGTGACTATCTCCATATCCCTGCTCCTTCCCAAAAATTCCTTCTCTCTTGATCCCAAGCACAATCTCCAAACACACACCTTGAGCTGAGCAAGCCCCTCAACCAAGTACTAACTCAATAACCATGCACAGCGGCTCCCCAGCTGGTCCCTCTCACCTAATAACCACCACCAAAAACCACTTTTCGCATCCCAAAACTGGAAAGTTCCAGATCGATATCCTGATTAACAATGCGGGAGTTTCTACCAACCAAGAATTACAAGACGGTAGGTCTATTCCGCCCTTGATTCTGCTATATCTAGAGAGCCGAGTTGAAACTTTCAAACTGTCTTGGAAGCCGGACTATCACAACACCTATGGAAAATTCCATATTAACTTGCCCACAGTGACGATCCACCAATACGAGCTTCAATACCGCATCAACGTCCTCGGTCCCCTCCTCGTAACCCAAGCCGCTCTCCCTCATCTCCCTCACGACCGAAGCGGGCGTATCGTGAATGTGAGTTCAGTGAGTAGTAGTGAGGGATTTGTAGGGCAGAGTGTGTATGGAGGGACGAAAGCGGCATTGGAGGCAATGACGAGGACGTGGGCGAGGGAGTTGGTGGAGCGGGGAACAGTAAATGCGGTGAATCCGGGGCCAGTAGGGACTGAGTATGTGTTTCCTTTCCTTGCTGTCGGTCAGAATTTGGGGGATTGGGGGACGGGAGTGGCCTGAAGAATATTGGCTAACATTTTGGGTGTAGTATGTGGCAAGGAACGTCGGATGCGTTTAAGGAGGCATTGAGACCTTTTATTGAGACGACGCCAGCGAGTATGGTTAGGGAAGGAGTGGATAGTGAGGCGTTAGTTGAGGAGTAAGTGTTCCCTTCTTTGCTTGGTGGGCTTCGAGACTTGGTTCGATCACCTATACTGACTGAGGTCCCGAATAGCGCGAAGAAAGCAGGAGGAAGACCCGCGTATGTAGAGGAGATTGCAGGAGTAGTAGGAATGTTATGTAGCCACGATAGCAGATGGTGTACCGGGCAGGTAGTATGTGCAAACGGCGGCATGAGGATGGCAATCTAGACACAGGATCTATTCTTTATAGAAAACGAAGGCAAAGAAGCTCAACCTTCCGTACACTACGGCTAAACATCCTTCCTGACAACAACACCAACATCTAGACCCATCTCTTCCAAAGCCTCGTTCTATTTCTCCGTATCCTCTTCTTTTTTCTTTTCCTCTGTTGCCTTCTTCCGCTCTTTCGTTATCCCTCAATTTATCAGCTGCTTGCTCAGCCTTTGCTTCTTCCTCAGCTCGCCACGATGCCTGAAATCCATGGTACCCCTCCGATCTACTCCCCCCGTCAGGAATATTTACCCAAGTACCATCATATCTCGTTCTCCACTCCTTTTCCTTCTTATCATCTATCTTCGCAAAAAGCTAAGCTGCTTTTCCAATCTTATGGCCACCAGTTAAATCATCAAGGATACATCTATCAGGGATTTGTGCTAGAGATTTCCATTTTCAGAGATTTCTATGAGCTTTTGAATCCCGCGCGTAGTCTTACAGCTTCTAAGTCCGACAATACCCTATCTTTTTATGGTAAGAAAAGTCGAGAATGTTTCTCTCAGTCCTCCTATACAGTAATACAACTCAAGTAATCTTTGCCACTGTATCTATGATATAAGTAATCCATTATCCCCCATCGTCTTCCAATTTTTATTCCCCCGTTAGGTCACAGAATACATTCAGAGCCGATCCTTCTGAATAGAAGAATCCCATAGCTTGTTAAGGAAACACACGTTGTTAGGCAAAGCAAGTCTGGAGCTCGATGAGCAAAACCCTCAGTAGTTAAGACCATATCTTGTTACAGAACTCAATCCTTATTCAGCAAAACAATTTCTGTAGTTGGATGAACAGAAGTGAATGAAGTACAAAGAATTGAATTGCGCCAAGACTAGGTACATATCACTGAGCTGCGGGCCTTGTTTGGTAAAAGACTATGCACTTAATTCATATATAAGGAGAGCCTTTGCAGCGTCTTCAAGTTCAGATATCCTTTGAGTCACTATCCTGGGGGGGGGGAGTGGGGAACCCATCCATCTAAACATATACCTTTAATAAAGGTCATCCCTTGTTGAAGAAACATACGTTCTAAGGCAGAGCAAAATCCAGATCAATGACCAGATCCCTTTAATAAAGGCCATAGCTTGTTATAAAAGTCGGCCCTTATTCAGCAGAGCAAGTTCTGGAGTTCCGATGGATCTGAGTGAAATTGAACATGATATAATGTAAGACTATGTTTTTGATTAGTGAATTGGCGAAGAAGCAGACTACTGTAACAGCAGAGGAATTTGCACTATTAAATATTAAATATCCTATTTCTTAATTCAATATATAAAGCTAGCAGCCATTGCGCAATGAAGAGAAGTAAGGTGAATGAGAACTAGCCACCATCACGTGCTATAGCCCCTTAGGCTCGGCAACATATGTACCCAGGAACCGTATTTTTATTCTCATGCACAACGAAACCATCATCAATCCGAAACATCAAGATTCTTCAACATGTCAACGAACGATTTTGACGACATCCTTGGCTTGGAGGAGAAATTCTATGACGATGGTTATCAGCAAGGAATATCGGATGGTGTCAAGGCGGGCCGTATTGAAGGACGGACCTTCGGGCTTGAGAAAGGCTTTGAGAAGTACATTGAGAGCGGGAGACTGTACGGGAAATCGATTGTCTGGGCAAATCGTTCACCTCAGGCACTGGAGAGCAGCAGTGTTCAAAAGGAGAGCGATGCGAAATCACCTGACGGGTCCTCAAATCCGGATCGGAAGCTACCTCAATTATCTGATCATTTACGACTTGCAAAGCATATCAAGATCCTCCATGCTCTAGCTGAATCAGAAAGTCTATCGACTGAGAATTCAGAGGAATCGGTGTCTGATTTTGACGACCGACTCAAAAGAGCTCAAGCAAAAGTCAAGATTATCGAGAGGATGACGGGAGAGACTGAGAAAGATGCAGAAGGGACGAAGAAAGTCCAAAGCATCAATGGTAATATAGAGGATGCCAGCCTCCGGGGTGCGAGGTATTAGAAGTGTACATGCTACAGTTCCAGTGTTATCAAACTCGCTCAGATCCGCAATCCTAATACCACCAAATGCTAGGTTCTGTCGTCTTGGATTTTATACCTTAATGATATGAACCTGTCGTGGGTATTCATTCGAAGCCTTTGCACCTAGAAGGTATGCCATTCTGCATAACCTCGAAGTTGCCTTCTAGTTCTCGTCCTGACAGATAGCCAGGAAATCAAGGCGCAGCGACAATTCTGCTAAAGTCTAGGACATGGTGCTGAAAGGAGAGCGGATGTGCTCACCAGAAGATAAAGGTCCATGACAAATGGGCGAGACCGATGTGGTCGGTCAGACTATTTGATGAGTCGTCCAAGTAAGCACGCAGCAAATATGGATTCAAAATGATGGCGCAAATGCTCAGACGCCAGCGAACCATTGTTTTGCTTTGCATCCGTGCCAACCCATACATCGGACGGTACACCAGCGCCCATAGGCGCTTTGAATGCAAGAATATCTTGACATGGAATTGTTGATTAGTCATATTACCTTGTCAAATATTAATCATTGCTCTTTCCACTGGGAGGCGAAGCAGTTTTGAAATCCCCAACCAAGAAGATATTGTCTAATCACATACAATCAAACACATCTCGCAAAAAAGTAAACCCCTTCTATGGTATGCCTATGCTCAAAGAACTACCAAATGATATACCCAGTTCCCGCAAGCTATGCAGCAAAATCCATACTTTTGACTCCCGAAAATGCCTATCAACCATACAAAAGAGAACCTATCCATTCCTGTCCCCGCATCCCACGTATCTCATTCACGACCATTTTATATCCCCGCTCGGCTGCCGTGTTCTTCGTTTCGAGTTTAGCTGTGGTGCGGTACCTCCTGGCGCTGGTGATGCTGCTGACTTTGATTGATCTCTTAACCGTACGCCATTTTCTCTCCGTGTTGACGGGCCTTCGTCTCTTATTGTAGGTGCGGCCATCGATGATCGTGTTGTGCGAAGCATAGATGTTCTTGGGAGACGACTCTTGCTTGTTGATCCATTACCGAGCTCTGAACTTGTCCGCCGGACTTGAATCTGAGAACCGTCTCTACTTCGTGGTCGGTAAAGTATCGAATCCCCATTATTGGCAGGAATTGGCATGCGTCTGGGCGTCACACTACCATCAATAAATGCTGATGATACTGACTGTCGACCTGGGTTGGTAGGGGCCATCGGCGCTGATACACTGTGATGTAATGATGGGGGAGTGTAGGAGCTTTGACGTCTCGACATTTGGCCCGGTCGTTGTCGTCCACCGCTTCCACTCTCATGGTCCTTGCCTAAGTTTGATCTGACCAGCTCGCTTGCCATATTTCTCACTAAGACCGCGTTATCGTTCTCTGCGAGACGTTGAATAGCTTCAAAGAGGCCGTGGCTTCTGATACCATCACCTTGCTCTTCACTAGGATCGCATATACTGCGGACGATACGAAGAAGATTCAGCCGAACCACAGCTTTCTTGTGATTGAGCTTCTGGAGGATACCCGTGAATAAGTCAGGCCGCGCCAGGGATGCAGCAACTGGTGAGCTTAATCTAAGGAGCTTCTGCAGGGGCTCGAGAAGGTTGTAATCAAATGCGCTGGCCTTGGGTGCGTTAAAGCATTGCACTATTGCTTCCGTAAAGTTGCCCTCGAGTAAAAATTTCTCGACTTTGGCAGTTTCTTCCTGGAGCCTAAGCAGATCATTAATATTCGCCAAGAGTCGACAGACAAGGTGCATACCATATGAATATAGCATCCAGGGCAGTGACCTGCCAATATTGATCCTCTAATAGCGAGACATAGAATTGCAAGCCCTTGTTTTGCCATAGGTATTTCCTGCCAACTTTGCCAGAATGTGCCATATCGCACAGAATTGGTAAGGCAAACTCCTTGGGCGGCCGTTTTGTTTTCATTATGCGCTGAAGGAGTGGTATGATACCGTTGGTGGCAGCATCTTCTTGACGCACCTTACTGAGCCTACACAGATTGTACATCGTATTTAAGACTTGGTTGGACATCTCACGGAAGTGAGTTTGAGCCTTTTTCATACTTGAATTCAGTAAGTCGATCAAAAGCTCAATTGCATTTGCCGAGTGTAAATTATCCAGCGTGGTCGATAACATGGATAAGTTCTTTATGAATTTGAGCATGGTGATTTGGTGAGCAGGAGTCATGCGCCTAAGATTTTTCAAAACGCCTAAAGAGATTCAGCAACAGCCGTCATATTGCAGAAGAATAAGAACTTACGCTTGAGAACGACACGATCTGCCACAACTTCTTTTACATAATTCTCGGCTTGAGAGAATAGATAGAAGATGTTCACGATGCGACCTTCGATCAACTCAGAGAGCTTGTCTTTCTTCTCATCAAGAACGCGATCTAAAACAAGAGCCAAAGGAGAAAGGATTTTGCTTCTTGAAAAGATTCGACAAAAGTCGTTCTTTGGAGTTGGACCCTAAATCGAGTAAGAAGCCAGAACCTGCATTTTTTTTGGAATCAACATACTTGTAGCTCAAAAACATTCCAGATGCCGTTCACACCAATGAGCACCAAGTCTCTTGCCTCATCGTAATCTTCGTCTAGGAATTCAACTAACACATTGAGACCGCCAGCACTGACGAACATCTGAAGTGTGAGCGTTGAAGTCTGGTACATTTGTCGTACAAATGCAGCCGCCTCAAGTCGTATATCATTCGAATACTGTCTCGCAGAAAATTTCGTGATGATCGGAATGCCACCAACGAAGCATAAGTTTTCTTGAATTTCAACGTCGTTCAAGATTATCTGTACAAATTAGACTCATATACATTGCTGGGGCCAGGTCACTCACTGTATTTACCACCCTCAGCAACCGCAAGATGGTACTCTGTCGACTTTTGACCGTGCAAGGCTCGAGAATCTCAAGAATTGGAAGCATGCCGTGAGCACTGATAATGAGACCTTTCGCTTCTTCAGACTCAACAAGGACGTCCAGCTTCAATTTGTCAGTATAGCCCATCAAAAGGAGTAGAATTCTAACCAATTGCTCTGATAAGTCCGCAAGTACGTCCTCTTCTTCTCTCACTTTCAAAGAGCTCACCAAGCCCTCAACTAAAGTGCAAAGTCTGGCGTGCTTATCTCTGGCAATATTCGCTTGCAAGTCCATCTCATCGAATCCCTGTTCCAACGATGCAAAAGGGTCGTCCTCGTCATCCTCATCACCGAGCCACGAGTTATTAGACAGCTTAGAATGAAGCATCAGAGCGCCCATTCCATCTTCAGAACCACAATCACTCTCATCTCTTTCACTGATAGCACTGTCCTTGCCAAAAATGTCGGAAAAGTCTTCGTCATCTTCATCTTCTGCGTACCTCTGAATCTCTACAGAAGATCTAGTCCGTCGCATAGATTGATCTTCCAATTCAGCTCGAGGAGTTGGTTTTCTCCTCACGCTCCCATTTCCATTAGTCACAGGTGACTGCGCTGAGCGTGTGAGATCCGAGGGATGGAAAAGCTTGGGAGAAAGCGCATCGTCCTTTTTAAGTGTCAGTAAGGCGTTTTGTTACGGAGGGAAGGTAACCGACTTTCAGAATGTTCAATCTCCGATCAAAGACACTATCATTATCCACAAACAAATCCGAATAATCTTCCACTGATTGCTCTCGGTAGAGAGCAGCCGGCCGAGATGGGAGCACCAGTCTTGCTGCAGTTTGAGCCTTTACAGGAGACTTGGGACGTGGGGGAGCACTGGTTGACATTTTCCTTCCCGTAGGTTTGAGGTCTTGGGTAATTACGGTGGGCTTTACTCGATATGGTCGGATGGTTTCTAGCTCTAGACTGTCCGGATCTGTATTTCCATTAGGTCCTTTGATAGTCATAAGATCTCCCTCGAAATTGTTGTCCCAATTATCGTTTTCATCATTTACAGCATCAAAGGAAGCAAAAGCTTTGAGGCGGTCTGAAGAGAGCAAACCGCCGAAGTTATCATGAGGTTTGAATTGTGGGAGATGGAGCGCGCTGGGTGAGATCGATGAAGCAAAATCATCATCCCAATTGTCGTCACCTGAATTTGTCAATATTGAAGAGTTCTGTATATCCAAATATACATACCTGTACTTTCTGGGGATCGAAATGCTTCAGCAGAGTTTTTCGGTTTGGCTAGCGACAGCGGGCCCTTCGCAGGAGTGATTAAGTTAGCAACCTGAGTGTCATTGTGAACGCTGCGGAGAGGTGGATCACGCCGAGGCGGCATGGGACTAGCAACGTTCGATCTTGTTGAGGCCCGAAATGATCCTGGTCCAGTTGGTGATCTTAGAGCCTCATTCCATTGCTTGACCTCTTCTACCGCCTCATTGAAGTTCGCAGGTGGTTTGGCTACAGGAGCATCTGAACGTCGAGAACCGACTATCCACGCATGCTTGAGCAATTTCTTTGCAGAAACTCGCAGATTGGGATCTTTCTGAAAGCATTGCATGAGGAAATCCCGAGCAGCCTAAAAAAGTTTAGCCAGAAAAAAATTATCGTTGGATAGAGCATACAGGAGAGACTCCTTCTGGCAAAGGGGGATGATCATCGTTGACAATAGCAAAGAGGGCAGGCATGGGAGCCAACTTATGGTATGGCGGCTTTCCTTCCAATAATTCAATGACAGTACAACCCAAACTCCAAATATCGGAGGCAGACGTTGCTCCAGACAATTGTATGATCTCAGGGGCCATCCAGTATGGCGTACCCACAACTTGTGCTTCTTTATCAGCTCCTGCAAGCGTGCTCGTGGACACTCCAAAATCAGCAAGCTTGACTTTTCCATCCTTTGTGGTGAGGATATTGGCACCCTTTATGTCCCGATGAATAACACCCTGGTCGTGAAGATACTGGAGACCATGCAGGACTTGTGTCATGTATATACCGACGAGGTTTTCAGGAAATTTACCGTAACTTTTGCATATCGAATGTAGGGAGCCGTTCTCACAGTACCTAGAATAATATTCAGTGAAGCATGAGCCAGAAGTTGCCTGCAAGACCTACTCTAATATAATGCTTAAGCATTCTGAGGATTTAACGAAACCAAGATATTTGACAATGTTGTCATGCTAGCAATGTAAGTATTTTGTGACCCATTGAAGTTCAAAATTACCTTGAGGTTCTTAAGCAGGTCTATTTCGGCCTAGATATGCCTGTCAGTTCCCATATCCCACTGAGGCAGAGCTTATGTACCTCTATCATACGCAATTCGCTTTTTGGCAAGTCCCCCAGCTTTATCTGCTTGATAGCGACAGCCTCTCCAGTTCCCAAATTGAGGGCTTTGTAAACTGATCCAAAAGCACCTTTCCCTAAAGAATCTCCAAGAACCTAACTACGTATAAGCACATATTATACGCTCGCAAATGGACGGAGCCGTACGTAGTCCTTCAGTTCAGGAACCTGAACAGCCTTTTCTTTCTTTACCCCACCTTCTTTCCTCGGGGTACCCGGTGCCCTCTCTGCCTTGCCATGTTGGTTTCCAGCCCCTGACCTGCCATTTATTTGTCGGTCCGACGAAGGTGGAGGATAGGAGACCATGACGGTCGTGTTTGGGCCCAGTAAGGGGACCTAGAGGATGTAGAGAGGAGGTCGAAAGCTCTGGCAAGTAAAGGATTGCATCCCAAACATAGGTGCTCGCGTTTCTGGACAAGGTCCTCGTTTCAAGTCGCGGGGTTCCAGGCTATGATCAAGGTTGGTATATAGCGGGACGGGCACGCGAGTTGTTGACAATGAGCGATACAATGAGGATTCACTTCGATAGTACTGCTCGAAAGTAGGATTGAGGACTCAAAGGCCACATTCTATACGGAAATTTATGTGTATCAATGTTCCTCTAATATTTGTCGGGAGTTGGAAGATTGGCAATGACAAAATGACAAACGAGCGTGCATGGATTCGCGACCTGCATGTAAGGCTGAGATGTAGACGAACTCAAATCAAGATTCAAATTTTCCATTGGTTTTACACGCTTTTCAAAATCAAGTTCTAGTATTTCCTACAATTTCCAATCTTACTATTATCATTGTGGCCAGCTATCATAATCATTATTTCTTAACGGCTTTTGGAACGCCTTGCGGTTGGTTAGACCAGCTCTCCTCTGCATATTCCGGTTTCTGTCAGCCTCAACCCCTGAGCTGCATTCGATAGATTACTAGCATCGTTATTACGTGCATATTGGACATCGAGATCACAATTTCACAAATGCAAGCTGGGATTTGATATGTTCCGGAAGTCCAGTCAAAATGCATTCTGGTTTTGCGGGGTGGGATAAATTGTCAGACATTTGCATAAAGGAACCTCGGACATCTCTCATTGATCTAGTAATTGATTCTTGATCTGTTCTGCATCCCGAATAAGCCGCATAACATCCGACACAAGATATAAGCTTCCAGCAATGACGATTGGGCCTCCTGCGGCAACAGTTACTGCCCAACGCAATGCGCCCGAAAGGTCCGCACCGGCGTCATATTGTTTAGATGCTGATATTCCAGAAACAGTCGCCGCTCCGAGAATATCTTGGGATTCCATAGCTTGAACCCAGGGCATGCCATCCACTGGCCCAAATTGAACTGCTGCGACACAATCGGTGGATTGTAGCAAAGGTTTTAATATTCCACCAAGTTCTTTTCCTTGTGAAGCTGCTAGGATCCAAGTCACTCTCCTTGCCTGAGTTCGAAGTCTCTTCTCGACGAACGATCCCAAGACCTCTGCTGACTGGACATTGTGCGCTCCATCAAGTAGAACCAACTCAGGTCGACCAGTGACAGATCTGATATCGAGCATCTGCAATCTCCCAGGCCACTTGATCTTTTGGATTGCAGGTAAGAGCCGATGCAAAGGAGATTCAAGCTTTGTGTATGCAAGATGAAATGCTGTGTACGCACAAGCCAAATTCTCCCATTGATGCGGCTCAAAGTCGTCTTCAGAAAGCTCATCCAAGAAAGAAGATTCAGTGGAACTGAGTACTACATCTGTTCCAATTTCTTTGGCATAGTCCTCCACAACCTTTCGCACGGATGGAGGATTGCTCTTGTCCAACACACAAGGAACGCCTGGGCGCATAATGCCTGCCTTTTGACGAGCAATTTGCTCAACCGTATTTCCAAGAAAGGATTGATGGTCCAACCCAATCTTTGAAATGACTGTGACCGCTTTGTTTTCCATAACGTTTGTTGCGTCTAATCGACCACCTAAGCCAACTTCTATTACACCCATTTCAATCTTTTCTTTCGCAAACACCTCAAATGCAGTTGCAGTAAGAAGCTCAAATTCCGAAGCTTCTATTCCATCGGTACGATTCCTCTCCATCACCAGGCCTTCGGCTTCTCGAAACAGTGACTCCCGAACGGTTTGCTCGTTGATTGTGATACAATCCCAACGATCAACCAAATGAGGTGAAGTAAAGCGACCGCATCGTACGCCACTAGCATTAAGCATAGAGGAAAGGTAGGCGCATATTGTCCCTTTGCCATTGGTACCTGCGACATGTATAGCCTTCCATGTTTGGGGTGTGTATTTGAGTAGGCGGCTGATGCGACCTAGTCCAAGCTCAATCATTCTTTAGGTAGCAAGCAAACCATAGTTTGACAGATATCAACTCCTTCACTTCAACGGTCGAAGAAAGTCATCGCCGAGCACAATTTGATTCCTGTGTGTACCGTGGCTCTGGGGATTGAAGAGGAGAGTTGTTGGAGACGAGACGAAAGTGATGTTTTTGTGGTGATCAGTAAGTCAATCCCAAATCTTCACAGCCTCTCGATCATTTTTAGACAGGGGTCTAAATGTGTCTTGCATACGACAAACAACGCTAGTAGGATCGATCCTGTCGCTTCGCCTTTTCTCGCGATGCGCCCGATGCCTCACCATGAGCATCAACAATCTGTCAACCCAGAAGAAATAATCATCAGATAATTCATCCGGTATTATTGCTGTCGCCGTCGCGAAGCCTACACTACAAGTCGCTTGACCTATTATCGTTCCCGTTGCTCATACGCTCCCTCTACAACCAACATGGGCTTGCCGTACGAATTTCAGCCTCCTTCGTTTCTCCTTGCTAATCATATCGCTAGAATATTTATTGCGCCTGTCGAGCCTGATGTGGCAGCAAAAGCGACGGAAAAGGTCGCATCGGGACTGCGATCTTCAATTCGACGACAGCGCACTGTTCGTGGACCTCAAGCGCGCTTATCGGCTGAAAATCGAAGGAGGCGGATGCTGGGAATGGTCGGTGATATCAACGGCGACAACTACGAAGTCTGGGAAAACGCACACAGGTCGCCTCCCGAGGTAGCAGATGCCACTCCAGTCGCGTCTATTCAGGCAGCTCAAGCCCATCGTATGTTCGAGAGAGAACGGATGAGGTTACGCGACAACCTTAGCTTTGAGCGTCGATACCCACCTGTGACGGAAGTAGATGCGCCATTGATGCCTCCTGTTCCCGAATCTACGGAATTCAATGACACAATCAGTGATCAGGAACAGATCAGGCTGAGGCACTTCGCCGAACGTCGAATAGAAAGAGAACGATCGCATGACGCCAGAAGAGATCTTCGAAGGATAGCACGGAGGAGACCAGCGCCAACGCCGCCTTATTCCGAGAGGGAGGTTTCTTTGCGAGAGTCAAGCAATTCTCCACGCCTTTCGCCCACTCCGCCTCTTTCTGTATCTCGCCAACCTCGCGCTGAGGGTGCCGATCGTTCCCTGAGCCCAAGCAGAATTTCTGTTGAAGAATTTCAGTTTACGACTCGGGCACCTCCATTTGTGTCTGATGTGAGTATAATATTTTTCATACAAATCTTGATTGTTGACTTGAATCGTCAGTTCAATCAATTCCCTTGCTCTTAATACCTCGTGTCCCTGGATGCTACAGCCTTCTATTTGTTACTTCTTACTAACATCAAGCAGCGCGCGAGATCAGCCATATCAGAAAGAGTTGCAGCTCTCAATCGAGCCTCAAATAATATGGCGAGGTCAAGTCGTCTGATGCGACAAGCTCGATTGGATGGACTTGGTGACAGGGATCGAAGTCTCAGTCCTGAGGGTGGAGCGGCATGGGATACGTTATTAGGGAGCATTACACCCGATCCTCAACCACCCAGCGCAGGGTCTTCATTTGCCTCTGCATCAGCAGCTGCTGCGGCCTCTTCCTCCAATTCTGGACCAGCATCAACCAACACCTCTTTGACGACAAGTCAAAATAGAACCGATTCCCCTATCCTACCTGATTGTGTATCGGAATCAGGATCGAACACCGATGATGACGACGAAGACATTTTTGAACTTCGGAATTTTAATGGGGTGCGCAGAGCGCGGCTTTGGGGATCGGGATTTGGAGGTTTAGATGGACCATCAGATCCCGATCGACGTCGAGCTCCCGAAACTAGTGGGACTCCTTCAGATACAGAGCATTTAGGGGGAATGCATAGGATTATATCCCGGCTTGCAGAACGAGACGATATCCCAGATGAATGGTGGCTTGGAGCTGGTCTCCGACGTGAGCCGCCGACGTGATATACTTGGGCAAGTATGAAAAGATTGAATGGAAATGAATGGAGTTGAATGGAATTAAACGGACTTAGGAATGGAAAAGCACGAATTCCAATTGCAATAATTGCATTGATACCATTGTATGATATTAGCTTGGGCGGCACTAAAAGCAAGCTAGCCTGTTCATATTCATAATGAGCAAAGCGTTTTCTCTACCAAAGACTTCCGAAATGGCAGCTTTCAAAATGTCCGTTGCTGGGCAGTTCTAGAGTCATCCCATTGTGTGAGAATTTTCCAGACAATGGCACTTTCAAATCCCGAGCCTCATGACACCAAACTCACTCTTTTGGCTTCCATGCATCATCCTCCTTACTAACCACGATCTCATCAACCTTCATCCTATCCCTAATAATTTCTTCCCCATTAACCAAATCATTCTCCCTAACCCTCTTATCCGCTTCCTCTTCATTCGCCGCAATACCCGCCTTAACATGTCTCGGCACCAACCTAACCCCAATCTCACTATTAGCATTGCTCTTCCCACCCAACATCAATCCAAACCAAGCCCCCAACTCGCCAAAGGCACAAGAACTCACCGCCGTCTAGCAACCTCCCTCTCAACCTCCACAAACCACAACAAATCCATCAACTCCCCGGCCTCCCTCCACTCTCCCTTCCCCAGACTCAAATAATTCCCCTCAAAGACCACAATCCGCGTCGTAGGCAGAATCGGGATATCGTTTTCTACGGGGTCTTTGAGCGCGTGGTCAAAGGAGGGTGCGTAAATGGTGGGTGTGGAAGGGGTTAGGGGGGCGCGGACGAGTTTGACGAAGGAAAGGAAGAGGGTGGAGGAGAAGGTGAATGATGCGCCGCGCCGGGCGTGGGCATGAACCGGGTCGGGCATCGCGGCTGGGTGGTGTTAGTTGAGGGTTAGGAGGGTGGATGGGAGGAGGGAGGAAACGGACAGAGTTGGGCGCGGGTGAGGTGGTAGCCGTCCATGGGGACGAAACCTGCGATTGGGGGTAGGAAGGTTTTCCCGGCGAGGGAGGAGTGGAGGGCATTGAGGCGGGCGGTTACTGTTGTTGCGAGGGTTGTTTTACCTGGCCAAATGGTGTTAGAGGCTGCTTTGGTAGAAGTGCTAGGGATGATAATGTGGAGGTATCTCTCGCTTGAGAACTTTGAGAGCTTAAGTTCTCGAAGATAGCTGGAAAAGCAGGACTTGGAGAGAGAGGCAAAAAGATCTCTCAATCATAACACCTTCATAAATAAAAAGAAAAGAAAAAACACCCACCAGATCCAGGAATGCCAGAAACAGCAATCAAAAGCCGTTCATTCGCATGAATAGTTTGGAACTTTGCTGGACTGAATTATCAGCCTCGCAATTCCCGTTCCCAACTTCTCGTTCAAAACAGGGAACATACCCCAGGTTTTCTCGACTAATCGATTCACTTGATCTTCCATCTTGCTGGTTCTAATTTCAGTCTTTACCTAGTTTCAAATCCTAGGCAAAAGAAAGAAACCCAAATTCTATCCCAACTCGTACGTTACACAACCCCACCAACGCAACCGAAAAGACCCCGCCCCGCGGAGCCCGCTGCAGA